>Ga0065721_10004602_pt1 | contig 25099 bp, 15 predicted proteins | sample Mesricmetagenome_FD_59108 | JGI IMG/M metagenome (GOLD analysis project Ga0065721, IMG submission 59108) | Mesophilic microbial community from rice straw/compost enrichment Sample: eDNA_1 v2 (version 2) | ecosystem: Engineered > Solid waste > Grass > Composting > Bioreactor | place: USA: Davis... | reverse complement strand
GGGTCGGCGATGAGCTCGTCGAGGCTCGCGCCGCGGAAGTCGAGCTGCTCGAGCCGCGCCGACCAGTAGCTCGGTTCCTTGAGGCTCTGCTCGAAGGTGCGGGCGAACTGACCTTTGGCGACGGCGAGCTCCTCATCCGTGGGGCCTTCCGCGGCGAAGGCGGCGTACATCGCGTGAACCTTGGCCTTGAGAGCCTCGACCTTGTGCGGGTCGGTGGTGGCGCTGGACTGGACCATGCCGAAGCCGGGGAAGGTGGTGGCGGGCGAAGACGAGACGCCGATGCTGTAGACGAGCTGTTCCTTCTCACGGACCTCGGAGATCATGCGCGTGGTGAGGATGCGCCCGGCGAGAGAGAAGGCGCGTGCGTCGGCCACGTTGCGGGCGTCGGGCCCGTAGAAGCCGCAGAGCACGAAGGCCTGCGGGGTCTGGGTGTCGATGGCGACCTCGTTCGTGCGCGGGCCCTTGGGGCGCTCGATGGTGCGCAGCTTCGCGTAGGTCTCGGGGCCCACGCGCTCGCGTGAGGGCAGCGAGCCCAGGTAGCGGGTCACGAGGGCCTCTGCCTCGGCGCGGCTGATGTCGCCGACGATCGTCACTTCGATCGGCGAGGTGCGGATGAGCGTGTCGAGCCACGCCTGAGCCGCGGGAAGCTCGATGGCGCGGATCTGCTCCGCCGTCTCGGCCTGCACGCGCACGTCGCTCTCGGGGAAGACCGTGCGGGCGACCAGCCGCTGGGCGAAGCGTGCGGGGTTCTTCTCCGAGGCTTCGATGCCCTGAAGCTGCTGCGTCTTCCACTGCGTGAACGCGGCGTCCTCGATCAGGGGCTCGGTGAGCAGCAGGTGCGCGACCTGCATGCCCGTTTCAAGATCCTCGGGGCTGCCGGAGATGAACAGCCGCAGGCCGTCGGTGAGGCGGGCGCCGCCGCCGCCCCGACCGCCCCGTCCGCCGCCACCGCCGGAGACGAGGATCTTCTTGCCGGTGAGCAGGTTGCGGATGTCGGTGGAGGAGAGCTTGCGTGTGGCCGGACGGCCCAGGGCGACGGCCGCCGCGCTCGTGATGCCGCGGTTCTCGGCGGTTTCGAGCAGCTCGCCGCCGATGAGGGAGATGGAGACGGTGACGGAGTCCTTGCGCTCATCCATGAACTTGTGATGGATGCGCACGCCGTTCTCGAGCCAGGCGCTCCAGACTCCGCTGGGCTCGTGGAGGGCGCTTTCAGCGACCGCGCCGGGCTCGGGGAGCTTTTCCATCAGCGTGGAAGCGGCCTGCGGCTCTTCGTAGGACTCCGGCTCTACGTCGAGGGCCTTGAGCCCCATTTCCAGAAGCTCGGGCTCGCTGGGAATCTCCGCTGTGGAGGGAAGCACCGCGACGAAGGCCGCGTTCCGTGGCTCCATCTCCGTTGCGAAGTGCGAGGAGACCTCCCCAACCGTGATGCTCGGCAGCAGCTCGCTCAGCAGGTCGTATTCCTGGCGGGCGGACATGATGACGCCCTCGCTCCCCACGCCGGCGGTGATGCGGCCGATGATCGCGCGGCTGGGGGTGGTGGCCTCGCGTCGCACGGCCTGTTCGGCGCTGCTGAGGAGGCGTGTGCGGGCGTTGTCCAGCTCGCGCTGCGTGAAGCCGTGCCGGCGGGCTCGCTGCAGTTCCGTCGCCGCCTCGCGGAGTGCCTCTTTCCACCTGGAGGGCTCGGCGGTGGCGGAGACGCCGCACTGGCGGATGGTGTAGGGCTCGTCGCGCATGGAGGCGGTGAGGCGCATGAAGCTCCGCCCGCCGCGGGAGACAAGGTCCGTCATCCGTGCGTTGAAGCAGGACTGCGCCAGGCGCTCGACCAGCTCGGCGCGGTACTCGGGAACGGTGCGCGGCGCGGTCCGCGGCACGTCAACGCGCATGATCGAGACCGTGGCGGAGGTGATCTCCGGGTCGGAGGCGACGATCGCGTAGGGCTCCTTCGCGGGGCGGACGAGCAGGTCCTGCCGCTGCGGGCGGGGCTTCTTGGGCAGGTCGCCGAAGGTTTCCTGAATCATCGGGATGACCTGCTCGGGGTCGGTGTCGCCGACGATCATGAGCGTGGCGTTGGAGGGGGTGTAGTAGCGCGTCCAGAACTCGCGGAAGTCCTGCTCGTTGACGGAGTTGATGGTCTCCTCGGTGCCGATGGTGATGCGCTTGCCGTAGAGCGACCCCGGCGCGATGCGGTCCATCACGTAGAAGGACGTGCGCTGCGGGCCGGAGAGGCGGCTGCGTCGCTCCTCCTGGATGATCTGCCGCTCGTTCTCGATCTCGTCGGGCAGCAGGGAGAGGCGGCCGGTGATGTCGGAGAAGAAGAGCAGCCCCTTGCGCAGCAGGTCGGGGGAGCTCTCGGGCATCGAGAGCTGATAGACCGTTTCGGTCATGCTGGTGTAGGCGTTCTGGTCGCGTCCGAACTGCAGGCCCATGGACTGGAACAGCGGCACCAGCGTGCCGGGCTGGAAGTTCTCCGAGCCGTTGAAGGCCATGTGCTCCAGGTAGTGGGCAAGCCCGCGCTGCGAGTCGGTCTCGTTCATCGAGCCCGTGGCGAAGTGGATCTGCAGCTCCACGCGCCCCTCGGGCACGTTGTGCGGGCGGATGATGTACGTCAGCCCGTTGTCGAGCGTGCCTGTGATGAGGCGGGGGTCGGTGGGCAGCGGCTGGGCGAGAGAGACCGCCGCGGCAAGGGAAAGAACGATCGCGGGGACGGGCGTGAGCATGAATGGCCCCTTTGTGATGGTGGGTTAAGGCTAGGAGAGAGGGGTCAGGCCCGCTCGGCCAGCATCCGGCGGCAGAGCTCCCGCGTCAGGGCGTGGCCGGAGCGGCGGGCGGTGATATCGGCACAAAGGCACGCGGGCGGAACGCCCAGCAGAGAGAGGTCGCCGATCAGGTCCAGCAGCTTGTGGCGCGCGGGCTCGTGCTCCAGCCGCCAGGCGTTGTCGATCGGCGCGCCGTCGTCGCCCACCACCACCATGTCCGACGGCGAGAAGTGCTGAAAGAGCCCCGCGGCACGCGCCGCCTGCGCCTCGGCCATCAGCGAGAAGGTGCGCGCCGGCGCAACGTTGCGGGCGTAATCGTCCGCGTCGCCCTGCCACGTCGCCGCCTGGGCCGGGATCGGCGAGTTCGGGCCGTAGTCCAGCTCATAAGTAAACGAACACCCTTCATCCCGCGGCTCGGCGCGGATCAATCCTCCGCCGCCGTCGGAAACCTCGACCGCGCGCCGTAGGCGAAATGGCACGAGCGGCCGAGTGTCCTCTTCTTCGATGCACGGGAGCAGCGCTTCGACAAAGGGAAGTGCGGAGCCGTCGAGGATGGGGATTTCAGGGCCCTCGATATCGATGATGGCATCGGAGATGCCCAGCCCCGCCAGCGCGGAGAGGATGTGCTCCACGGTGCCCACGCTCCACGGTGCGACGCCGATGGAGGTGTTGCGGATGGGTAATGCGGCGGGCCAGCGGGCGGGCTTCCAATCAACGCACCGCGTGACGTGCACGCGCACCGGCCCGCGCCCGGGAGCGGTGAAGAGCACGCCCGTGGCCGCGGGCGACGGGCGGATGGTGACGGAAGCGGGTTGGCCGCCGAAAAGGCCGAGGCCGGAGAGCGTGGGGGTGGGGCGGCAGAGGACGCGGCGGGTCATGGGCGGGTGCGGCCCTTGCCGAGCCGTCGCAGTGCCGCGTAGGTGCGGCGGGCTTCGTTGGCGGGGACGGCCGGCGCGCCCATCCAGGTCGCGCCCGCGGGCACGTCATTCACAACGGCGGAGCCCGCGGCGATGCGCGCCCCCGAGCCGATCTCCACGTTGTCCGCGACGACGACGCACCCGCCCAGCACCACGCCGTCGCCCATCACCACCGATCCGGCCAGCCCGCACTGGCCGCAGATGATGCAGCAGCGGCCGATGCGGACGTTGTGCGCAACTTGCACGAGGTTGTCGATCTTCGTGCCGCGGCCGATGAGGGTGGAGCCGAACTTGGCGCGGTCGATGCAGGTGTTCGCGCCGATCTCCACGTCGTCGCCGATGACGGCGTTGCCGATGTGGGGAATCTTGACGGGTCCGGCGGGGCTTGCGTGATAGCCGAAGCCGTCCGCGCCCACGACCACGCCCCCGTGCAGGATGCAGTTCTTGCCCACCTCGCAGCGGTCGAGGATGCTCACGTGCGGGTGCAGCGTGGTGTTCTCGCCGACGCGCGCGTCCGCGCCGACGTGAACCTGCGCCACCAGCACCGCGCCAGCGCCGATGGTCGCGCCGGGGCCGATCGTGCAGTGCGGGCCGATGGAGGCGGTGGGAGAAACGCTCGCGCCGGGGTCCACGAACGCGGTGGGGTGAACGCCCGGCGCGGGGGCTGGAAGCTCGGGGGCGAAGAGCTCAAGCAGGCGAGCCACGGCCGCGTCGGCGTCGGGCACGACGAGCAAGGCCCGCTCCGCGGTTGTGTCCATCAGCCCGTTGAGGGGGACGTCCCGCGCGACGATCGCGGCGGAGGCGCGGCTGGCGGTCCAGGCCTTCGCGAAGCGCGCGGAGCGGATGAACGAAAGCTCCCCAGGCGCGGCGTGCTCCAGCGCTTCGAGGCGGGAGATGAGAATGGTGCCGGGGCCGATGAGCTGCGCGCCCAGAATGGAGGCGAGCTCGGCGGTGGAAATGGATCGCGGGGCGGCCATCCGGCTCGATCAGCGGGGAGCGGGTGCGGCGGGGGCGGGGGCGGGCTGCGCACCACCGGAGGGACGCCTCGAGGCGTACTCGGTGTTGAGCAGCGAGACGATCCGGTCGGTGATGTCCACACCCTCGCGCGCGTAGAGGATGCGCTTGCCCTCCACCGCCTGCATCACCATCCCCGGCACGGCGGAGCCCAGGTCGGGCAGGCGGATGCTGCGGTCGTCCACGAGCACGATGTCGAAGCCTTCGCGTTTGGCGAAGAGGTCGATGGTGGCCATGGCCCGCTGATAGACGGTGGTGATGGCGTCACCCTTGGAGATGTCGATCTGTCGCTGGAAGGCTTCGCGCCGGGCCTTGTGAATGGCCATCAGCTCGTTGAGGCGGCTGAGCTTCTCCACGCGCGCGGCGTGGTCGGAGGGGGGAATCACGAGCTTGAGGTCGTTCTCGATGCGGTCGATCTCATCGCCCGTCTCCTTGAGCTTGTTCTCAAGCTCGGGGACTTTCTGCTTGATGAGCTCGTTGCGGTCCTTCAGCTCGTCGGAGCGGTTGAGCACGTCGGCGATGTCTACCAGCGCGATGCTCACAGGCGCCGGCGCGGCCGGGGGCGGGGCGGAATCGGCGGTCGAATAAACGACGCACGCGGCGACGAACGCGGCCAGGCCGATGAGCGCGGGCGCGATGCGGGCAAGGGAGAGCTTGGGCATGGTCAGATCCTTACTGCGGGAGATTCCCCCGCGCGATGGTAGGCGGCATCGTTAGCCCGCACCAACTTCGGGGGTGGGGCGTCACTGGAAGGGCAGGTCGATGCTGAAGCTGAAGATGCGCGTCTTGTCGGTGTCCTGCTTCAAAAGTGGGAACCCGAAGTCAAAGGCGAGGGGGGCGGGGCTGAGCTGCGGGACGAAGAGGCGCAGGCCCGCGCCGACCGAGACTCGGTAGTCATCGAAGGAGATTCCCTCGTCCACTGTGCCGGTGTCGATGAAGCCCACGACGGAGACGACGTCTTCCCAGACGGGCACGCGGACCTCGGCGCCGGCGAAGAAGCTGAAGGTGCCGCCGATGGGGTCGTCGCCGATCTCGCCGTTGTCGTTGCGGATGCCGACGGGGGAAGCGCCGCGGAAGCCGAAGCCGCGGAAGCTCTGACCGCCGAGGTAGAAGCGCTCGTAGAAGGGCACGTCGTCCTGGTCGTTGGGGATGTACCGGACCGAGGTGGAGAGCTTGAGGGTGGTGGAGCGCCCGAGCACGTCTTCGGAGAGGCGGATGTAGACGTCGTAGTCGGTGCTCAGCCGCGTGAAGGTGGAATCACCGAAGAACTGGTCGATGCCGAACTGGAGGCGGTTGCCCTTCGTGGGGTAGCCGATGTTGTCGTAGCTGGAGCGGGAGATGGTCATGCCGACGGCGGCATGGATGCGAGGGTCTTCCACGGCGTAGTAGTCCGTGGGCGCGTCGGGGTCGATGGAGGTCAGCTCGATGCGCTCGACGCGGAAGGGGAAGCCGACGTTCCACCGCGATCCGAAGCGGCGGCCGACGGAGAAGATCGTGCCCACGCGCTGCTCGTCGTAGGCGCTGAAGTCGCGCGTGCGGTAATAGGCGCGGACGAAGCCGGTGTAATCGCTGCCCAGCAGCGAGGGATCGGAGAGCGAGGCGGAGAGCTCGTTGATCTGCGTGCCGGGGAGGGCGGAGATGGTGAAGGTCTGACCCCCGCCGCGGAAGGCGTCGCCACGCAGGAGCTCGCCGAAGGTGTCCGGGGTGTCGGTGATGTCGAAGTTGTACTGCTGCATCGAGATCTGGCCGACCAGGCCGCCGTCCGATCCGATGGAGCCGCCGAAGATGAACCGTCCCGTGTTCGACTCTTCAACCTGGACGAGCACGTCGCGGTATCCGGGGTTGTGGAGGTCCTCGGGCTGGAGGGTCACGCGGACGCCGGCGGGGTTGAAGAGCCGCGTCTGGCGCAGGCGGCGCTCGGTCTCGCGCACCTGCGTGGTGTCGAGGGGCCGGTCGGGCCGGAGCGTGACGTGCTCGCGGATCACGTCGTCGCGCGTGATGTGGTTGCCCTGGATCTCCACCAGGCCCGTCTTCCACGCACGCCCCTGCTGCACGACGAGCACTACGTCCACGAGCGGCTTCTGCGTGTCGCGGCTCTCGCGCTTGATGATCTGAACATCCGCGTAGCCCATGATGCCGTAGGCGTCGCGAACGGAGTCCACGGCTTTCTTCAGACCGGCGTCGCTGTAGACGTCGCCCGGCTGGATCTCCATCAGCGCGAGGAGCTGCTCCTCGGTGAAGACGGGCACCTCGTCGGGGTCGGCCATGTGCAGCCGCAGGCTGCGGAGGGTGTAGACGCGCCCCTCGTCGATGTTGAAGTTGACGATGGCCTCGCGCCCGTCGGGGGAGGGGACCAGGTCCCAGTCCACGCGCACGTCGAGGTAGCCGCGGTCGCGGTAGAACTGCACGAGGGCGGAGACGTCAAGGGCGAGCTGGTCGCGGTCAACGGGGGCCTTCTTGAGCAGCCACGCCTCGCGGGTCTTGATGGCGTTGAGCAGCTCGCCGCGGGAGAAGGAGACGCCGCCCTTGAAGTTGATGACGGAGACGCGGGTGCGCTCGCCCTCGCGGATGCGGAAGAGGACGATGCCGGACTGCTCGAGCTGGGGCTGGTCGATGCTGACGAGGGCGTTGTAGTAGCCCTTGTCGCGGTAGCGGGCCTCGATGCCGCGGGCGATGCGGTCGAGCATCGTCTGGTCCACGGGCGCGCCGACGTAGGCCTCGGCGTTGCCCAGCAGGTCTTCATCGCTGAAGGCGCGGTTGCCGACGGTCTGCACCGCGGTGACGAGGGGCTGAGGCTCGAGCAGGTAGATCAGCTCGACGGAGCCGTCCATCAGCTCCTGCACGCGGCTCTCCACGCGCTTGAAGCGCCCCAGGCGGTTGATGCGGGAGATGTCCTCGCTCACCAGGCGCGAGGAGAAGGACGAGCCTTCGCGCAGGCGGAGCTGGTTGAGGGCCAGCGACTCGGTGGACTCGTCGAGGGCCGCGCCGTCGGGGTGGCGGATCGTGAGCTTGCGGATCAGCTTGCCCTCGAAGGGCTCCAGCTCCGGGGGGACCACCTCCCGCGGCGGAAGCTCGGGCTGCGCGGGGGGTTGGGCGTGGGCGGTGATGGCGCCCGCGGCCGCGAGGGCGGCGCTGAGGAGCAGAGTTCGGGGACGGAGCGCGGGCATCGTTGGGTCAGGACAATACCCGGCAAAGCTGAAGGGCACAAACCAGGGTCGCTGGATTGCCTGAGCGTGCCGGTTGTTCCGCGGGGGAGCGGCCGCGCGGGCGGCGAAGCTCCGGACGGCTCACTGGAGCGTGACGGGCATCACGACATACAGGAAGTCGTTGCCGCTCTTGATGAGCCCGGGCTTGCCGGGGGCCTTCAGCTCCATGATGACCTCCGGCTCGTTCATCACCTTGAGGGCTTCGACGATGAACTGGGGGTTGAAGCCGATCTCGATGTCGTCGCCGTGGTAGTCGGTGAGGTCCACCTTGATCTGGGCCTCGCCCATCTCCGGAGCGCGGCTGGAAAGCTCGAGCTGCTTGCCCTTGCCGTGGAAGGAGAGCCGCACGCCGCGGGATTCCTCGTTGGTGAGCAGCGCAGCGCGGCGGACGGCGCTGGAGACGCTCTCGCGGTCGAAGGTGACCTTCTTGTCCTGGTCCTTCGGAATCACGTCCTCGTAGGGAGGGAACGCGCCCTCGACGAGGTTGCTGATGAGCACGGCGCGGCCGGGGCTCGCGGCGGTGCCGAAGCTGAACAGGACCTGGTTGTCCGTCACCGCGATCTGCACCGGCTCGTCATGCTCCGAGATCAGCTTCTGGAGCATGTTCAGGGCCTTGGTGGGGATGATGCAGGAGACGGGCTTGGCGTCCTTCTCGGCACTTGAGAGCGCGGCGCGGGCCAGGGCCAGGCGGCGGCCGTCGGTGGCGACCATCTCCAGCCGCTTGCCGTCGCGCTTCAGGAGCACGCCGTTGATCGCGTAGCGCGAGTTCTCGCGCGCCGTGGCGAAGAGCGTGCGCGAGACGAGCTGCGCCAGGCTGCCCGCGGGGTGGGTGATCATCGCCTTGGCCTTGGGCGTGTTGGCGTCGCCGGTGGACAGAGCGGAGAAGTCGGGGATGGGGGGGAAGTCCGCGGGGTTGTAGCCGAAGACCTTGAAGTGGGCGTCCGCGCCGCGGATGTGGCATACCTCGTTCTCGACCTCAAGGGTGAGGGTCTGGTCGCTGTCCTCGGCGGAGACGATCTGACGGAGCTTGTCGGCGGGGATCAGGGCCTCGCCCGGCTGCTGAACGTCCACCTGCGTCAGCGTGAGCTTCATGGCGATCTCGGCGTCGGTGGCCGAGAGGGTGAGGTCGCCGGCGCCGTTGGCCTTGCTCGCCGTGAGCTTCACGCAGGTGAGCTGGATGCGTGGGGTCCGCGCGGCCACGGCTCCCGAGACCAGATTGATGGCTTCCAACAGGGCGGCGCGATCGCAGATGACCTTCATTGGGGCTCCGTCCTTCATCGAACTTCGTCTTTGGGGCGGAGTGTATCGAGATCACGGTTGGCAGTCTTTGCGCTCCGCGTTATCCGAGCGCCTTACAGCCCTCCTCCGCCCCCGCCGGGGGGAAGGGAAACTCCTCCAGCAGCGCTCGTAGCGCATCAACGACCGGCCCCGCGGCTGGGGTGGACTGGTAGAGCGTCGTGGGGGGGTAGGAGTCCAGCACCAGCCGCGTGATCAGCCCCGCGCTCTGCAGATCCTTCAGGGCCAGCGCCAGAGCGCGGTCGGTAATAGGGGGCAGCGCCTCGCGCAGGGCGGAGAAGCGCACGCCCCCGGGCTCCAGGCCCGTCCGCAGCAGCACCGGCAGCGACCACCTCTTCAAGGCGGTGTCCCGAAGGGCGTGGCGGGTGAGGAAATCGTAGAGAGCCAGCAGGGTCGGGCCGGCCCGCACCGCGCGCGGGGTGAGGAGGTATTCGGGATGTAAGAGGTTTCCGAGGCCTGGGTTGCGCATGACCAGGCCGAGCCGGATGAGGGTGCGCAGAGTCTCGTCGATGACCTGGCGCGGTGCGCCGGTGCGGTGGAGGAGGGTGGTGAGCGTGCAGCCCTGATCGCGCTGAAGCTCGGCGAGGATGGGGAGCATCCAGCGGCGCTGGAAGAGGTGGGGGAGTTGAAGGCTCGGGGTGGGCACGTAGTTTATTGTAGTCACTATAAAAAAGTTTGAGTAGGCCCACGACCCGCGCTGCCCTATGTGGTGTGGAGAGCATGGTGAACAGGTGTGGCTTCCCTGTTGGTATCTGTTGGGCTCTGAGGTGGCAGCTCCAAAGCGAGGGGACCGCAAGACCGCCGCGGGGGGGAGTGAGACGGCGGCTTTCGCGACGTGGCGGGTGGTGCGAGGAGAGCAATCAGGAGCGCTTCCGTGCCCCGGCGGACCAGTGCGCCAGCGCGGCAATCTCGTTGCCTCTTCGGCGCGGTCATGTGCTGGTGGTGTGCAGCGATTCGCAGAGCGCGGGTCTTGAGGGTCTGGCGGCGCTGGTTTTCCGAATGTTGTTCGGGTGAAGGAGTTGCAGCGCCGATCTTTCGATCGGTGCTTGTGCTTTTTGCGGTTCCCGGACCTAGGGACAGCGAAAGAGAAGAGGTATCTTGGATGAGCGGCCTTTTCTGCGGCCGCGCGGGATCCTTTTGTGCAGGGAGCCAGGGGTGGTCAAAGAGCTGTTGTGTGCGAGTGTGCTGGGGGCGGCCGCGGCGGGTGCATTGGGTCAGGCTTTGCCCTCGCCGCTGATGCCTGTGGGGTCGAGCGAAGAGGGGGTGGTGACGCTCGAGCTGGATATGGCGGCGTATGACGCGCTGCGGCCGATGGGGTTCGTCGAGCTGACGGGCTTTGTGATTGCTCCGGGCGTCGCGGTGGACGTCACGCTGACGCGGATGGAGCTGTTCACGCCGGAAGCGGTGGTGCTGAGCCACGATGAGCAGGTGGAGCGGCCGGACGTGCAGCTGTGGCGAGGGCGTGTGGAGGGCGACCCGGACTCCTACGTCTACATCGCGCTCTCGCCGCTGGGCAGCAACGGCTACGTGCGCACGAACGGGTCGATGCACGTTGTCTCCAGCGGGCCGGAGGGGCTGTACCCGACGGTGGTGTACGACGTGGCGAGCCCCGCGGGCGCCGGCGTGCAGCTCACGCTGCCCGTGTGCGAAGGGGCGATTGCGGTGGACGAGGGGCCGGGCCCGCTGGGGGACAACCCGTACGCGGGCCGGTCTTATACGTGCCGCACGTTCACGATCGCGGTGGACTGCGACACGGAGTTCACGAGCAACCGGTTCAGCGGCAATCACACGAACGCGCAGGCGTACGCGACGATGCTGCTGGGGGCGGTGTCGGAGGTGTACCAGCGCGACGCCAACATGACGCTGCAGGTATCGTTCCTGCGGACGTGGGGGGCCGGCGATCCGTACAACCTGCCGACGACCGGCGAGACGCTGCCGGAGTTCGCGGCGTTCTGGCAGGCGAACATGCAGCACGTGCCGCGGTCGTTGGCGCACCTGCTGAGCGGGCGGAGCCTGGGCGGGGGCATCGCGTACCTGCGCGCGGCGTGCAGCCCGTTTATCGGCTACGCGGTGTCGGGGAACATCAACGGCTTCTTCCCCTACCCGGTGCAGGACCGCCGCTCGCAGAACTGGGATCCGATGGTGGTGGCGCACGAGCTTGGGCACAACTTCGGCACGGGCCACACGCACGATCCCGGCTCGTACAACCCGATCATCGACGGATGCGGCAGCTCGCCCCAGGACTGCTCCAACGCCTCGCAGGGCACGATCATGAGCTACTGCCACACGTGCCCGGGCGGGATGACGAACATCAACATGACCTTCGGCACGCGCGTGGTGCAGGCAATGCGGGGCTGGCTTGACAGCAGCGCTGCGCAGTGCGGCACGGCGCAGGGGCCCAACTCGACGATCATCCAGCACCCGCAGCAGGTCATCGTGAACGAGGGCCAGACGGCAGTGATGACTGTGGTGACCGAGGGGGCGGAGCCCGTGTCCTACCAGTGGAAGCGTAACAACGCGCCGCTGGAGAACACCGGCCGCGTCAGCGGGGTGAACGCCGCGACGCTCACCATCCAGAGCGTGGAGCCGGGCGACGCGGGCAACTACTCGGTGACGGTGAACTCTCCATGCGGGCCGGTGAACAGCCAGTCGGCGTGGCTGGGCGTGGTGACGTGCCCGGTCATCGTGGGCCAGCCCGCGCCCTTCACGAGCGTTCAGGAAGGCTCGCCGCTGACGCTGACGGTGAACGCGGGCGGTTCACTGCCGCGGCAGTACCGGTGGCGGCTCAACGGCGACGAAGTGGAAAACGACGGGGTGGTCACGGGCGCCTCGACGAACGTGCTGCAGATCGCCGCGGCCGGCCGGCAGCACGCCGGCGTCTACGACGTGGTGGTGACGAACCCCTGCGGCGAGGTCGTGAGCAACGCGGCAACGGTCGAGGTGATTCCGTCGTGCGGGTCCTCGGACTTTGACGGCGACGGCGACGCGGGCACCGACGCGGACATCGAGGCGTTTTTCGCGTGCCTGTCGGGCGAGTGCTGCGAGACCTGCTTCGCCTACGGCGCGGACTTCAACATGGACGGCGACGTGGGCACCGACGCGGACATCGAGGCGTTCTTCCGGGTGCTCGCGGGCGGCGGGTGCTGACGCCCGTCGTTATTGAGGGCGCGGGCGGCTGCGCCATCGGCCCGCGATCTGGCGCTTGACGAGGTCGCGGAAGGCCTTGCCGTCCACGTTGCAGGCGGGGGGAAGCGGGGGCGGGGGCGTGCGCAGGCCGGCCCACATGCCGCGGAGCACGCACCATTGCCTGCGCGGCGAAAGGCCGGCGAGCCTGCTCGCCCACAGCACGCCCGCGAGCATGCCGACGCGCTTGGAGAGCCGCCTGCCGTGGCGGCGCGCCAGCCACACCCAGTTGCGGGTGGCGAGGTTGAGCCAGCGGTCGCTCTTGCGTGCCGCGGCGGGGCTGTCGTGCCAGACGATCCAGCGCGGGTCGAACCAGACGTCAAAGCCCGCGGCGAGGAGCTTGAGGGCCAGGTCCGTGTCGTTGCGGTAGAGGAAGAAGGAAGGCTCGTAGCCGCCCACGGCGTCCCAGGCGTCGCGCCGGACGAGGTTGCCGCAGCCCATCACCGGCCAGCGGGCCTGGGCCACGCCTTCGTGCAGCCATTCGGCCTGCCTGGTCTGCGGGTGGACGGGCAGCAATGCGACGGCGCCGATGGCCGGGCGCGTGCGGAGGAGCTCGATCGCGGCGACGAGGGCCTCGGGGTCGGGCCAGGCGTCGTCGTCGAGGATGAGGAGCATGTCGCCGCGGGCGCGGGCGACGCCGTGGTTGAAGCCCGCGACCCCCTCGTTGCGTTCGAGGGGGAGGAGTTCCACGGCGGGGAAGTGGTCGCGGACCATCTCCTGGGTGCCGTCGGTGGAGGCGTTGTCCACGACGATGACCTGGGAGGGCCCGTCGAGCCGTTCGAGGGTGCGCCGGAGCGCTTCACGCCGGTTGTAGGAGAGGATGACGACGCTCAGCACGCCGCAGCCTCACGGTCAGCCGACCGGCGCTGGGAGCGGGTCGGGGGTGATGGTCGCGGTGTCGGCGCGTGCGGGCCGGCGCGCGGGTCGATAGGGGGGCGCTGGGGGCAGGGGCATGGTGTACGGCCCACGGCAGCCGATGGCGACGGCGAGCTTCATGCCCCGGGCCATGATGCGCGTTGCCTTGAGGAGCGCGGACCAGGGACGCGGCTTGCGGATGAGCAGCCCCTCGGTGGTGACCTGGATGAGCGTCCGCCCGCGGAACCAGGAGGTGGGCCAGCCGGTGGGGACGATGGCGACGTCGGCGGTGGGGCCGGTGAAGAAGCGCCACGCCGCGCCGGCGAGGTCGGCGAGCAGGTGGCCCTCCAGGGCGCGGTGACGCCAGATCCTGCGCTCCTTGGGCCAGCGGAACTCCATCTTCTTCAGCTCGCGCCGGAACTCCTCAAAGCCGGGGATGCGCGACTTGAGCAGGGGGTGGACCCACAGGCGCGGGTTGGCCACGCCCTCGCGTTTCAGCGTTTCCAGCTCCGAGTCCACGACGGCTTTCATCTCGCGGAAGGGCTTGAAGCCCAGGGGGCGGACCACGTCCCGCGGCTCGATCTTGGGGAATCGCTTGTGCAGGGCGTCGTCGAGCCCCTTGATGTGCAGCTCGGCGAGCTCCTCCAGGCCCATCATGGCCTGGCCGACGGCGCGGGGAATCTCGCGCAGGGCGCGCTTGAAGCGCACCCAGCCGCCGAGCTTCATGCCGTCGATGTGCGAGAAGCAGTTGCGCGCGATGTAGTAGCGGCCCCAGGTGACGTACCGGCGGTTGCCGGGGGGGTGGTACGCGCGGCTGCGCGGCGCGCCCACCACGCGCAGGCCCGTGCGGGCGCGCATCTGGATGCACCAGTCGATGTCGTCGTAATAGATGAAGTTCTCGGGGAAGAGGCCCGTCTGCTCGATCGCCGAGCGCCGCACCAGGCCGCTGCACGCGGCGAGGTAGTCCGCGGGCACGAGGAAGCGGCGGTCGATGGGGTGGCAGGGGCGGATGTACCCGTTGTTGCGGGTGATGATCGCACCGGTCTCCCACACGTGCCCGGTGGGGATGTCCCCCAGCGCCGAGCCCACGGCCCCGATCCTGGGGCGGGTGGCGAGGACCTTGACCATCTCCCGGAGGCACTTGCGGCCCACGCGGGCGTCGCTGTCGAGCCACCAGACAAAGTCCGGCTGACCCCGCTCGCCGGAGAGGCCCGCCCCCGAGAGAACGTGGGACATGCCGAGGTTGAAGCCGCCCGAGCCGCCGGTGTTCTGCTCGGAGCGGACGAACTCCACGGTGAGGCCCTCGGGGACGGGGAGGGTGCTCAAAGGCTCGGTGGAGGCGTTGTCAACGACGGTGAGCCAGAGCTCGATGGGCCGGCCCTTCACAGGACGGAGGTCCTGGCGGGCGACATCCTCAAAGAGCTTGGCGAGGTCCTGTCGGCGGTTGAAGCACGGGACAACGGCCGCGACCTTCCACGGGCGCGGGTGGTGGGGGGCATGGCCGTTGGTGTGGAGCGCCTGTGAGCCGTTGGCCTGGGTGAGGGCCTCAAGGCCCACAACAGCCGGGCGGCTGCGCAGCGGATGTTGGTCCATTGAGGGGGAGTATACGCGCAAACCCCGGGGACGGCGGGTGATTGAGCCGCGCGCGGGGACGTGGGGCTGGGAAGGGCGGCGGGGCGGCGTGAGCGCAAAGGTTGCGGACCCGGGACATTTTCGAGCAAGCCTCTGGGTTGTCGAGTAGGATGGGGGATACACGGCGCGCCCGGGAACCGAGGAGCGTGCGGGTGTGTACAGGCTCAGGTCCAGGGCAGGTTGCCCGCCCCTGAAGCGGGTGTGAAGGCGATCCCCGACGGAGGCCCCTCAAATGGCGTCGATGTTCACCACCACCGGTCGGTCTCTCTCCGCCCTTCTGGCGCGCCTGATTGCGACTGAAACGGGACGCGCCCCCGCCGTGGCCGCCTTTGAGACGCTGGAGCCCCGCAAGCTGCTGGCGAACAGCCCCCTGCCGACGCTGGCGGACCTCGAGAACCCCAACAACACGGTGGTTCGGATCGAGACGAACTACGGGGACTTCGACATCGAGCTGTTCAACAGCGCCGCGCCGATCACGGTGGCGAACTTCCTGAACTACGTCACCAGCGGGCGGTACGACGAGACCTTCTTCCACCGCTCGGCCTTCAACCCCGACGGCTCGCCCTTCGTGCTGCAGGGCGGCGGCTTCCTCTTCGACGAAGAAGCGGGCCTGAGCACGGTGCAGACGGACGCGCCGATCGTCCGCGAGCTGACGGGCCGCCAGAACACCGCCCGCACGGTGGCGATGGCCCGCAGCAGCGCGCTCAACTCCGCCACCAGCCAGTTCTACATCAACTACGTGGACAACGCCTTCCTGAACCCCGACTCGCAGGGCAACGGCGGCTACGCCGTCTTCGGCCGGATCGTGAAGGGGTGGGAGGTGATCGAGACGATCCAGGCGCTGGCGCACCCGGACCTGACGGGCCAGTCGCGCTTCGCCGGGCCGGAGGCGGGCAACTTCGGCACCGTGCCCGTCAACAACACCTTCGACGAGACGGTCGGCATCCGCGAGCAGGACCTGGTCAAGATCATCAACGCGGAGATCATCAAGCCCGCCTCCACGCAGGGCTTCTTCACCCAGACCATCGTCTACCCCGAGGGCTACCGCTCCGGACAGTCGGTCGAGTGGATCACGCTCGAGAACACCAACAACCAGGCCGCGAGCTACCAGGTCATCGTTCACTACGAGACGGGGCTGCGCGACGTGGTGATCGCCTCGGGCACGATCTCCGGCAACACCTCGATGACGATCGACATCTCCGACTACCGGCAGGCGGGGCTGAACCTCGTGCGGCCGGACACGCCCTACTCCATCGAGGTCCAGGCGGCCTTCCCCGAGGGCGTGAACGACCCCAAGCCCATCTCCGCGACCAGCTACCGCGAGGACTTCAACGGGGCGACGAGCGAGGACTTCTTCAACCCCGTGGCGTCGGACGGCGACTTCCCGCTGCGGACGTGGGACCTGCCGCGGATCGAGCGCAACAGCCTCAGCCGCGAGTTCATCACCTGGCAGAACCTTTCCGACACAACCGCCACGGTGACGCTGACCTTCCGTCACTCCTCGGGGACGACGACGGTGACGCGCGTGGTGGAGCCCTACCGGCGCGGCGGGGTGGAGGTGGGCCTGCTGGGCCTGCCGCAGGGAGTGATGTCGGTGCGGGTGACCTCCACCGCGGACATCGTGGTAGGTGTGAGCGACTGGGACCTGCCCGCGTCCGGGGTCGCGCCGGCGGACGCCTACACGCCGGCCTTCGCCTCGCTTGGGATCGAGGGCGGGGGCTCGACGAGCGGGGCCATCGCCTACGTCCGGGCCCAGAGCGGGCACACCAACGTCATCAGCATCGCGAACATGGGGACCAGCTCGGCGTCGGTGACGCTGCGCTTCTGGGCCACCAACACGACCAACACCGCTCCGATCACCCGCACGGTGCTCGTGACCGGGAGCAACCGGAATGACTTCTCCATCACGCCCGCGGACCTGGGCGTGACCGACGGCACCACCTTCGCCGTGACGTACACCTCCACCTCGCCGGTGAGCGTGCAGTACACGAGCTTCGACGCCGCGGGCCGCAACGAGGCGGGCAAGAAGGCGGACGGCTACTCGACCGCCTTCTCCCGCCAGGTCGCCCCCGTCGAGTTCTTCGGCGGGTACCTGGACCCGAGCAACAGCGGGATGGAGGAGATCATCAGCATCTTCAACCCCTTCTCCAACACCAGCGTGAACTTCACGGCGACCGTCCGCTTCCACTTCAGCGACGGGACGGTGATCGACGGGGCGACGGTGACGCTGGGGGCCAACGGCCGGGCGGAGATCTCGACGCGCTCGCTGGCGCAGGTGCTCGCCAAGATCAGCAGCGGCACGCAGTTCCGCCGCTACGGGATCCAGGTCTTCGGCCTGGGGGTGGACTCCTCCAGCGCCTCGACCACCTCCGCCGCGGGCATTGTCTCGGTTACGCGGATCGACCCCACCAACGGCCGGGCGGTGCTCTCGGGCGGGCAGGACTCGGGCCAGGGCTTCCCGATCAACGATTCGATCTTCGCCTGAGCCGGTGAACCGGGGTACGCTCATGGCCCCGCGGCGGCGTCCCGGCCGCGCGGAGCGTGATGCCTGCGAAGAAACGACCGCCATCCTCTTCTAAGGACGCCTTCTGGCACTTCGCCCGGGGGATGCTCCGCTACCGCTGGCTCGTCGCGGGCACGCTCGTCATGGCGCTGCTCTCGGGCTTCACGCTCAGCGTGGGGATCATCGGGGCCAAGCCGGTCCTCGAGGGGATCCTCAGCACCGAGAAGGACGCCCAGGGCAACACCGTCCGCAAGGAGCTGCGCGAGCTGGCCCTGGACCTGAACCAGGGGCTCTCGAGCCTGCCCGCGCCGCTGAACCGCGTCCAGGTGCCCCAGAGGACCATCGACGCCCTGCCCAAGGGGCCCTTCACGGCCCTGGCTGTGGTGATGGGCGTGCTGGCGGTGATCACGGTCATCGGCTCCACGGCCAACTTCCTGCACGCCTACCTCTCGCTGACGGTCGTGAACCGGACGATCACGAACATCCGGCGGCAGGCCTTCTTCGCGACGCTGCGTTCCCCGCTCCGCGCGATGGTGCGCAGCGGGACCACCGACACGATCAGCCGCATCATCAACGACAGCAACAAGCTCATGGACGGGCTCAACGTCCTGATGAGCAAGGCGGTGCTCCAGACGCTCAAGGGGGTGGCGGGGCTGGCGGCGGCGCTGCACTTCAACGCCTTCGTCACGCTCAGCGCGCTTCTGGTCGCCCCCGCGCTGTACACGGTGATCCGCAAGCTGGGCAAGCGCATCAAGCGGGCGGCCAACGCGGCGCTGCAGAGCCAGTCCACGCTGCTGGGCGCGGCCACCGAGTCCTTGCAGGCGCTGCGCGTGGTGAAGGTCTACACCAACGAGGTGTACGAGGGCGGGCGCTTCCATCGCGCCAACAAGCAGGTGATGAACGAGCTCAACCGCGTCCGGACGGCCCGCGCGCTCGCCAGCCCCCTCACCGAGATGCTCTCCATCTTCCTGCTCTGCGGCCTGACCCTCGCCGCGGGGTGGGTCATCATCAAGGGCATCAAGGTGGACCTGGGCCCGCTCGGCGTGCGCAAGGTGAACGTGGACCCTGCGGACTTCATCCTCGCCATGCTCTCCCTCGCCGTGGCGGGGGCCTCTTTGAAACCCCTCACCGGCCTCATCAGCGACATCCAGGCCTCGGCCCCCGCGGCGGAGCGTCTGCTGGAGCTCATCCGCGCCGAGCCCGAGCCGGGGCACGGCATGAAGCTCGCCCGCGCGCCGCGCCACGCCCGCTCCATCGAGTTCGACGGCGTGAAGCTCACCTACCCCGGCGCATCCACCCCCGCGCTGCGCGGCGTGACGCTCACCATTCCCCACGGCAGGCGCATCGCCTTCGTCGGCCCCAACGGCTGCGGCAAGACGACGCTGCTCTCTCTCGTGCCGCGCCTCTTCGACCCCGACGAGGGGACGGTCCGCCTCGACGGGCGCGACATCCGAGAGTTCTCGGTGCGCAGCCTGCGCGCGCAGATCGGCGTGGTGACGCAGGAGACAGCGATCTTCAGCGGCACGATCCGCTCCAACATCGCCTACGGCAACCCCGGCGCGACGGACGAGCAGATCGAGGCCGCGGCGAAGCAGGCGCGGGCGCACGAGTTCATCACGCGCCTGCCCAAGGGGTACGACACGCCCGTCGCGGAGCAGGGGCTCTCGCTCTCGGGGGGGCAGCGGCAGCGGCTGGCGATCGCCCGCGCGATCGTGCGCAATCCGGCGATTCTGATCATGGACGAGGCGACGAGCATGGTGGACGCGGACAGCGAGGCGCAGATCGCCGCGGCGATCACCGAGTTCGCCGCGGGCCGCACCTGCCTCATCGTCGCCCACCGCCTCAGCACCGTCCTCAACTGCGACAGCATCGTCGTCATGGACGCCGGGTGCGTCGTCGACCAGGGCACCCACGAGGAGCTCATGGCCCGCTGCGAGCTGTACCGGACGCTGGCTCAGCACCAGTTCCCTGGGTGAAAGCTCAGTACCCGCTTCCAATCACGCAACCGTCGCTCCCGCGGGCTTTTTTACGGAATCACGCAGTCGCGGGGGCACGCTGCATCGCTGCTCAGTTGCCCCGTTGTGTGGCATGGGAATGCCCAGGGAGGCATGGGTAGGGGGCGGAGCCCCACCGTATCACCGTCTCGGAGCTGTCCCGCTATTCCGCTGCATCACAGCCCCGCAGCCGTACCATCCCGCATGCTTCGCCCCGGCGCCGACGAAGAACACCTCCAGCCCGAGGACTTTGTGTGCGACTTCTGCGGGAACCACTGGACGCCGGAGCGGCCGATGGTGGAGGGGCATCGCGGCGCGCTGATCTGCGGCCCGTGTCTGACGGAGGCGTACGTGCGCGTGATCAAGGAGGGGGCGGGGAGGCTCGCGCCGGAGATCGTGACCTGCACGCTCTGTCTGGAGCATCACGACACGCCCCACTGGACGGGGAGCCGCGAGAACACCTGGGCGTGCACGCGGTGCATTCGCCAGTCCGCCGCGGTGCTGCAGAAGGACAAGGAGTCGGGGTGGACCCGGCCCGAATAAGGCCCGCTCCTATGATCGGCGTGCCGGTGGGGTGGCAGAGTGGTCGGTCTTGAAAACCGGCAGCCGGATGCCGGAAAAACTGGAAAAGCAGGCATTTCCGAACGGGTCGCTTCCGACTCGGCATCCTGCTTGGCGCGACGCGGCATTCTGGACCCTGACCCGGACCTCGCCGCGCTCATTCAAGCGTGGCCGTCCCTCCTGGCGGCGATCCGAGCTGGGATAATCGCCCTCGTCAAAGTGTCTACAGGCACGCAGGGTTCCGGGCCAGGACCGGGCCAGACGCGGGCCGCAACGGGGGACGCCCCAGCGCTGTCCGGGGCCGGATGAAGCGGTGCGAGAGGGATTCGAACCCCCGAGGCCCTTGCGGGCCTACTCGATTTCAAGTCGAGCGCCTTCAACCACTCGGCCATCGCACCGGATCGGCTGGCAATCCCGCCGCTGGTGTAAGGGTAGGCGGCTGGGAGAGAAAACAGGTCTGCTCGCCGAAACGCTCGACGGTCGCCTATTCCTCGTCCGAACCAGAGTCGGGCGGTTCCGTCCCTATCTCCATGATCCGTCGGTGCTGCTCCGCAGCAGCCTCTGGGTAAAACTCGTCGATGGAATCGACGCGATCATGATGCGGGAGACTTCGCTTGCGTCGTAGACCTCGATCTTCACCACGCCACCGTTCTCGAACAGGGCGACTCCCACGGTCGGCTCGTATTCCTCGGCTCCATCGTCATGCAGGCGAATATCCTCATCCCGGCACTGAATCCCCGTGTGAGACTCGGCTTCCGTGATGAGGTCGATCAACAGCGGCTCCTCTCCAATCTCGACATCCAGCGCGAACGAGATGGTCACAAACGGGCCAACGTGACCCGGCGGATCGAACTTCTCCTGATCGGGCCGGAAGACCGGGTCGCGCAGGGCTGTCCACAGAACTTCCGCTGCCGAGTCTCAAAGCGCATTCCGCGTCTCCGTCGAGGCCGTAGCCGTGTTCACCGAAGGCCGATAGGAACGATAGAACGCCAGCCCGAGAACCAGCGACGGCTCCCACCCCCCAGTGCCCTCTGCTATGGCAGGTCGCGCAGGGGGCTTGAGACGCCCTGCCAGTGGGGATCGGCACTTGCGGTCGGACAGGCACCATGCAAGGGAAGTCAGGAGGGTACGAGCAGATGCACGCTGCCGGAGAGCGCTAAGTCACCCTCGTCCAGCGGTTCGGCGGTTATATTGAACGGCGATGGAAGCCGCCAATGAGGTTCCTAGTCTTTTGGACTCCGACGATCTCGGCACTATCGTCAAACGGAAGCGCAACCCGTTCGCCAGTGCCTCGCACGTCCTGACTGTGCGCTCCCATCATCGCTCCTCCCAGGAGGGCGAGCGCCGCTGGGATGGCGAGTTGGCGCTTGACCGAAGTCTCCGAAGCCGTGCGCTGCTCTCATGGCGCTACGTCGATGAGCCGCCGGACCGGGCACAGTTCGGGGTATACGAGGTCGTTCTTCGGATGAACTGCTCGTGACGTCGTTCTCCGCGCCTGATGCCGTGCCGTACCGCAAGCATGTCCTACGTCGCGTGCAGCAGCCCCGCTGAATCAGAACTCTCGGAGGTCCCATCGTGAACGTGCAGAAGGTCGATACGACAGTCGGAAACCTCGTGGACATGATCGAGCGGGGCGAGTTGCGCCTGCCCGAGATGCAGCGGCGCTACGTCTGGACCGCCACGCGCGTGCGAGATCTTCTCGACTCCCTCTACCGGGGCTATCCGTCCGGCACCGTGCTGGTGTGGGAGACGGATCAGGAACAGCCCGCCCGCGATCTCTCAGTTCAGCAGCACCAGACCGCGTTCGTTCCCAAACTGCTACTGGACGGCCAGCAACGCCTGACCTCGCTCTCGGCGGTGGTGCGCGGCACGCCCATCAAAGTCCGCAACCGCAAGCGCGACATTCAGATCGCCTTCAATCTCGACCACCCCGAGGACGCGCCCGAGGAGATCATCGAGGTCGAGGAGGACGTGGAGCAGCCCGTGCTTGAGGAGGACGACGAGACGGTCGTCGAGGGCGAAGACGACGAGGAGGATGGCGTGTCCATCGTGGAGCGTCTGCGCCGCCGCACGTTCGCGGTGGCGAGCAGGTCCCTCTTGGCATCCCCGAACTGGGTTCTGGTGTCCGACGTTTTCAAAGGGGAAAAGAGCGACTGGACCCTCGTCAAACCGCTGGTGAAGTCGCCGGAGGATCCGAAGTTCGAGGTCTACACAAAGCGCCTGCAACGGCTCCGCGCGATCAGGAACTACCCCTACGTCATGCAGGTGATCCCGCGCACGTTCTCGTACGAGGAGGTCGCGGAGATTTTTGTGCGCGTCAACTCGCTCGGCGTCAAACTACGTGGCTCCGACCTCGCCAGCGCCCTCGTCTCGGCGAAGTGGCCCAAGTCGTTGCATCTGATCCAGAACTTCATCGATGAGTGCGAGGAGAGTGGGTTCACCCTCGACTCCGGCCTCGTGCTCCGAACGGTCGTGGTGTTCGCCACAAGGCAGAGCCGGTTCCGAACCATCGGGTCGATTTCGCGGGACACCCTTGAGGAGGCGTGGCCGAAGGCCACGGCGGGCCTGCGCTTTGCCATCAACTTCCTCCGGGCGAATGCTGGGATCGAAGACGAGTCCCTGCTGTCCTCACCGCTGCTCATGATCCCGGTGGCGCTCTACAGCCAGTTGCGCAACGAGAAGTTGTCGCGCGACGACGAGCGGCACCTGCTGCACTGGCTCTACGTCGCCAACGCGCGCGGGCACTTCTCAGCGTCCAGCGAGACGACGCTCGACAGCGACCTCGGCATCCTGTTCAGGGGTTCAGGCCCCGACGCGCTCATCCCACCGCTGCAAAACCAGTTCGGGCGTCTACATATCGAACCCGCCGACCTCGTTGGCCGCGGCGCTCGGAGCGCCCTGTTCTCTCTCGCGTACCTTGCGCTCAAGAAAGGCGGGGCGAAGGACTGGTACACCGGGCTGGGCCTCTCGCTCACGCATCAAGGGCGACTGCATTTTATCCAGTTCCATCACATCTTCCCCAAAGTGTTGCTGCGCAAGGCGGACTACGAGCGCTCCGAGATCAACGAGATCGCCAACCTCGCGTTCATCACGGGTCGCACGAATCAACGGCTCTCGAAGAAAGCACCGGAGGTCTACTTCCCCAAAATCATCGAGGAGCGCGGCGAATCGGCGCTGCGCGATCAGGCGATTCCAATGGACAAGCGTCTCTGGAAAGTTGAGAACTACCGGGAGTTCCTTGAGACGCGGCGGCAGATGCTCGCGAAGGCGATGAACGCCTTCGTGTCTGAAGCCGCGCGGACGGGCAGGGGCACGCCTATGGAGTAGAGCGCTAGTGTGGGGATGAAGTCCAGTTGGCTGCGGAGCATCGACGGCCGTCCGTGACTTGCACGAAGAATGTCGCGTTCAGATCGCCATCGACTCCGCGCCGCGAACCGGTCTGCGGTACTCAATGTCGTAGAAGTGAGTACGGGGGTTTGGCTCAGCCTGCGAGGCTAGCCGCGCTCCGACACCAGAGAGAGCACCAACAGCCAGCAATGAGAGGATGAGCATCGTGTACCGCTTCATGGGAAGACTTTTTATCGGCTCGCGTTAGTCACGCATTCGAGAACAGTTCAGAATCAGGCGCGGTGACGGGGACCACCGTGTACCGGGCACCGCGTTTCGTCCCGTGCCTGACGATTGCACCTTGGGCGAGCAGGCGTCGGATGGCACCGTTCCAATCCTGCGGTGCGATACCACTGCGCTCGATGACCTCGGCTCTGGCGATGGGCACCCGTGCTTCGCGGATTGCCGCAAGCACTGCGGCGCTTGCCTGCACGCCGTCGTGTACCGGCGACAGCCCCAATTCGACGGGCAGGGAAAGGGCTTCCACGAGGGCGAACTCGGCGTCCTCGACGACTGCCTCGGTGTCCTGTGCCTCATCCTCCGCAGCCCACTCCCGCCGCAGTTCTTCGGCCCTGCGAACGATCCGGTCGCGGAGGTCGGTTGCTGCCCCGGAGGCATTGGGGTCCGCATCCGCGCCGACGGGTTCGACGCCGAGTTCCGCCATCCGGCGGCGGACCCGCCCCATCGTTGCATCCGGGTCCCGGAAGAACTCGCTCCCGCGAACGCGCACGAACCGCCAGCCCAGCCGTTCGAGAATGCGCTGCCGGTCGAGGTCGCGGTCGAGGTCGTCCGGCGGATGGAACCTGTCGCCATCGCACTCCAGCGCGACCCGAGCACCGTCCGCACCGAGGACCACCATGTCGATGCGGAACGCGCCGACCCGCCACTGCGTCTGCACCTTGTAGCCCGATCCCGTCAGGCTCTTGAGCACGAGCCGCTCGAACTCAGATTCCACGCGGCTGCTTTGCTCCTGCAACTGCCGTTCCGTTGCAAGTGGGTCTTCGGCGTGCTTGAGGAGCCGTCTACGGAGATCGTTCTCCTTGAGGTCGGTGTCCGGGTTGAGCGAATGGACGACCCACAGTTGGTCGCGGGCGCGGCTGGCGGCGACGTTGTACCGCTTCTTGAGGTCGTCATCGCTGCGGAGCCGCAGGGGGCCGTCTGGCGCGTGGTCCACGAGCGACAGGAGCACCACGTCTCGCTCGTCGCCCTGAAACTGCGGCGAGATGCCGCAGAGGATGTCGCGCGTCGCGTAGACCGTCTCCGACACCCGCTCTCGGAGGAGTCGATCCACGAGCATCGCCTGCTCCTCCCCGAGCATGCTGATGACGCCTAGCGTCTTGCCCGCGTACTCGGGCTGTTCGAGCATCGCCACGATTAGTGAGACGATCTCGTGCGCCTCGGCCTCGTTGACGTGCCCGTCGCGCTCGCCGCCCGCGACCCGATGTGAGGCGACGAACGGACGGCTTTGGACGTTGGACGACTCGCGGAGGGGCTTGATCTCGCCGTCGTAACTCAGGTGGTTGCTGAACTGGATGATCTCGTTTACGCAGCGGAAGTGCTCCACGAGCCGGATGATGTGCCCGAAACCGGCGCTGGCGAGGTCGTACATCGACAAGCGACCCGTATAAAAGTGCTTCATCAGGACGCCATCGAGGAACTCGTCGATAAGCGTCTGTGTTTCGAGGAGCCGCTCGCCCACGGCCATCGGGCTGACCTGCTTGTCGTCACCCACGATGATCGCGGACTTGGCGATGCCAAGAGCGACCAGCCCGGTCATGTCGCACTGGCTGGCCTC
>Ga0065721_10049940_pt1 | contig 25104 bp, 17 predicted proteins | sample Mesricmetagenome_FD_59108 | JGI IMG/M metagenome (GOLD analysis project Ga0065721, IMG submission 59108) | Mesophilic microbial community from rice straw/compost enrichment Sample: eDNA_1 v2 (version 2) | ecosystem: Engineered > Solid waste > Grass > Composting > Bioreactor | place: USA: Davis... | reverse complement strand
TACGAGGAAGTTGAGTCCCGTCGAGCTCGCGAACGGATCGGTGTATCCCATGGCCAGCTCGCCCGAGGCGATCGCGTCGGTAATCGTCTTCACGTTCACGGCGCCGTATTTGTCGACGAGCTGCTCATACTTCTCTTTGGAAGTGACGATGCCGGCCACGTTGCCGACGAGCCGCTGGGCGACGAGCTCGATCGGCGCGCCCTCCGCCTTAACCATCTCGCCCCAAAGCTCGTTCGAAGGGGTAAAAGCATCGGGCACATATTTCCCGGACCGGATGTAATCCGTAGCGGTCCCCGAAGCGATGTTGCGGATTCTCACCGACGCAGGCTGGCCGTTCACCTCAATATTCGCAGCGTTGAACGCCTCGGCGACTTCGTTCAGCCAGCCGTCGTTGCCCGTGCCGGACTTCTCGGTGGAGGAGAAAATTTCAACGAAGCTGCTCGTCGTCGCTTCTACCGAGACGGGGTACTTGGAGATGTCCGGCAGCGAATCGGCGACGGAGGCTGGATCGAGGTCGATCTGGCCTTTGACAGGCTCCGCGGCCGTCACGGATATGCGTCGATACAGCTTATCCAGCCGCTCGGCCGCGTTCTCCGCCGTCACTTCCTTGTCGGTCTTGCCCCAGTTCGAAGTCCATTGGATTCCGAAGTACACGAGCGCGAACACGATGACCGCAATGGCGGTCAGGATCGCGAACGCTTTGCCCCTCGTAGCCATACGCATCCCCCGTTACTGTTTATAAAATTTCGTCTGCTGAATGAGCGCGTCGATCTCCCGCATGCCGGGCATCGCTTCGATGGCCGCGTAGTCGGTGCTGTCGAGCCGCGAAATCTCTAGCAGCAGCTTATCGAGCTTCAGCAGAATTTCTTCATTGGCGCCGATGGATCCGGTTATGTACGTTACGTACTCTTGATAGAGCGCCGCCCGTTCTTGCAATAGCTTGCCGGAGAGCCAGGAGGGCTTCCGCGTTCCGGCTCCGGCGAACTTGTCGTACTCGGTCGCGTCGAACACGTTAAGCCGGCTCACGATCCCTCGAACGTATTGATAGAACAACCGATTGACCTCGTGAATGACGTTGCTGAACCTTCTGTAGCTGAGCTCGCCGGGGTCGAACTTGTGGCCGAGGAGGTCGAACAAAGCGAGTTTTTTCTTTTCCATGCGCTCGATTTGGTCGATGACCAGCGTAATATCGGGCTTTAGAGCTTTGATGCTTCTGAATCGGCGAAGCGCGTCTATGAAGTCCTCCTGCGTAGCGAGCCCGCGAACGGTCGCTGTTACGGGAGGCTTCAATAGCAACGCGTAGCTGCCGTAGAGAAGGACGATGGGACTCATGACAAGCAGCGTAACGCCGAACGCGGTCTCGAGGATGCTGCCGCCGATATTCGTTCCGAGCAATCCGGGAGACAGCGCGATCACGTCCACGAGGACGACTCCGGCGATCAACAAGACCAGCTTCATCAACCGGCTCAACGGCAACACCTCCCGATTGCTTGGTTTTAGCTCCATTACATAAAAGATATGTCTGTTCAACCGCGAACTTGAGTGGTACTTGGTCACAATGGACGATAAAAAGCCCCGAACCTGCCGGACGCGATCTGCGTGCCTGCCTGATTCGGAGCATCTAATGATATATCACTCATTACTTTTTAATACTAATCGTTGTTTTCTATGCCATTCAACCATGCAGAAAATACGGATTGATAACGATGCAGACGACTATAAATTTCAGCAGCTAGTTTCTCGTTATAGGTATATACAGACAGATTGCGATCATCAGCCATTTGTAGCGCTGCTACAGTCTGCTCCGCATCTAGAATCGCGGTCTCGCGACAAGAACGGATTACGCTTTTAGGGGAACCGCTGTCAATGCCTTCCCGTTCGAACAGGACTTCCTTAGCGGCTTTCCATACTGCCTCGAAGGTGAATTCAAACCTCTGAATCGCCGCATCCCTTTCAATTGAGCTAGGCTTGTCGATCTGCATAACTTCTTCGAAAGCGGACAACGCTCTGCGGGCTAATTCGATTCGTTCTGCTGCTCTTCCCACAAGATCCCTTCCTTTCGTACCTTGTTAATGATATACTCGTCGGCCTTGTTCAAATCAATGATATCTATTTTATACGGGATCGTTGACTCATGAGCAGCGTCGCGAAGTGTGGCTAGGGTGATATGATTAGATTCGTCAGGTGCTTCGAATTCTATCGCGATATCAATATCCGACGTTCTTTTTTCTTCGCAGCGAGCCCAGGATCCGAATAAATATGCTTTTGCGGGTTTTCCAGTTATATGGCGGAGAACTAAATTTCTAGCTTGACGAAGCATTGGAAGAGGGGGCTAAATACTCAATTTAATAAAGGGTTGTCAAATAATGTCTGTTGATGGTATATTGTTCGCATATGAAGGTTCGTAACATCCAATCGCATATATTCGCAGCCGGAAGCACCGCGCACGCAAGGAGACCCCTTGGTTCGCAGTGCTTTTTTTGTCATGCGAGATTGCGTGGATTAGAAGATTTGAACGATAAAGGGAGAGAAGAATAGTGAGAAAAGGTTTGGCGTTAATAGCACTGTTGATTTGCGTAACGATGGTGCAACCGCTCGCCGTTGGAGCCGTTGACGAGAAACCTGCAGGGAAGTTCAAAGATGTAGCGGCGAACTATTGGGCCAGGGCGATGATTGAACAAGCGGTGGAGAAAGGTTACGTGGATGGTTTTACGGACGGGACTTTCAAGCCGGAGAATAAGGTGACTCGCGCAGAATTTATTAAGATGCTGGTTGATGCCTTAAAGCTGCCGCATGTCGAGAAAGGCAGTCCGTGGTATCAGCCGTACGTAGCCTCCTTAATAGAGATGGGAATCCATAAGGAAAGTGACTTCAAGAGCAACTATGATTCCTCGCTATCGAGACTTGAGATGGTGAAATTGGCAGCACGCGCGACCAATCCCGGCATCGATAATGATCCGAATGGAACAGACCCGAACTATCTCGTATTCCTAGGCACGCAATCGGGAATTTTGCAGGGCACGGGTAACGGTAACCTCGATCTTAAGGGGACATCGACCAGAGCTCAGGCGGTCGTGATTATCGAACGGATATTGTCTGTGAACGCTGGCAAGAAGCTAACGATCGATAAATATGCGATGAGCAGCGCGGAGTTGGCTTGGCATCGCACGAATGTGTTTACGGTGATGCCGGAGTTTTTCAGGACTCAGTATCCTTTCGAAGTTGAGCAATCGATTGACCCTATTAATAAATGGGATGTTAGTAAAATGACTCTGACATCGAAGGATGGAAAGTATAGTGGAGCGATGAACAGGATCATTGCCATAGATTTGGCTGATCCCAAAGATCCTAATCGGAATCTGCTTGGGGATATCAATAAATTGAAGTGGTATGCGAATGGACCAGTTTCTAATGGTGTAGCAGAGGGTTATTCAATTAAATCAGTGACAAACAGTTACATTCTATTTTTTGATGGGGAGCTTATCTACAACAAAGACAAAAAGTCTTATGCAGACGAGAGGCCAGTATTCACGATTATTGGTGATCGGCCCAACCAAAGTGAACTGAAGGAGTTTTACAAAGGCAAATTAAATATAGCAGCAACCGTGTTTGTCCAAGGAATTAGTGATACTCCGGCATTCATTATTCCTAAAACGTCTTCGGTGAAGTATGAGGATTTGATAATTCGCTTATATACACCGTCTTTTATCGGCGCCAGCGAGACAAAAGTCGATCTGATCGAAGTCGCCGGGCCTGGAAATCCTTACGTTATGCCATAATACTGGAGATGGTCGAATGAGAAAAATATCGATTCTCATACTCATTACGTTAATAACCGGTGCGGTTGGGGCAATTCTCCCCCAACCGCTTTTTACCCATGCTGCATCGGCAACCACTCAAGACGAGGTAGATTTATCTTTCTCAAGAGCGATGAAAGTAGAGGGCAAACCAGGTAAATTATATAGCAAACAACCTTCTATCACGAGCGATTCCAAAACGATAACTCCGTCATACGGTTCAAAAATTAAACAAATCGACTTGGTTCAGAATGGCGTTGTAAAACAGACGCTAGTAAAGGACGCAAGTCTCACATCATGGACAGGAACGGTTTCTGTTTCAGGTCAAGGAAAACAAGTCGTATCGTCGAACAACGATACAGCTAAAGGTTTCTTTGCATGGTATCGCTACGGCAAGGATGGGCCGAACGGGAATAAGTGGTAATATAACGGTTTCGATGGCACATGTCCTAATCCAAGCGGTTCAACAAAGCTCGATACATACGGAATGCCGGAGGTTCCCGGTTGTGTCGAAGAAAATTTAAAATTAAGCGGCACAGTGGGTAACAAATATAAGTTGGCAGATGAAACTGAAATCCCATTTGAGGTGGTAGTGGATGATACGAGTATCATAACAGCTGATGCTGATACTGACCCTAGGACAGAGGTTCGGGGCCCAAACGACGACCCGAACCTCAAAGGTAAGACGTTTGGTGAAACCTATTTAAAAGAAGTTAAGGTGAACAGCGCAAAGAGTTTCACTGTTTTTTTTAAACAAGATTATAATTACCCGTGGTATAACAAAGACCTACAAGCTTATGGCGCAAAAGTTATGGTCTATCATGCCGCTTGGATCGTTGAAGTTACATCTATCACCTACGAATACGATACCCCCAAACTCCGCGTAACCTACGAAGGCGACGCACCGCCTCCGACCGACATCAAGGGTGACTTCGACATCCTCCCATCTAGCACGATCAATTGGCGAGATAGCTTCACCTTAAAGCCCATAGATTTCTCTTTTTCCGCCGACTGTACATATCAATACCACCAGTATCAAATCGAAAGAGATGGTCAAGTTTGGACTAGCGGTAAAATCAATGGCGGAATGGCCGCAACTACCTCATTTAGCTATTCAAACTATCCATATAACATCGCGGTAGGCAGCCACTATATAACGATCAAAGTATTTGCGGATTGTGGGGACAGCGGTTGGACTGGGGGAAAGACCCTGATGATTAATGGTCCGGTAAGTAATAATCCACCTGACTTCTCCGTTGGCTGGACAACCCCTGGCAACTGGACTCCGGCAGGCGTCCAAACAAAAGTCGTCGTAGGCACGCAGCTTGACCTCGTCTATCTTGATGTACCGGAACCAAGCGATCCCGATGGCGACACCTTTGAGTTCCTAGGTTTTGATTTTTCCAATCAGCCGCAATGGGCGCAGGACATTCCGAGCAAGTACGGGGCATACACGAACGGTTATCAGCGGATTACGATGGATACGGTCGGTTATTACTGCGGGAGGGGGACGATGAGGGACAGCTTCGGTGCCTCAACAACGAAGAACGCATGTATTCAAGTTGTCGAGCCTAATCCGATTCCGGTCATCACTGCTCCGTCGATCATTCGCCAGAACCATCCGGTTACTCCAGCGATTAACGGCGATTCTAGTTACAGCCCTGCCGGGAGGTCGATCGATCATAGCAAGGATATTTGGGTGAATCGCCAATCGGTATATCCTTCTCCTGGCGAAGTGACGCTTCAACTGGAAGTGTTCGATAGCACGGGGCTGAAGTCTCTATACCCGGCCACCAAAGTCATCGACGTATTACCTGACGAACCTCCGGTCGCCCTACTTAACGTGCAGCCCCTTGGCATTCGCCAAGGCAAATACGACGTATACAATAACTCCTATACAACTGACGGCGATATCATCGTCGCGGCTTCTTATCGTTATAGATACGACAGCAATAACAACGGTTTCGATGATGACGAATGGCTAGCCATGACAGGCAACCTGACCCAAACCGCAATCACGCCAACGAAGGTCGGCAAGTACGAAATCGAAGTGACCGTAACCGAGAACTATGGCCAGACGGGTACGGCATCGGTTGTACTGGATACGATCAATCTCGCGCCTGCCGTATCGTTCCTCATGGAAGGGGAGAATGACACTCCCGCTCCGAGCAACATCAAGAAATACACGGCGACCGATATCTACAAGAACTGGTTACTCTATCAAACAAACTCCACCACGCCAGCCAGTAAAGCTACAGGTTGGAGTTCAACAGGGAATACGCTATCCGCCGGGTTAGGCAAATTCGGCGAATCCATCAAGAGTTATTACAGAAGTTACGATAGCTGGGGGTATCCTCGCACGGATATCAACATGGGAAGCCTTCCGGATTCAGGGAACGGCGCTAATTCACTCAACAGTTATAGATCTATTATTGGCGGCCCTTATGTCATTGAGCCTCTCATGCGTCCCGTGTCCTATCAAACTCCAGCAACGTATGAGAATGCGACATCCTATTATACGGGCGCAGGTTCGTATTCGGATCCACGGGGCTTTTATTTTAAATCCAACAAGACGCACCTGTACTATACTACGACCATGTATAGGACGAGTTACGATGGTTATAAGCCGATTTCAGGAGAATCTCTCATTGCGCTTAATTATTCGAAAATCGGGAAATTCAAAAACGGAACTACCTGCAATAACCCCGAGTGTACATCTTACAGCTTCAAGAAATGGTACGTTAACAATGAAGATCCCTATGATTTTATGCTGCATCCCGAGGGCTTGGATAGTTCCAAACCTAAGATCAAATACGGACGCTGGGGCAGCTATGCCGATTATCAGAGTGACAATACATCCGGTACTTGGTCCAAGGCTTATTGGGTGTACGAAACAACAGCGTCTGATCGAAGAGTTCTAGGTTATCAAGTAGCCGATCGAACAATATACCAGCTAGTTCAATGGACATGTAAAAATTGCAACAGCTATCAAAACGGAAGTTATGAGAACAGGTTCGATGCCAGCTTGCTAGATATCAGAACCTATGATGCATTTACAGGTCAATTCATTAAGAGCACGGCATTGGACGGGGTTAAACTGGACGGGGCTTTTCCGTCTACATGGTTTTTGGAGAAACAATTGGCATTTACGCGCGGCGATGTCATGATCTATTTCAATTCCGACGGCAAAGTTTTTGAGATCAATAGAGACGGCAAGATAGAGGTCAAAGCAACGCTGCCCATTCCATATGTTAGAGATCTATTCAGAGGCCCGAACGGAGAATGGTACACGTATTATGTCGTAAGCACGAACCCCAATTCGGAGTTTGACGATATCACTCATGTGGTGAAAATCAATCCGGATTATTCCATAGGTTGGGATGTTGTTCTGAGAGGGATGCGGCCTACGCCGGATGTCGCGCTGGGGGGGCAGATCGATCAATCGGACAATAACTATGCTATGTACGTGAATCCAATTACTCGTGAAATTATCGTAAGAAGCTATTCCAGGCACTCCGCCGACTTCGGGTCGGATACGTTCTATGAAGTCATCCATATGGATACCGGGGCGAAAAGGGCTTGGGATGCAAGTTACAATTTTACGAGTATAAATTCATTGATGGGCGTTGCTTGGTCTGGCAGCTACTTTAGCTCTAACGGATATGCGGTCCAATCGACAGCGGACGGCTATCGAACGATGCGCAACGGCAACGATTTTCAAGTTATTGGTCCTAACGGTTCTCTTGCTTCAACGTTTTCCATTTCGACTCAAGTCATTGATATCAACTATTATGCAACGACAGCGGATTATATCAGGGGCGGACTGTATGTGGGGGACGGCATTTATTTAGCATTCTATAACATCGCCAGATACGGCAACCCCTTGTCCGCTGACTTTGCGCCTTACCTGATCAAAGGAACGCCAACCTCCAATGCGATGCCCTACAAGGGTTTTCAATTAGGACAATTCGTGTCGACGGAATCGATAGACAATACCGAGATTACTTGGACTATGAACATGGCTATACCGACAGCGGATACGGAGCTGGCCGGCATGTCCTTCCGGATGACGGATCCTCGGAATCGATATGCCGTCGAGTCGAATGGGTCAACGTTATATCTATCCAAGTATGTTAACGGGACTCGAACGGTGCTCAGAAATACGTCATTCGCGTTACAAGCGAAGACGAATTACTCGTTCAAGGTCGGGATGCAGGGAAGCCGCATTCAAGTCTACGTGAACGATGTACCGTACTTTGATGTGACGGACACGCAATTCGCCTCCGGCAAGTTCGGACCGTTCTCGGATAAAGCATACGTCGATTTCTCCAGCCTGGCGAAGGTTCAGCTATCAACGCCTACGATAGAATGGATGACGAACTATGCCATTTGGGATGCGGGTTTCGCGACGGCTGACGTGAGAGTGTCCAACGTCGTTTTCACCGATGCTGAGAATGACCCTCGCGCGGGGAACTACCAGTGGTACATCGAGCATACGCCTAAGTTTCTGAATAACCAAGGAACGTCCGCTCTACACGGCCGAACGCTGACGAGTCCAGCGGCAACCTTCGATAAGGTCGGCAACTATCGCGTCACGCTTCGAGCGCAGGACGATCCTAACCCAAGCTATCTATATCCAGCAACGGAATTCGACTCATACCGGAAGCTATCGAACGAGTATTGGCAGATTCTAACCGTTCACCGCAGACCGATCGCGCAATTTACGCTCTCGTTCGCAGCGGACAAATCGCTGATATGGAACGATACGAGTTATGATCCGGACCGCTGGGCGAGCGCATCCAATTATAGCTCGGAGGCTACGGGGATCAACTACCAAACGACGCGCGGAATATTGGAGCGCAGGTATTATTACAAGACGCCGAGCGGTGCAACCGTCAACGCCAAGCTGGTCACGCCTACCGAGGTCGGGACTTACGCGGTCGGATTGCAAGTGAAGGACGAATACGGAGCGTGGAGCTATTGGGCGGAACAAGAGATTCAGATCGATACGCCGGTTATTCCGAACGCCCCGCCGACGCCGGGCTTTACCCTGAGCAAGACCACGTTATACCGCGGCGAACCTCTGACGATCACGTCTACGGCTTCGGATCCCGAAGACGGCGCAGCCGCTAACCTTACTCATGAATATTACATGAGGAATGTCATGCAGGGCACCGGGGAATTCTTGCAAAGCACGAGCCGAGGAGCATGGACCAAGGTATTCAACTCCCTCGGAGTCATAGCAATCAGACAAGTTGTATGCGACTCTAAGAACCAATGTGCCTCCCTAACGAAAAATGTGACGATCATCAATCGGCAGCCCGCGGCGGATTTTACTTGGACGCCTTCGCCGGTATACGAGGGAGATTCGGTGCGGTTCAGTACGACGGTAAGCGACCCGGACAACGATCCGCTGACGGTCAGTTACGAGATTACTTCTCCGAAAGGGACGAAGTTCACCGACACCTACTCGTTCAGCGCGCCGTATTCTCAGCATTCCGGTCCCTACGTGGAGATGCTTACGCCGGGAACGTGGACGATCAAGATGACGGTAAGCGACGCCATCGCGCCGGCCGTAACGTTAACGAAGACGGTGATCGTAGGTGAGTTAGGCGTGGTTGGAGCGGTCAAGCATACGGAAGCGTGGGAGCGAAACCGGCTTGCCTACAATGAGAAGTACGATCCCGATCGAGCTTCGGACGTATTCTGGGCAGGGGAAGCATTCGTGCTCGAAGCGGTCACTACGAACACGAGAACGTCAACAAGGGCATCCTCCGTTACCGTGCAAGCGTTCAGCGACGAGTCGAAGGCATTAGCGGTCTCGAGCGCTTCCGGAACGACATGGAGCGCTCTGTGGTCCAGCTCGGATACCGACATCGAATTCGCCAAGCTGAAGGACGGAGAATACACCTTCGTCTTCACGGCAACTTATACGAACGGCGTGGTGAAGACCGATTCCGTTACCATTCGAATAGACAAATCGGTGGATAGTTACGTTCGAGTGCATCGCTTGTGGTAGTGATGGGAGAGATAAGATGTAATCCTCCATCCGCTGTGCTACAATACTGAAATTGACTCGGTATTTAGACAGGGAGGCCATGGGGACAACCATGCTTACGATCGGAATCGCAGGCGGAACCGGCTCGGGCAAAACGACGGTAGCCCGAGCGGTCATCGACCGCCTCGGCGCGGACAAGGTGACCTTCATTTCGCAGGACAATTACTACAAAGACCATCCTCACCTTACGATGGCTGAGCGGGAGAAGATCAACTACGATCATCCGCTCGTCTTCGAGAACGAGCTGCTGATCGAGCACCTGAAGCAGCTTAGCGAGGGACAGCCGGCAGAGGCGCCGGTATACGACTTTACGACGCATTCCCGGTTCCCGAACAAGACGATAACCCTCGCGCCGTGCAAAGTCGTCGTCGTCGAAGGGCTGCACGTGCTGTCCGACGAGAAGCTTCGCGAGATGATCGATATTAAAGTGTTCGTGGACACCGATCCCGACGTGAGGATCCTGCGCCGGGTGCTGCGGGACATTGAGGAGCGCGGCCGCTCGATCCACTCGATTCACGAACAGTATTTGAAGACGGTGAAGCCGATGCACGAAGCGTTCATCGAGCCGTCCAAGAAGTACGCCGACCTCATCATCCCGCAAGGCGGAGAGAACGAAGTCGGCATCCAATTGCTGTCGGTTCTGATGGAGAAGCATTTGCTGGCGAAAATGTAGTACAGGCTAAAGACATCGGATAGACAACGCGTCACCATTTTCCTATAATAGGGATAATTTGAATGTAGGCGGGATAATGTGACCAACTAATGTGTTCGAGACAATCGGTTAACGGCATCATGCCGAACTGAATAGGCCAGGAGCGTGCAACGCGGGAAGCGGGAAGCCACCCATAGGGATAGGCTAGCTTCGTCGTCTGCAGACCCGGGCTTGTCCGATTTGAACACATTGAACATTAACGCGCTTAACGATTGCTAGGACCGATTAGACGAGAAGTCCGTCTATTCGTCGTTGTCATCGCCATCGTGCCGTGAGTGAACAACTGTTCATTCGCGGCTTTTTTGCGTTTACCCCATCCAATCGAGGTCCTAAAAGGAGATTTGTATATGCGAAATAAAATAGAACAATGGTTATCGGAAACGGATATTACTGCCATGCAAGCGGCTATGGCGTCGGGAGAGATCAGCTCGGAGGAGCTTGTGCGGGGTTATCTCGCGCGAATCGAGATGTTCGACACGAATATTAATGCCGTATTAGAAATGAATCCGGATGCGATAGCCATTGCCCGCTCGCTTGATGAAGAGCGCGTTGTACAGGGAAGCCGCGGGCCGCTGCACGGCATCCCGATCCTGCTGAAAGACAACATCGACACAGGGGACCGCATGCATACGAGCGCGGGATCGGTCGCGCTGGCCGATTCGATCGCGGCGGAAGACGCGTTCGTCGCCGCGCGGCTGCGGGAAGCGGGAGCCGTCATTCTCGGCAAAGCGAACATGACCGAGTGGTCCAACTTCATGTCCACCCGTATGCCTGCCGGCTACAGCTCGCGCGGAGGACAGGTCGTCAATCCGTACGGCGCGGCTGTATTCGTCAGCGGCTCGAGCTCCGGCCCGGCTGCTGCCGCGGCGGCCAGCTTCGCTGCGGCGGCGATCGGGACGGAGACGGCAGGCTCGATCGTCGGGCCGGCCAGCCAACATAACGTCGTCGGCATTAAGCCGACGGTCGGCCTTCTCAGCCGCTCCGGCATTATCCCGATCTCGGGCAGCCAGGATACGGCCGGTCCGATCGCGAGATCGGTCGCGGATGCCGCGATCGTCCTTGGCGCGATGACCGGCATCGACGAGCGCGATCCGGCCATGCGGACGGAGGCAAGGCGGGCTTACGCGGACTACACGCCGTTCTTGGACGCTGAATTCCTGAAGCAAGCGCGTATCGGCATTCCGAGACACTACTACAACCATCTCGATCCCGAGCGGCTTGCGCTGATGGAAGCGGCGATCGCCGACTTGAGGCGTGCGGGAGCAACCGTGATCGATCCCGTAGAGATCTATATCGAGCAGCTTCCTTGGAATAACGATGTGATCACCTGCGAATTCAAGCGGGGCATCAACGCGTACTTGTCCCAGCTCCCGCCGTCCGCTCCGGTACGAAGCTTATCGCAGCTGATCGCCTATAACGAGAAGCATGCGCAGACGGCCGCGAAATACGGGCAGGACGTGCTGGAGCTGTCGGAAGCGAATACGCTGAGCGAAGAGGAACACGCACGCAAGAAACAAGAGTATTCGGTGCTCGCTCGGACGCAGGGCATCGACTACGTGCTCGAGCTGCATCGTCTCGACGCGCTCATGCTGCCGGGCGACGTGGACGGCATGTACATCGCCGCGCGCCTCGGCTCCCCGCTAATATCCGTTCCGGCCGGCTTCGTCCGGACTGGCACGATCGATGCGGACGGAGATCCGACGAAGGGACCGTTCGGCGTCGTTTTCTCCGCCGGCGCGTACAGCGAGCCTACGCTGATCAAGCTCGCGTACGGTTATGAGCAAGCGACACGGCATCGTAGGCCACCTCTATTGAAAGAAGAGGCGTAAAGATTAACCTGCCTTAATCCTCCTCTAAGTGTTTTTTAAGGTTCGGCTTATACAATAGTGGCAATAAGCGGAACCGGAGGGGGCGCGGCTTGAGAATACTCGTGGTGGAAGACGATCGGCCGTTGCGCGACGCGGTCGTGACCTTGCTCAAGGAAGAAGCCTACCAGGTGGACGAAGCGGACAACGGGCCCGATGGGGTGCATCTTGCTCGGTTGCGGGTTCACGATTTGATCGTGCTCGATATTATGCTTCCCGGCATGAACGGACTGGCCGTGCTATCGGATATAAGGACGAGCGGCAATGCCGCGCCTGTCCTGCTGCTTACGGCGCTCGACAGCGTGGAAGAACGGGTGAGAGGGTTAGACTCCGGCGCGGACGATTACTTGATCAAGCCGTTCGCGACGCCGGAGCTGCTCGCGCGAATTCGGGTGCTGCTAAGACGCCATTCGCAGGGATCGCCGGACGGCGAGCTGAGTTACGGGGATTTGACGGTGAAGTGTCAGGCGATGGAAGGGTACGCGTGCGGAGAACCATTGAAGCTGACGCTCAAAGAGTTCGAGCTCATGGAATATTTGATGCTGAACCGGGAGCAGATCCTGACGAAGGAGCAGCTGCTCGACCGGGTGTGGGGCATCGATTCGGAAGCGGGAATCGGCGTTGTCGACGTATACGTGCATTATTTGCGCAAAAAGCTGGCTCCCTTCGGGTGCGACGGTTACATCCATACGATTCGCGGGGTCGGTTATATGTTGAAGGAGAAGCGCTAATGTTCAATCGTATTCATAGGCAGCTGACGATTCGCAACGCCGCCGTCTTGTCGGTCATCTTAATCGGGCTTAATCTGTTCGTCTACTTCGTCATGAAAGAGATGCTTTTCGGAAAAATAGACGAGTCCTTAAGGAGCGTCCGCAACCAGATGTCGGTGTCGATTACGCCGCAGAGAGCCATTCTATTAACCGTTGGCCAACTGGACCGTCCGATCGTTCAGTTATTCTGGACCTCCGACGGGCGTGTGGTTCCGAGGCCGGGCAGAATCCCGTTTACAGAGGAGCAATTGGAGCTGTTAAAGCCTGAATCTTCGCCAGATACGCCGAGAACGCTGAAGGTAGGCGATGAGTATTTTCGCGAAATTCATTACGAACCCCCGGAGATCGGAGCGTTGCCAAGCTTGAACGGGGAGCAGTACGAGATTGCGAAGCTGCAAGTGCTCATTAACGTCTCGGCGGAACAGAGCATGCTGAAGCGGCTGCAATACATCATGCTTTCTGGCGGCACATTAGGGTTACTCGTTGCGGTTGCTGCTGGTTACTACTTAGCGAACCGCTCGCTGATCCCGATCCGGCGGTCGCTCGAGCAGCAGCAGCAATTCGTCTCCGACGCGTCGCACGAGCTGCGGACGCCGCTGTCCGTCATTCAGGCGCACTCCGAGCTGCTGCTGCGCCATCCCGAGCATACGATCGAGCAGGACAGCAAGCATATCTCGACCGTACTGCGAGAGGCGAAGCGAATGAGCAAGCTCGTCGGCAACCTGCTGACGTTGGCGCGGTCGGATGGAGGCCAGCTAGAGCTGGAGCGTAAGCCGGTGCGATTCGACAGCATCGTGCAGGAGAGCGCGGCCAAGATGCAGATGATGGCCGACTTGAAGGAAGTGATCCTGCAGACGGATATCGATTCGCCGATCACGATGCTTGCCGACGAGGAGCGTCTGCATCAGCTTCTTATCACCGTGCTCGACAACGCGATCAAGTACACGCCGGAGGGCGGAGTCGTCCGCGTTTCGTGCCGGAAGCTGGCGCAGTCCGTACAGCTGGCGGTCGAAGACACCGGCATCGGCATCCCGCCGGAGAGCCTGCCTTACGTATTCGATCGGTTCTATCGGGCCGATAAGTCGCGTACCCGCGAGGACGGAGGCACCGGCCTCGGACTCGCGATCGCCAAGTGGATCGTCGAACGTCACGGCGGCCGCATCCGGCTGGAGAGCAAGCCGTCGTACGGCACGCAAGTGTATATTACTTTGCCGCTGTAGTAGATAGCGAAGGGCCGCGATTGTTTGCTTACGCAATCATTCGCGGCCCTTCGCTATCCGAACAACGGCACTTCACTCAAGGGTCCTCAAGACGTACAGCCATACCCTGCCAGCCGTTTCAAAACCATATGGCGCGATATAGGCTAACGAAGTCCGAAGATCGCTCCTTCCCCGGTCATTCAATACTTCCCATAATTATTAGCGTCAGAAGGTGGAACTTTTTAAGGATTAGATTGTCTATTTACTTGGAGGTGATGCTGCAGGATGCATGATACCGATCTTACTTACACTGTGCAAGTTGGGCGAATCCATTTTGATGATCTTGTCAAAACGTATTGGAACGATATTTGGAATTACGCCTTCTTTTTAACCAAGAAGCATGATCTTGCTGAAGATATCGCGCAGGATACTTTCGTTTCCGCGTTTAAGTCGATTGATCGTTTCCGTGGGCAGTCTTCAGTAAAAACCTGGTTGCTGAGGATCTGTCGCAATCGCGTTATTAATCATAGAAAGTCGGCTTTTTTTCGCAAAGTAATTATGGTTCCATTCATTAGAAGATCTGAAACATTCGCTTCGGCGGAGGCAGAGTTTCTCGACGTATTCATGCGAGACAAAGTTATTACGCACTTGTTCGAGCTGCCCTTCAAGTATCGCGAAGTCTTGTTGCTTGAGATTCGAAATGAGCTTTCCATCGAAGAGATGTCAACATTGCTGGACGTTCCCGCAGGGACTGTCAAGTCGAGATTGCATAGGGCTAGACGGCTCATCCAACAAAAACTGGAGGAGGATGATGTATGACACGAGATCGGAAGGACTGGGAGTTGCGATTGAAGAGCGCAATGGACAAAGTTTCGTCGGATCCAACCCCGATACAAATGGATCGGATGAGAAGTAGACTGGCTGCTCGTCAAGGAGCATCCAAAGATCGAATCGCGATGGTTGCTGGTGCTGTAATAGTAGCGTTATTCGTGCTGGTCATTTCAGGAAGACAGTGGTTTATACAAGACACGACGGGTGCACGTGCAATGTCCGATCAACAGTTATTGGATATTGTCGGCGCTCAGACTCAAGACCCGGCAGGTGAAATTATCTATAGGCAACAATGGGGAGAAAACGGAGTTGTTCTTTTTACAAGATTCATGAGATCGGAAAGTAAAGAGATGGATTGGAAAGTTGACTATATTAAGACGTCGGTTACCGATGCTTCGAGCGTTGTTTCGGGCGGGATCATGACGATTCCTTTACCGACAAAGGGGGAAGTAGAGCAAGGCGTTCGGATGATATCGAAATTCGTCCCTTATCATGAGGAAAGCCCGTTTCCGATGGCATACGGCGATTTAATGAATCCGCACGTTGCACAGATCAGATTGATTGATCAGAATGGGAATTCAACAGCTACTAACATAGTAAAAAACGTGTCGGGCGGGCACTCTTTATGGTTTGCCTATCTTCACCAATCGTCAGAAGCGGGAATATTGACTATTGAATGTCTGGACCGCGAGGGGCAATTGATAGAAACCTATTCGTTAGAGTAAGCATAGGACTGACTTGGGGAAATACTGAATAATGCAACAAGGGTGTTGTAGATTACAACACCCTTGTTGTATTTATTAATTAATAGAAGACAGTATATTTTCCGGGCAACCAAGGGTAATTGTAGTTATATACGTTTACTGAATGATAACCGGTACAACTGAATGAAGTATAGTCAAAATTGAAAGCGTCCAGAAATTCGGAGTCTACCCAGACAGAATCCATAGGATCCTCATCGAATAATTCTGCTATAACAAAATTGTATTCATCGTCAGATTCATCGTTTGCGCCTGGGAAACAGTTGATGTCTAGTGTTCCCGATGAATAGATATCCGTAGAATTTACACCGAAATCATATGTGAGGTTTCCAAAGAGAGTAATCTGCGATTTCGGTGGATCTTTTTTAACTACATAGAAGTTTTCATTCTCGCTCACAATATTTTGGTTATTAGCGAGGAAGTTTGCTGTTGCGAGATGGTTTGCAACCGTTCTCTTTGGATAGATTACGACCGATGAGTTGTCGAATTTCCAGGTGTTTTCTTGGAAAACAACGCTATAAGGAATAATCGGAAATTGAGTCCCATTCATATTCTTTTGCAAAAGAACATCGTAACGCGTATTACTGATTTTTCTTGATTCAATGATCGTGTATTCAATTTCCGAAGTTTGCTTTTCTGAGTCGAAAAACTTCTTGTCGTTTTTGTTAGAGCTTACAACTGAACGTAAGAATAATTCGTAGTTGTGCGTATTCAAACTTTTAATAAAGTTATGAACTGTTCGTTCGACGTTCTCTTTCTCCGAAAGATCCGGATTTTTATAAGTAAATCCGCTAGTAACCAGAATGCAAATTAAGGCAGTAACTACAAGGAACGCCTTTTTCAAAGATATCAACTCCTGCACTTATTAGATAAAAATTTACACGATAGCTGGCCAGCGTATCACCATTAGAACACTTGAAATATGATTCAGGTTGCAACCTTTTCAGAAATTTTTTTCCGCTGTAACATGCAACCAAGAGATAAGAATCAGTGTTCTATTAATTGGTACCCAAAAAAACTTGAAAGGATGTCAATATGAAGCAAGCAAAGCAGATATACGTCCTGGTTACAGCAATATTGCTATGCAGCTTACTATTCCTCCCATCGTCTCATGTGCATGCATTCGCTGCGAAAGCAACGACAGCCAAAACCAATCCGCCGCCTGTTTTAGTAACACCGTTTAGTATTTTCGATCCGTCTTTCGAGTATCTTAGCGAAGGCGAAAGCACTATTTTGGATAATGGTGATCAAACGGCAAGAATTAATGTGTCCACCATTGCAAAAACGACGGTTTCATCGATCGGAGCAACCATTTATCTGGAAAAATGGACCGGATCTCAATGGATTGAGGTAAGTTCGAAAGCGTTGAACGCTTCAAACCGAATGTTGTTCAGCGGGTATGCGGAATTCAATATCACTTCGGGTTATTATTATCGCGCGAGGACAACGCATTGGACAAGTCAAGACGGTGTGTATGAGCACGGCGAAAGCATAACAAGTTCAATTTTAGCCATATAATAAATGGGTTGTCTCAATCGTCATGATGATGACGTTGAGACAACCCATTTATTATATGGAAGATAATCAGCGCATATTTTCTGCGATTTTCAAAATTTCTTCCTTCGTAATATTTCCGGATATTGAAATAACCGTGTTGCGCAGCATGTATTCCAAACTAGTTCGCCCGTCATTGATTAAGGTGAGATATCCTTTGTTATCGTTCACTTGGACTTCTTCAAACTCCCCTACATAAGTATCCGTAGAGGATGTGAGAGTTTCGCTCCGCTCCAACATTCTAATTCTGATCATGAATGATTTGTCATTGTTTGTATAGATTATCACTGCATTTTTGGATTTGAGATTCTCTTCGGTAAAAACTAGAAGGTCAGCTAAAGTGAAATCCTCAGGTACATAGCCGATTTCCGGCGCGGTAAATTCGAGGTGCGGGCCAGCTTCTTCCATTGAAGTATAGTGCCGTTCATCAAGTATGCCAGACGAGACAACGGTGCTTTCCTTGGGGTCAATGTCGGGCGGCGGTTCTGTATTTGCTTTGCCATTGTGGTTACTTCCGTTACCAAAGATGAAACTGACGACATCTTCTTGAAGTTGCTTAATAGTTGAAAAAAATGGTGTAAAAGCTTTGGTCGCAGATGGGGAGCCTACAATGAACACACCAATGAGAAAAGATGCCGCCACCGCATAAGGAAGTATATTGATCCGATTTCTGGAAAGACGGGTTTTAAGTTGCGGTTCCAATTTTGTCCATGACAAGTCGGGGTCTGGCGTCGAATCCACATTTTTCGCCACCTTATCAAAGGCAGAGTCGAAAAATTGGTCGAATTCATCTTTATTCATCATCTATCACCCACTCTTTGCCCAAACGCTTTTTGATGGCTTCTCGCGCCCTATGAAGCTTATATTTGACGGTGTCTTCCGTAATGTCTAGCATTTCGGCGATTTCTTTGTAGGATAAATCTTTTCGCCATCTCAACTCGATCAGGACACGATACTCCGGGTTAATATACTGAAGCAGATTCTCAATGTCTTGGATCATTGCATTGATCTGAACTTCATCTTCAACCATTTTCCGGGCGGTTGATACAAAAGATTCGTCGTCATAAAGAACATTGTCCGCATCGATGTGATTGCGTTCTTTTTTGTGCTTTCTAAGGTAATTATATGCGGTATTGCGGACAACGACTCTAATCCATTTTTTAAGCTCATTTTCGTTTCCTATAGCAGGAGTTTTTTTGAATGGTTTTAAGAAACGATTCTTGTATGATATCCTCCGTCGCAGCATGCTCTCTCACGGTGTAATAGAAGACACTATATACTTCTCTATAAAACTGTCGGTAGACGTTCCTCTGAATAGCTATGTCTAACGCTCCAAAGTTTCCGGAGGACATTAGTAGCAATGTTCCTTCCACAAGACAGCTCTCCTCAACCGTGAAACTGAAATACTTTGGCGACATTCTCCACCAAAAAGTTACATCTTTATTATATTCTCTTTAAATTGGTATATCAATTATGATGCAGTTTCAGCGATTATCTGCTTAACTTTGGATCCCTCCTTCCCCACTTCTTATCCGAACTTCAGCGTCTTTTAAGCTATTATTCATCTTCTCTAACGGTTTTCTAAAAATCCGTCCTCATACTGGGTTGTGGGTCATAGATCCAAATTTGATGGAAGGGTGATAGAACGATGAGAAGGGTGAAAGGAACCAAGGCGGCGCCATTGTGCCTCGCGATGACGCTGACACTGTCCGCGTGCACGTCCGGAGGCAACGACAATGAAGGGCTTGCGAAGCTCGACAAGGAAGACAAAGGCTCGCTCAAGGTCGCGTACTTCAATGACCAGGCTTTCTATACGCAGTACGGCAACGCGTTCCAAGCGATGTTCCCTAACGTCGAGGTGGAGGTCGTCTCTACGCAATCCGTGTTCGATGCGGAGGATCCGATCGCGGCGATGGAGAAGCTGATCGACGAGCAGCAGCCGGACGTTCTCTACTTAAACGAGGAAGAGTATGCGGCGTTGGCGAAGAAAGGCAAGCTTTACGACCTCGACGCGGTAATTAAACAAGATGAGTTCGATATCGACGCTTTCCAGCCCTCGGTCATCGAGCTGCTCAAGGCGCGCGGAGACGGCAAGCTGTACGGGCTCAGCCCGAATTTCTCCAGCTACGCGCTGTACTACAACAAGGATTTGTTCGATTCGAACGGCATCCCGTATCCGACGGACGGCATGAGCTGGGATGACGTCATGAAGCTGGCTGCTCGTTTTCCGGTGAAAAAAGAAGGAGATGACGCGCTATTCGGCTTATCTCTGCCATCCGCCGCCCAAGATCCGTTCGCATTGATTCGCACGATCGGCGAAGCCAAGGGACTTTCCTATGCGGATGCCGATGCCGGTACGGTGTCGATCTCTTCTCCGGAATGGAAGGCGATTTTCCAATCGGTAATCGACGCTTACAAGTCGGGAAGCATCACGATGCCGGGAAGCGGAGGCGATCCGGACGGACCTCGCCATGGACAGGTCATGATTCGCAGGGGCGGGGGAACCGCGATCACCTTCGGTCCGGATTCGATGCGGTTCCAGTCCGGACAATCGGCGATGATGATCGACGGTCCGATGGTCATGGACATGATGGACATGGGATCGAAGCTCGGGGGTACGATCCGAATCCAAGGCGGCACGAAATCATCCTCCGATGGCGATGAAGTCCAAACCGGTCCAAGCCCTTTCGGGAGCTTCGAATGGGACGTGGCAACGATCCCGGTCGATCCGTCGCAGCCGGACGTCGACGGAAGCTTGAGCTTGGACGAGGTGTTCTCCATCAACGCGTCTGCTGAGAACCTGTCAGCCGCATGGGAGCTCGTTAAATACATCAACGGCGAGCAGCTGGCCAAGACAGGCATGAAGGGGCCATCCTCTCTTTCCTCCAGAACGGCCTACAAGAAAGACGCCGGCGGCAAAAACATCGACGCGTTCTACGCGCACGGCGCCAACACGCAATTGCTGCTTCAGGAGCTGCCTGCAGGCTTCGCCGAATCGTTCGCGACGCTGGCGTCCGAACAGATCAAGAAAGTCGTGGGCGGTACCGAGACGCTGGATAACGCGCTTGCCGCGATTCAGACGCAGGGGCAGGATTTGATGACGAAAGCGGTTGTGGACGAGGGCACGCAGTGATGCTAGAGGTTCGTCATGTCAGCAAAGCCTTTCAATCGGGCGCGAGTACGGTCGAAGTCCTCAAGGGGATCGACATGTCCGTCGCCTCGGGCAGCTTGACGATGCTTCGGGGACGGTCGGGCTCGGGCAAGACGACGCTGCTCAACCTGCTCGGCGGGCTTGATCGCCCGACATCGGGAGAGATTCTATTCCGCGGCAGGCCGCTTCATACGTGGAGCGACAAGAAGCTGACCGTGCTGCGACGGCAGGAAGTCGGGTTTATCTTCCAATCGTCTGCGCTGCTGCCGCTGCTCACCGCTTGGGAGAACGTACTGCTGAGCTTGCGAATGGCGGGTACCCCGAGGCACCAGTGGGAACCCCGTGTCGCGCATTGCCTCGAGCTCGTCGGCTTAACGAAGCGGATGCATCACCGGCCTGCGGAGCTTTCGGGCGGTGAGCAGCAGCGGGCGGCAATCGCCAAGGCGATCGCGCACCGCCCGCAGCTTCTGCTCGCCGATGAACCGACGGCGGAGCTCGACACCGTCATGGCTGGGCGCGTCATCGCGGCGTTCAAGGATATCGCCGTATCGGAGGGTATCGCGATCTGCATGACGACGCACGATTCTACGCTATGGGAGGCGGCTGACCTTGTTTATCGAATGGCTGACGGCCGGATCGTACAGGAGTAGGAGGCGGAGCACCGGCAGCGCGTTGCTGGCGCTGTCGGTATGCCTGGCGCTCCTGACATCCTGCTCGGTGCTGCCGCAGGAGGAGGAGCCGGAGGCGTTACCCGAAATCCGTACGCCGAAAATTTCGCAGAAGCCGGAGTACCCGGTGAAGAAAGGCACGCTCGTCGCAAGCGTCACCGGAACGGGCAAGCTGATGTCCGCCCAGGAGGACAATTTAATGTTCGAGGAGGACAATCGGCGCGTTACCGATGTGTTCGTGAAAGCCGGAGACCGCGTGAAGAAAGGGCAGGTGCTGGCTCGGCTGGAGACGGGAGATACGGAGAGTCAGATCGCCCGCAAGGAGATCGAAATCGAGAAAACCGAGCTCGACCTCAAGGGCGCGATGCGGGACGATTCCGAGCAGAACGAGATCGCGCTTCGCAAAGCACAGCTCGACTATAAGCTTCTGAAGCGGGAGCTCGAGGAGCTGCGCGAGAAACTTGCGAACGCCACGCTCGTCGCCCCGTACGACGGTACGATCGTTAGTTTTACGGCGGAGAAGGGCGACCTGACCCGAGCATACGAGAAAGTGGGACGGATTGCCGATACGGACGACCTTGTCGTGGCCGTGAAGTTCGATTCCAGCGATCTGTCCAGCCTCGCTCCGGGCATGGAAACCACGGTCAGCCTGAATGCGAATGGCGAGCTGGCGGGTAAAGTCGGCAGAATGCCGGTTGATACAGGATCCTCGGATTCCGACTCGCTCGATGGATACGCCTTGATCGAAGTCGCTCAGCTGCCGGAGGCGGCGCAGTTCGGCACCCCGTTGTCCGCATCCGTCGTCGTCGAACGGCGGGAGGACGCCCTGTACATTCCTGTGGCGGCACTCCGCAGTCAGAACGACCGCAACTACGTGCTCGTGGCGAATGCGGACGGAACGAAAGGAGAACTGGACGTTGAGGTCGGCTTGCAGACGGTGACGGACGTTCAGATCATCTCGGGGCTGGCGGAAGGCCAGAAGGTCGTGGGGAAATAATGCGCATCCTGCTCTATTTGATTCTGAAAATGTGGCAAAATCGTTGGTTCACGTTCAGCACGCTATTAGGCCTCACCGTAGCAGCCGCATTCGCGATGAGCATTCCGATGTACGCGGATGGGACGCTCAAGAGATTGGTGGAAAAGTCGCTGCAAGAGGAGACGAAGGGACTGCCCGCCGCTTCTCTCTATATGAACTACCAGGGTGAGAGCGGCGAGGAGACGGACTTGGAAAGCTTTGCGGAGGTCGACGGCTGGATAACCGGCGAGCTCCCGGGGCAGGTCGGTTTTCCGGTCGACGCGTATTCGAGCCGAATGGCGCTTATGCCGTCAACGGTTCGCCAAGCGGAAGAGGGTTCCGCCGGCACGAGCCGATTGATGCGGATGGAGCTGGCTTCGCAGCAGGGCATAGAGGACCTGATCGAGCTGACTGACGGTCGAATGCCTGCGGACGGGTTCAAGAACGGCGACGTTGAGGCTGTCGTGCTGAGCGAGACGATGAGCCGCAACGGCTGGAAGCTCGGCGACGCGTTCATCTACAACGCCAAAGACGGAGACGGCAAGACGAAGCGTCTGACCGTGCGAATCGTCGGCGCCTACAAGCTGACGGACGAGACCGACCTGCGCCTGGCGGTCGACGGCAAGGACAAGTTAGCCGAGACGCTGCTCGTCAGCCGTGAGACGATGACGGACGCGCTATTAGGCGAGAAGAAGCTGGCATTAGGCACCGCAGGCTGGTATTACGCCTTCGACTTGAGCAGCATCCGGATCGGCGATCTGCCGTCTCTCATCGGAGAGCTGGAGCGGCTTGACGTTAATCTCCATCGCATGCTCGAAGGCATGAAGGTCAATCTATCGTTCGTCGACATGCTGCACGACTTCAATCGTCAGAGCATCCTGCTGCAAGCGATGCTGTTCGCCCTTGCGGCTCCGGTGCTGGCGATGGTGCTGTATTACGTCACGATGAGCGCGAAGCAGTCGCTCGACCGGCAGAGGGGGGACATCTCCGTGCTGCACAGCCGGGGAGCGAGTCCGCGCCAGATCACCGCTCTGTACGCGATCGAAGCGCTTCTGCTCGGAGCGATGGCGCTGCTCATCGGCATCGGAATCGCATGGTTCTTGGCTGCCATGATCGGTTCATCCAGCGGGTTCCTCAGCTTCGTAGGCCGCAAGGCGATTCCCGTCGGCACGAACAACGCCGTCTGGCTGTTCGGCGGAATCGCGACTCTCTTGGCCGTCATCGCAACGGTCGCGCCGATCCGCCAATACGCGGATGCTTCGATCATCGCTTACACGCAGCAGAAGGCGCGAGCCGATAAGCCTCCGTTCTGGCAGCGATTCTATGTGGACGTTGCGTTGTTGCTCGCGGCGTCGGCAGGCTGGTACATGCTTCGCAGCGGGCAAATCTCCACCGTCGTCCCTGGCGGGGACGACGCCCAAATCCAACCGTACCTATTCGTTATTCCGGCGCTGTTCCTGTTCGCGGCGGGCCTCCTGTGCCTGCGCGTATTCCCGATGCTGCTGCGTTTATGGCATATCGTCGCGAATAGGCGCGTCCCGGTGACGGTGTACCTGACGCTGACGCAGCTTGCCCGTTCCGCGGCAACCTTCTATCCGCTGATGATACTGCTCATTCTGACGATCGGGCTCGGCGTGTACAACGCCTCGGCTGCCCGGACGATCGACGTCAATGCGGAAGACCGCTCGACGTACCGGTACGGCGGAGAGGTGACGCTGCAAGCGGCTTGGGAAGGGGTGCAGGACGAGGACGACCAGAACCGAATCTACTACAACGAGCCGTCGTTCCAAGCGTACTCGAATCTGCCGGGAGTAGAGTCGGCCACCCGCGTGTTGAAAGGGATAGGTAAAGCCAATATCGGCGGCAAAAGCGCGGGCAACGTCCAGGTCATGGGCATCGATAACGTCGGATTCGCTCAGACTGCCTTTTTCCGCGAGGATATGTACCCGATTCACCCCTATTATTACTTGGACGCGCTCGGGATGGCGGAGCAGGCTGTGCTCGTATCCTCTTCCTTCGCGGAGAAGCACAGTCTGAAGGAAGGCGACCCGGTGAGGCTGTCGATCGGGTACGACAACGAGCCTGTCGATCTTGTCATTGTCGGCATCGTCCCCTACTGGCCGAGTATGTATGGCGACGGGACGCCGTTCTTCATCGCGAACCTCGACTACTTATACCAGCAGATCGAGAAAATACCGTACGAGGTATGGATGTCCATGGAGGACGGCGCGAAGCTTGCTCCGGCGCTGAATCAACTGGCGGAGCGCGGCGTTGCGATCGTGAAGGCGGAGGACGCGCGTACGGAGCTCACGAAGCTCCGCAGCCATCCGGCCCATGGCGGCGTATCCGGCATTCTTAGCCTCGGCTTCCTGCTGTCGCTGCTCGTCTCGCTGCTCGGTTACTTGATCTTTTGGTTTTTTACGCTGTCGCGAAGGGTTGTTCAGCTCGGAATACTACGGGCGATGGGACTGTCGCGCGGCCAGGTGACGGCGATGCTCATGCTAGAGCAGCTGTTCACGACCGGCTTGTCGGTTGCGATCGGCATTCTGCTAGGCAAGGCGGCGAGTCGCTTGTTCTTGCCGTTCTTGCAGAGCGGAGGCGCGGAGCAAATTCCGCCGTTCCGGGTCGTGTTCGAGGCGGAGGATATGCAGAAGCTATATGTCGCGACCGGAGCGATGCTGGCTGCGGGCGTCATCCTGCTGCTCGTGCAGCTTCGCCGGTTG
>Ga0065721_10006320_pt1 | contig 25111 bp, 15 predicted proteins | sample Mesricmetagenome_FD_59108 | JGI IMG/M metagenome (GOLD analysis project Ga0065721, IMG submission 59108) | Mesophilic microbial community from rice straw/compost enrichment Sample: eDNA_1 v2 (version 2) | ecosystem: Engineered > Solid waste > Grass > Composting > Bioreactor | place: USA: Davis... | reverse complement strand
CGCTCAGGTGGAAGGGAAACCTCCCCGGATTTTCTATGTCACCGAAGGGGAATCCTCTCTTTCCGAACTCGACCTGAACAATATCCCGTTTGCGACTGCCCCGCTTCCGAATCCGGCTGAAGACAAGGACATCAAGGTCGGAAACCGGAGCCGTAACAATCGCAGCAGCGCGATTACTGATCTGGCATTTGCGAATGGTCAGCTTGTTGTCGCCGGGTTGAGCAATCGGGAAGAGGCTTCCAACGTCTGGTCCATGAGGTTTCCGTTCGACAATGTCGATGAAGGAACTGCGCTGGAGTATTACCACGGAGCGCATGGGCGGTTCGAGAATTACGGACCGATCCGGACCTTTGTCCCCATGATTGTGAACGGAGAGCCAAGCCTTCTGGCGGGGTTCGTCTGCACCCCCCTGGTCCGCTTTCCAATGGCCCCGCTGACCGATTCTGAAAAGAAAGCGGAACGTGTGAAGGGGACCACCGTTGCTGAATTGGGGAACCGGAATCAGCCTCTCGATATGATTTCGTACAAAAAGGATGGCAAGGAGTACCTTCTGCTTGCCAACAGTGCCCGTGGGGTGATGAAAATTACCACCGACGACATCGCTCGAACTGACGGAATTACAGAGCCGGTTCCGGATGGTCAGACTGCCGGGCAGAAATTCGAAAAGATTGAGTCCCTTGTCGGGACAGTCCAGCTCGACAAGCTTAACGACACTCAGGCTGTTGTGCTGATTCAGGATGGTAATGGCCCGATGACGCTGAAGGTCATCGATCTTCCGTAGGCTGATCCAACTCCTTGCAGTCGTCATTCACGGGCATCAAAAAATGAGCTGTGGCGCTGAGTCCATCTGACCCGGCGCCACAGCTTTTTGCTGATGCCGATATTGGGCATCTGTTGTCGATGCCCGTCTGCGGATTGTCATGCTCCGGTAGGGGAGGGGACCCCGTTACGCATTCGGAGCGGTGATGGAGAGGGAAATCTCCGCGTCTCCCAGAGAGACGTTTCGTGCTCCATCGGGAGTCTCCGCAACTTGCTGGATGCTGTCGGCGCGAGTTTCTGTGCAGATCGTCTGCTGCCATTTCGCGATGACGCTGTTGACGTCGACACCCTCCGGGCTGCTGACCGGAGTCCACTGCACCGTGATCCGGTCGTTTTCTTCCAAATCAGCATCCTTACGGAGCTGCTGAATATGGCGAATCAGGTCACGTGCCATTCCTTCGGCGATCAATTCCGGTGTCAGCACTGTTGAGAGTGCGATCTGAATTCCGGAATCGTCCGCGCTCGCCCAGTCGGAGGCCTGCTCGACGCTGACCATCACATCTTCCGGCTGAAGTGTGACTTCACTTCCAGCGATGGTCAGGGTGACTGGGGTTCCTTGTCGCAGCGGGACCATCACCGCAGGGTCGATCGAGGCCAGTTCGGTTCGAATGGCATTGAGCAACTTCCCGTACTTCGGTCCCAGCGTTTTCAGGTTCGGTTTGAAGGAATAGGTGACCAGATCGTCCAGATTCTCTGCCCGGACAATGGTTTTGACGTTGAGTTCATCCGCAATGACATCGCGGTACTGTTCCAGTGCGGTTGCCTGACGCGGGTCTGTGCAGGCAAACCGAAGTTCCGACAAAGGCTGACGGACGCGAAGCTCTGCCGACTCGCGAAGGCGGTGGGCGACCCGTACCAGTGTCTGCACCTGCTGGGTCTTCCAGTTGAGTTCCGGGTCAAGTTTCGCCGGGTCGACGACCGGATAATCGCACAGGTGAACCGAGGGTGGATTCTTCTCGTCCCGGGCACACAGGTTCTGATACATCCGTTCGGTCAGGAACGGAATTGCGGGAGCCAGCAACTTGCAAAGTGTGGTGAGGACCTCGTAAAGGGTCTGGTACGCAGCGAGTTTGTCCGATTCCCATCCCGACTGAACCGCATTGGCAGCCTTTGCTCCCTGCTGATCCGCTTCCGGAGACGAAACCGGAGAAGAGGGGGTTGCGGGCTGGTAGAGGTTGCCGGACAGGGTGACCAGTCCCGCTTCGGTCAGCTCTGTCAGTCCTCGCTGGACGTCTTTCTGATGAAGTCGTTTTCCATCGTGGTATCGACCGAGCCGAACCATCAGCTGTTCGATCGAGAACGCTTCCGGTGATGAAAAGACTTCGCGCACCAGAGTTGTCCGGTCCTTGTTCAGGCTCTGTTTCTGGGTGGAGAGATAGCTTCGATAAATCTCTTCCGCCTGATGACGAAGCCGCTCTTGCGGGTTGCTGCTGAGTCCCTGTTGCTCTTGTCCGTTTCCTGAACCGTTGCTGCCTTGTTCCAGTTTCTTCTTCCAGAAGCGGCGACGGTTTCTGCGGATGTACCAGTTGGACAGATCGTCGATGAAGTCCTCCGCTGCGGACATGAAGTTCGCAAACTGGAACGATCGAATGCTGTCATGGGCACATTGAATCAGTTCCTGAAGCCGCGAGAGCATCCAGCGGTCGATTTCAGGACGTTCCGACAGGGGAACCTGCGGCAGCGACGGATTAAACCCATCCAGAACAGCATAGTTCGCGAAGAACGCATAGCTGTTCCAGAGAGGGATAAGGGCCTGACGGCGGATGTCGTCGGCAGGTTTGCTGGTCACTTTACATGTCGTCAGCCCCTCCCGTGTCTTGGTAATGGGGCCATCGACGGTCTGTAGCGTGACGGGTTCATTCGCGTGCCGCGTCCCGAACTTCAGGTCAACGGCGGGATTCTGGGCGAGGTACATCCAGCGGATCGTGTCGACCCCGAGCTGTTCTGCAGCCTCTTCGAACCAGATCGCGGTCCCATCCGATTTGTGCATCGGCTTCCCTTCCTCATTCATCACGAGGCGGTGGCCGAACAGATTTTTGAATGGACGCTTCTCGACAGGATCGCTCGTTTCATCGTAGCGCATCATCGTCGAGAGAGAGAGGAGCGAGTAGAACCAGTTTCGGAACTGCCCCGGGAAGCATTCCAGCACCAGATCAGCGGGATACCAGTCCTCCCATTTGAGTGAGGAGGCGGAATCAACTGCTCCGGGGCCGGTTCCTTTCGAGCCACGATAATTCATCGTGGAGAACGGCACGATCCCGGCGTCAAGCCACGGATTCCCCACATCCTCGATGCGTGTCATCAGGCGGCCGGACTTGCGGCTTCGGATCTTGACTCGATCGATCCAGGGACGATGCGGAGTGAATCCACCCGCTTCGAATTCTTCCCACCCTTCGCCTCCATCGAGCGCACGCTCCTTCAATTCCGCGAGCGACCCGATGACCTCGAAGTCCGTTGGATCTTCCGGGTCGACCCAGATCGGAAGGGCCAATCCCCAGAATCTCTTCTTGGAGATCATCCAGTCCCGCATGGTGGTGAGCCATTCCAGTTCACGCTCTTTCCCCTGAATGGCGTCGGGGTGCCAGTCGATGGCCTTTGTGACTTCCTGAATCTCATCCCGCCAGTCCATGTTGATGAACCATTCATCAACCAGCCGGAAGACAAGCTCATCACCCGTTCGCCAGCAGAAGGGATAGATGTGCGGATAGACCTCGACATAGACCAGAAGCTTCTTCTTCTTCAGGTCGTCGAAAATCAGGTCAACTGTTCGGGGATCGGTTGCTTCCAGTCCGGTGAACTGTCCGAATCCTTCCCCATACGTTCCATCCTCCTTGAGCGGAGCAATGACCGGCAGGCCGACCTCCACTCCCACCTTATGGTCGATGTCCCCACAACCGGGGGCGGTGTGGACAATCCCGGTCCCTTCTCCAGCGACGACGTTCGGATTCCCTTTAGTGTCTCTGCCGCCATCAATGACACGGTGTGCGGAGACTCCCGAACTCCCCCCGGGACCAATGGGGGCCTGTTGAGCCGGAAGGTCATCGAACGGGCCGGCATAGCGCCAGCCGATCATTTCGGCCCCTTTCAACGTGCCAAGTTCTTCAAACCCGCCCTGTTCCTTGAAGATTTGGGAGATCGTCTTGAGCTTGTCGACTCCTTCGGGCCAGCTCCATTCCGGGCGTCCGAATCCTTCCTTGAACTCCTTTTCGAGCCGTTTGAAGTTCAGGTTGTCCTTGGCGAAGTAGTAAATCGCGGGTTCGTCGTCCCCCTTGATTCTGGCTTTGATGCGAATGTACTCCAGATCCGGATTCACCATGGCAGCGACGTTGGCGGTCAGCGTCCACGGGGTTGTTGTCCAGATGAGGAGATATTCCTTGAGATTTTCCTCGCTCGTTCGTCGCGCCTCGGTGGTGCCATCTGGCTGGTCCACGACGATGGGGAAGCGGACGAAGCAAGACCGGTGTGTTGTGAGCTTTCGCCCGTCCGCGACTTCCATCTGGGAGTAGGCGCTTCCACCACGACCACTCCAGGGCATCACATCATGCCCGCGGTAAATTTTGTTCCGTTCGTAGCATTTCTTCAGGAATGCCCAGATGGTTTCGTTGTTCTCGGTGGAGAAGGTGAAGTAGCTCCCACCCCATTCCGGATTCCCCAGCCGGGCGGCAATCTCTTCGGCGGACCCGGTAATCTTCTGGCCTCGGGCGGTGGTGTAGGTGACCAGTTCCGCGGTATGGTCGCTGGATTGACCTGCGGATGTGGACACTCCTGTTCCGATCGAATTGGCGAGATGCCGGAGCTGCTCGGGATCGTCCCATTCCATCCAGTACCCGAGGCGGATCGACTGTTCGGTCTGGCGGGCGGCGAAATTGAGGACCCGCCTTTTGCATTCACGGGTGAAATGATCAATTCCATAGCGCTCAATGGCGTTCTTGGTGCCGAGATTGAGCTGTTTTTCGACTTCCACTTCGACCCAGAGCCCCTGACAGTCAAAACCGTTCTGATAGCGGAGCTCATGTCCGGTCATCGCATAATAGCGCTGAAAGGCGTCTTTATAGGTGCGCCCCCATGCGTGGTGGACTCCCATCGGGTTATTGGCGGTGATGGGGCCATCGAGAAAGGACCACTTCGGCTTGCCGCGATTTTTCTCCTTCAGCTTCTGGAAGATCTGATTCTTCTGCCAGAACCGAAGGATTTCGTGTTCGCCATCAAGAAACCGGGCATCGTCAACTTTTTGAAACATGGTTGTCGGGGATTTGGGGAAGCGGTTACGAAAAACGGCAATTGTAGGCAGTCCGGGCCGGACTTTGTTGAAATCGCTCAGGAATTTTCGCGTATTTCCGGTCACAACTGAAATGAAATCGCCGATGTCAGCCACGGCAGACATCGGCGATTGATCATTTCAGCAAAATATCCGGGCCGCGCGGACCACTGGATTAATCAGAATTCTTCTTCGTCGTCTTCGAAATCGTCGAAGTCGTCGTCATCGTCGAAATCGTCATCATCGTCGTCGAAGTCGTCGTCGTCCAGGTCTTCGTCGTCGAGATCGTCGTCAAAGTCCTCGTCGTCGAAGTCTTCGTCGTCAAAATCTTCATCATCCAGATCGTCGTCGACGTCATCGTCGAGGTCGTCGTCATCGATCTCGTCCAGATCATCGTCGTCGTCAGAGGCCAGAATTGGGGCGGTGGTGAATTCGTCGTCCCAAAGCTCCTCGGCGAGTTGCGAGTTGCTCACGAACATGGGGGAGATCGTCCTGGTCATGGTGAAGAAAGCCTTTTGAGTGGGTTCTCGGAGTTTCACCGCACCAGTCTGGTCCTGCGCGGCCATGGGTCTGGAACGAAGTGCGATGACACCCGGTACAGTGTTTTATCTTTACTTACGCGGGTCGATACTGGATTCAAGGGCTATTGTCAAGCTCCCGTTTTCCCTTATATTGAATCAAAGAAAGAGACCAGAGTCTCCAGCCTTGGAAAATAAGCTGATTTTTCGTCTCGTCAATGTTCGGCCGCTCTCTTCCGGGACATTGATTTTCTTTTGGGGCAAATCCATTTTTCTCTGAAAATGGGGCCGGATAGGGGAGTCCATTCCTGCCTGCGGGAACGTTGCAGATCCTCCCTCCGAGCGATACTCTTCATGGTATGAACCAGAAATATAATCCTTCCTCTCCCGATCCGGATCATGTCGAGTCTTTGGCCCACGACCTGCTGGGAATCGACCTGAACGCCAGTGATGATTCAGACGAGCCGCTCGACGTCGACGGGCTGGGGCTGGATGATCTTGGATTTGGGCCTCCCCCTGAAGCGGACGCTTCGGCCCCCGACAACACCGTCGCTGATGCGGCATCGCTGGACGACGATGAGGATGACAGCGATGACGACGATGATCCGCTGGCATGGATCGTTAAAGGAGCGCAGGCGGCACCGCGTACGTCCTCCCCTTCGCTGTCCACCTCGGCATGGGACGACGATGATGACGATGACTTCGGCAGCGGGCTGATTGACGATGACGAGTTCGACGACGATCCACGCGCTGCAGTCCGCTCGGTCGAGGATGAAGAAGATGAAGACGTCGATGACGACCTGGACGACGAAGTCATTGACGTCGAAGAAGATGATTTAATTGCTGAGGTCGACGACGAAGAAGAGTCTGAAGTTGTTGAAAGCAGCTCCGGTCGTAGAAGTCAGCCCTCTGCGAAACGGGATGACTACTGGGATGCTCTCGAGGGATGGGATGAATGGGAAGAGAAACCCTCGTCCAGCAGTTCCGTTGAGTCGGCAGCTCCCAAAGGACGCGGACGAGGCTCTCGAAAAGGCCGGAAGCCCGTAGCAGAAAAGCGGTCAGAACGCCCCGCACGTCCCAGCGAAGATGATCGAAATCGGCAGGAGGAGTCTCTGGTCGAGGAAGAGCCAGTCGCCGAAGATTTTCCAGAGAAAAGCTCCTCAGGGCGACGTGGCGGAAAGAAACGCCGCAAATCGGATCGTTCCGATCGGTCCGCACCAGCGGAAACGCATGCGAGTGTCGAAGCGGATTTGGATGACGACACTCCGCGAGAATCGGGACGGGGTCGAGGACGTGGCCAGAAAGATCGTCGCTCCAGTTCCGAGAGCCCCTCAGGAAAGGAACGCTCTCGCCCTCAGCCAGTCGCCGCTAAGGCTCCTGTCGAAGACGACTTCGACGACGATGATGATTTTGGGGCCGGAATTCTGGAGGGAGATCCGTTCGAGGACGAACCGACACCGGTCGTCAGCAAGCCCGCCCGGACTCGCCCGGAACGTGCTCCGCGACGGAAGCCACGCGAGGACGATGACTTCGGCAGTGGTCTCGAAGATGACTTCGAAGAAGATCTCGAAGTGACGTCCGATGCAGATGATGACTTTGGACTCGATCCAGAGCCTGTCGAAGAAGTTACGGAACGTCGGCGTCGTCCTCCGCGNCGCCGTCGTGCCAAGTTGCCNGAACCGGTCGAACCCCGTTCAGATGTCTCTGATTCAACGNCATCTGCTTCGCGCGGTCGGCGTCNGGAAGAGGACGTTGAGTCGGCGGAACTCCCCGCAACACCCCCGCCAAANTACGACGACATCCCGACCTGGGAACATGCCATCTCCCTGCTGATCAAGAAAACGGGCCGGAGCTCGGGCAATCGGCGTGGAGGGCAGGGCCGAGGGGACTCAAGACGTCGGGGAGGACGTGACTCCGGCAGATAGGAATTTCCCATTACAGGTCTCTGTTTGAGTCGAGACCTGGCGGAATTCGATTGATCTTCAAGCTGTCTGGTGGCTGGAATAAACGGGCTGCCAGACAGTTTTTTTGTTTCGATTTCCCTTCGGTCTTCCGGTGTCTCCGAGCGGAAAGTGGGGGGGACTTTGCTTGCAAATTGACTCCAATCTGCGAGAGTTAATCTGTTCGACTCGCGGTGCCACTGTGATTCCGGACACCTTGGAGTCACCTTCCTCGTTTCCTCCTTCCTTTCAGAACATCGCCGATTCTTTTCTCCACTATCCAGACAACAGGAGAAAGGATCTTGCCTCTCGCCGGAGAATGAAAATGCCTGATTTCGGCCCTGCGGAACTGTCACGACGCGACCTTTTGAAAACCACCGGGACGGTCGCTGCCTCACTCGCTGTGAGTCAGTTTGTTCTCCCGAAGGCGTACGCTGCTGAAGAGAACACCATTGATCTGGCACTGATTGGATGCGGTGGCCGAGGGACCGGAGCGATTGCGGATGCACTCTCTGTACAGGGGGGGCCAGTCCGTCTGAAGGCGATGGCGGATGTGTTCGATTCGAGACTGACTCAAAGTTACAACGCCATTAACGGGCGGTTCGAGAACAAGGTTGACGTTCCTCCCGAGCGGAAATTTATCGGATTCGAAGCCTATAAAGAGGCGATGGATGCATTGAAGCCCGGTGATATTGCTGTGCTGGCAACACCGCCCGCATTCCGCTGGGTCCATTTCAAATATGCGATTGAGAAGGGGCTCAACGTCTTCATGGAGAAGCCGGTGACGGTCGATGGTCCGACGTCCCGCAAGATGTTCGAGCTGGCTGACCAGGCCTCCGCAAAGAATCTGAAATGTGCCGTCGGCCTGATGTGCCGTCACAGCGTTGCCCGAAAAGAACTCTTCAACCGGATTCAGGATGGAGAGATCGGGGAGCTGAATCTCCTGCGTGCGTACCGGATGCATGGACCGGTCGGGTCGGCATTCGTCCCGCCCTACAAGGGGGATATCTCCGAGGTTCTCTACCAGATCGCGAACTTCCACGGTTTCCTGTGGGCAAGCGGAGGATGCTTCAGCGACTTCTATATCCACAACATCGATGAATGCTGCTGGATGAAGGATGACTGGCCGGTGAAAGCTCAGGCGAGCGGCGGACGGCATTATCGCGGGGATTATGTGGATCAGAACTTCGACAATTACTCGGTCGAATACACATTCCGCGATGGAGCGAAAATGTTTCTGTATGGCCGGACCATGCCGAACGTGAAGCAGGAGTTTGCAACCTACGTTCACGGAAGCAAGGGGAGTGCGGTGGTTTCAGAGAACGGGCATTTCCCGGCGAAGGCTCGGACCTACTCCACTCAGAAGTTCGATCGCAAACAGATCATCTGGCAATTCCCGACGAACGAGCCTTCTCCCTACCTGACGGAGTGGGAAGACTTCCTGGATGCTATTCGAAATGACAAGCCCTACAACGAAGTTCCGCGAGGCGTGAAGTCCAGCATTGTCACGTCGATGGGACGAATGGCTGCCCATACAGGTCAGGAAATCAGCTACGACGAGTTGCTCAATCTGGATCACGAGTTTGCCCCGGGGCTGGATCAGCTCACCGCTGAAAGCCCTGCTCCGGTGCAGATGACAGAAAATGGCAAGTACCCGATTCCTGCTCCGGGGCTGAAAGGGAAACGAGAGTACTAAACCAAAACAGAGCAATAAAAAACGCGGCACATCGTGAGTGTGCCGCGTTTCTTTTTTGAGTCTGCCGGATTTATTTGTTGAAGGATTCCGCGACTTCGACCAGCGTCCGGAGCGCACATCCGGTCGCTCCAGCATCCCGGTTCGGCTTGGCGGTATCGGCGAAACTGGGGCCGGCAATATCGAGGTGAACCCAGGGGATCTCGTCCACGAACCGCTCCAGAAACTTGGCTGCAGTGATGGCCCCGCCCCAGCGTGTCCCGACATTCTTGATATCAGCGAAATCGCATTTCAGCTGCTCAGCGTAGCTGTCATGCATCGGNAGTTGCCAGAATTCTTCACCTGCTCTCCGGGCTCCCGAAAGAACNGCATCNCACCAAGGCTGGTTGTTGGTGAACGTNCCNACGACGTCTGGTCCGAGTGCCACCATACAGGCTCCGGTCAGCGTCGCCAGATCGATCATATGGGTCGGCTTCTGTTCCGCTGCATAGGCGAGCACATCGGCCAGAACGAGCCGCCCTTCGGCATCGGTGTTGTGAATCTCGATCGTGACGCCGTTGCGTGCGGTCAGCACTTCTCCCAGTTTGTAGGAGTGCGGACCAACCATGTTTTCGACCAGTCCCACAATCCCCAGAACATTGACCGGGACTTTCAGTCGTGCCAGCGCGACGACGGCCCCGAGGACGGTCGCAGCGCCGGCCATGTCCGCTTTCATCCCGATCATGCTGTCGCTGGGCTTCAGGGAGAGTCCCCCGCTGTCGTAAGTGACCCCCTTTCCGCAAAGTGCCAGGGTCGGAGCGTTTGGTCCCGCCCCTTCATATTTCAGAACAACCACCCGTGGTTCATGAGCACTTCCGCGGGCCACAGCCAGCAGTGCTCCCATTCGTTCTGCTTCCAGGCGAGCCTTGTCGAAGATTTCACAATAAACTCCGAGTTCGCTGGCCTCTTTTTGAGCGCGTTCCGCAAAGGTGGCCGGGTAGATCTCTTCCGGGTGACGATTCACCAGCTCGCGAGTGAGATTGATCGCCTCGCCGAGAATCTGCCCTCGTTGTGCTGCCTCGGACGCCGATCCTTCTCCGGCGATGATGATTTTCGAGAAGGGAAACCGCTCTGGCTTTGCCTTGTACAGCCCCTGACCAGATGAGCCGACAACTGCGGCGCACACCGACACGGAAACGGCCTGTTCCGGGGATGCGATGCGGATGACTTCTTCAGGAACGGCAATCGCAATACTGCAGGAGGAGCAGCCTGCCGCTTTTCGGGCGGCTCCCAGGAGTGCATTTTCCCAGCCCGGAAGGGTAATTTTCTTTTCTTCTCCCAGCCCGAGAACCAGAAGACGCAACGCTTTGATTCCGCTGACAGCGGGCAGGAAGGTGACCTCCCCCGATTTGCCTTTGAGATCGCCGCGATCACGGAGCAGACTCAGAGTCCCCCCGAGAGCGGCGTCCAGTTNCTGAAGCGCGGGGGANAGNTCCGGCCGTTCACTCAAACCGACGACAAGCCAGTCTGNTTCGATTGCAGCCAGTGGAGAGTTCAGGANCACCACATCAGCAGAATTCTTCATAAACGTGATTTCTTCACAAATGGAATCAATATGTTCCGCGAATGGACATCGAGTGTAGCGAAAAACGGAAATGAATTCCGCCAGACAACCGGGAGAGGAAAACTTTCAGGAATCCTTGGCAGTCCTGACGTTGTTCCATAGGATCGGGTTTTCACCGGGTGACGCTGGGGCTCGTTGATATCAGGCTGTGTTCGTGTCCGGACACAGGCCTTTCCGGACATAAGCATCCAGAGATAAGGAAGTGGACAAATGGCCAAGAAATCAATTGCTGACGTCGATGTCAGTGGGAAGAAAGTCCTCATGCGGGTCGACTTCAATGTTCCGCTGGATGACCAGCAGAACATTACGGATGATCGACGGATCCAGATGGCACTCCCCTCAATTCAGTCGGTTCTCCAGCGCGGTGGAAGTGTCATTCTGATGAGCCACCTGGGCCGCCCCAAAGGGGAAGTGGTCCCGAAAATGAGCCTGAAACCGGCTGCGGAGCGGCTGGGTAAGTTGCTAGGCATTCCGGTGGAATTCGCTTCAGACACCGTCGGGCCGGATGCCAAAGCGAAGGTGGAAGCATTAAAGCCAGGTGGCGTCCTGGTGCTGGAGAATGTCCGGTTTCATCCTGAAGAGGAACTCAAGGACTCCAAGGCAACTCCAGAGCAGCTGGCTGCCAAGAAAGAATTTGCCGCGACGCTGGCTTCATTTGGTGATATCTACTGCAACGATGCGTTCGGGACCTGCCACCGGCCGCACGTGAGTATGTACAGCGTTCCGGAGCAGATGGGGAACAAGCCGAAAGTGTGCGGCTTCCTCGTCGAGAAAGAGATTCAGTACCTCAGCGACAGCATTGCTTCTCCCAAACGTCCGTTTGTTGCCATCGTGGGAGGAGCGAAGGTTTCCGACAAGATCAATGTGATCAAGAACCTGCTGTCGGTCTGCGACAAGGTCCTGATCGGGGGGGCCATGGCATATACCTTCGCCCTTGCGAAAGGGGGAAGTGTCGGCAAGAGTCTTGTGGAGCGGGACAAGGTCGATCTGGCGAAAGAACTGATTGAAATCGGCGGGGACAAGCTCATCCTTCCCGTTGACACCCACTGCGGCGACGACTTCAAGTCGGATTGCAACAAAAAGGTCGTGAAGGCTGGGGAAATTCCAGACGACTTCGAGGGGCTCGATATCGGTCCGGAAACCGCGAAAATGTACGCGGAGATTGTTTCTGGTGCCGGAACCGTGATTTGGAACGGCCCGATGGGGGTCTTCGAAATGCCGCCGTTTGATGAAGGGACCAAAGCGGTTGCTCAGGCGATTGCCGATTCCAACTCCATCAGCATCATCGGTGGGGGCGATAGTGCCGCTGCGATTCAGCAGCTGGGCTTTGCCGATCGGGTGACTCACGTCAGCACCGGTGGAGGAGCGAGCCTCGAGATGCTGGAAGGCAAGAAATTCGAGCCTGTGGAGATTCTCGACGACGCTGCCTGATCGGTCGATTTCTCTGTGACAGCAGTCAAATTGCCGCACTCTGAAAACTCGGAGTGCGGCCTGTTTTTTTAACCGGCCCGCGCACTTGCCAGNTGTTCCTGACGCANGGGAAGNTTCTCNTCCACGTCCGANGTTGCCCGTTCTGTCTCGCTATGTTCAGCGGCAACGGAAAGTGAGACGGGGACAGCCATGGGTGCCGATGTGGCGACAGGAACTCGAAGTGGTTCGGTGAGGTGCGTTGCCATTGGAGCCGGTTCGTCCCCCTCGACGTCCCGGATGCTCCAGCTCGACACCCCGTAGACCAGACAGCAGACCGCCACCACAATGCTGGTGACGATCAACATGAGTTCGAATCCAGATCGGTCGATGAGGAAGCCCAGGATGGGGGCTGCAACGATGCTTCCCAGGTCAATCATCGACAGGGTGATCGTGGTGGCTGTGCCTCGATACTGCTCCGGGAATTCTTCTGTCGAGAGGGAGACGACGCACGGGAACAAGAGTGCCTGACCGAACCCCACCATCACTGCGGCCGGGATGAATTGCCAGTCCCGGGTGACTGGGATCAGTGCCAGCATGGCGATGATCTGGGAAATCATGCCGTAGGTAATCAATCGATGACGCCCCGCCTGTCGGCTCCAGTTTCGGGAGGCCATTCGGGTGATGAAGGCCATCACCGCGTAGGCTGTAAAGTACGTCCGCAGGCCACCGATCCCCCGTTCGGTTGCAAATCGTGTCAGGAACACGGTTGTCACCGCCACTACCAGTCCCATCACCGCAGCGACCACCAGAATTTGTCGGGGAAAATACCGCTTGAACAGCTGGTGTGCTGCAGGAGTGATGCTCGGCCGGGCATGTTTGGGGCCGCCGGTCAGAAAGATTGCCAGAAACCCGTGCATCCCTCCCAGCAACATCGTCAGTGTGAAGAGGACCTGAAAAAGGGTCTGGCTGTTTGGGTAAAGTCGAAACAGCAGGTCTCCCAGCTGAGCCCCCGCAATCATCCCCAGAAATCCCGCCGCCCCGAATGTCGCAATAATCTCTGTTCGTCGATTTGGAGGGGCCAGGGATTGAACGTAGGAGAGGGCACAGGAAAACATGCTCGCCAGCCCGATGATAAAGGTGGCTCGAGCAACGTAGATTTGCCAGTTGATCGATTTCGTCACCACCAGCAGTCCGACGCCAGTCAGGTAGATCAGCGTGCTGACGAGCCAGACGTTACGGACTCCAAAGCGGTCAATTGCCTGTCCCAGAAACGCACGCCAGACCAATGAGGCAATGAGGCCGGCAGCGACAATTCGTCCGGTTGCCTCTTCGTTTCCGCCCAGAAAGGTGACGAATTCTGCAAATCGAAATGTAAGCGTGTTCGCGCTGCACAAGAAGAAATTGGCAGCAAAGACAAGCCAGAAGGCTCGTGTGTAAATCGTGCCCGAGGTCGGAGCCTGGGCGATAGAGTGGGACATTGTTTGAAGCCCGGTAATTTCGTTCCCGGAGCTCCTCGTAATTGGAAAGAGGGAAGAACCACGTTGGGGAGTGGCCGTTCGAATAGGAACAACACGTCGAACTGTTCGACATCGGTCTGCCAGTCAGCCTGTCAGCAGATCCCAAAGCCGAATCAGGGCGGGGCTCACGAACATCCTAGCAGGTCCGTGAGAGGAAAAAAGACCGGTTTTTAAAGTCGTAAGGGTGCTGTTACAGAACAGACGGAAGAAAACGCACGTCGCAACTCTTCATCACGGACACCGTTACAGCCAGATTCAGTCCAGAAAGCCCCCTCTGGGATCAATGCGTGTTAATGAATACGCCCAGAAATCTTCGGCAGAAGTTTCTGGTCGGGCGGTCTGTTGAGCAATTGTCTGACGATTTCGGAACCGGATCGTGTTCCGATAGCTCGCGTGCCTGCGCTCTGTTCCGTTAAGATTTTGGCTCCGGTTCGAGTGTGGGCAGTCCTGCCGATGCTCTCCGGTCGGTCTGTTTCGGTTTTCACGCTCATTGGTGCCGGTCTGATTTCCGGCAGTACGCGGATCCATGATTCTATCCCAAGATGATGTGTTGAAGGTTGCCCGCCTTTCCCGTCTCAGGCTGACACCTGAAGAGCAGCAGCGGTTCGGGGAACAGCTCGGGCAAATCCTCGATTTCGTCCAGCAACTGAACGAAGTGGACACTTCGGAAGTCGAACCGATGGCCCATGCGGGAGATCTGTCGAACGTTTTTCGGGCCGATGAGCCGACCCCTTCTCTGGATCGGAAAGAGGCCCTGGCCAATGCTCCCAAGTCCGATGGGAAGTACTTCCTCGTTCCGCAGATTCTGGAAGGGGCGTGACCATGTCGCTGATAGATGTTCCGGTAACGGATCTGTTGTCGAAACTTGCGGACGGAAGTGTCACGTCGGTCGAACTCACCCGTGCGTCTCTGGAGCGCATTGAAAGGAACGATCCGCAGGTACGTGCGCTTCTGGGGGTCGACGCGGAGGGGGCTCTGCAGGCTGCGGAATCGGTGGATCGACGCCGCTCTTCCGGAGAATCGGTTGGGGCGCTCGCCGGAATCCCCGTCGCGATTAAAGACAATCTCTGCGTGCGCGGATGGAAAACGAGTTGTGCCAGCCGAATGCTGGAGAACTTTGCTCCCCCATACGATGCGACGGTGATCGACAAGCTTCGGAAAGCGGATGCGATTCTGATTGGCCGGACGAACCTCGATGAGTTCGCAATGGGGTCGTCCTGCGAGAACTCTGCGTTTCAGTCCACAGCCAATCCGTGGGATCTGACTCGCACTCCGGGAGGCTCAAGTGGAGGGTCGGCTGCTGCGGTGGCGGCCGGAATGGTTCCCATGGCATTAGGATCAGATACGGGAGGGTCGATCCGGCAACCCGCTTCGTTCTGCGGAGTCGTTGGATTCAAGCCGACATATGGGCGCGTTTCCCGCTACGGGCTGGTTGCGTTCGCCAGTTCACTGGATCAGGTGGGGCCATTTGCTCGAACGGTCCATGACGCAGTGCTTCTGAGTGAAGTTCTTGCCGGGCACGATCCCAAGGACTCCACATCGGTCAATCAACCTGTCCCATCCTGGATCAGCACGGTTGATCAGCCGCTCAAGTCGCTGCGAATTGGGATTGTGAAAGAACACTTCGGGGCCGGAATCGATGCCGAAGTCGCCGAGGCGGTGACGAAAGGGCTGGATCTGTACCGATCGCTTGGAGCGGAGGTCCACGAAGTCGAACTTCCTCATACCCGATACGGAGTCGCTGCCTATTACATCATCGCTCCTTCGGAAGCCTCCAGTAATCTGGCCCGCTATGACGGCGTGCATTACGGGCATCGTGCCGAGAACTTCACCAACATGGTGGATATGTACGAAGCGAGCCGGTCGGAAGGGTTTGGCGACGAGGTCAAACGCCGGATCATGATCGGGACTTACGCACTGTCGTCAGGCTACTATGACGCATACTACCTGAAGGCATTGAAAGTCCGTCGCCTGATCGCCCGGGATTACCAGCAGGCATTCGAGAAAGTGGACGTCATCCTGACACCGACAAGTCCCACCCCGGCTTATCGGCTCGGGGAGAAGTGCTCCGATCCGCTCAAAATGTATCTGGACGATATCTATACCGTCTCTGCGAATCTGGCGGGACTGCCCGCAATTTCGATCCCCTGCGGGCTGAGCAATGAAGGGCTTCCGATTGGAATGCAGCTTCTGGGGCCTGCATTCGAGGAAGACCGCCTGTTCCGCGCCGCCCGAATGTTCGAACAGGCAACCGATTGGCATCGTCAGCGTCCAGCGATTGCAGCGTCCTGATCTCTTGAGGAATGTTCAGGCTGGGAACTGAGGGAACCGGGAATGGCTGCTGTGTAAAAATAACAATCAGATTTCCGGGTTGTGCCGATTGTTTCGGGGGCGATTTCAGGAGAATGATTCGCTGATTGGCAAATAAAACCTTGTCAGAACCGTCCTGAATTCAGGTGGTTCGGGCAAGGTTTTCTTATTTCATCACGTTTGGCGGCGGATTGCCAAAAGACAACGGAACTTCTTGCAGAAAGGTTGCGGGAATTGGGCGCACGATGTGCATCCGATGTTAGGATGATTTGTCGAAACCATCGATTTGTTGTCAATTTTCATCAGAGATCGGGAAGATTTGTTCCTTCCCGAAGGCCCGGTGTCATCGTCAAAAAGCAACCCGGATTTCGGGGTATTGAGGTCAGCCATGCGCCAGATTCTGAGTGCTTTGATCGCTGCAGGTGCTGTCGGTTCCCTGCAACCGGTGTTTGCACAAACACCAACATACGCCCCGACAAATCCTCTTGTGGCTCCNGGGGAACCGGGAAGCGGGTATGGAGATTGGAACTCCATTCCCTCGACCCCNTCNATTACGATTCCAACGACTCCGCAGTCNAATCCTTCNCAAAACAACTCCCAATACAACTCNCAGTACAATTCCCAATATAATGCGGGAACATCTGTGCCTGCGTCGCCGTATCCCAGCTCGGTTCCCAGCGGGAATTCGTTCGACCCACCCGCGACAGTTGTGACCCCCGGAACAGCGGCCCCCTACAGCTGGGGAGCCTGGTATCCCGGATACTGGCTGGGATATCGACCCGGAGATCCTCCTTACGGAGGGGGCCCCGTCCGCTATCAGGCGAGATATCAGGGGATGATCGCACCTTATGGAGGGGGAGGATGCAACACATGCGCCCCGATTCCCGCCTGCGGCCCGCGAAATCTCGATTTTGGGCGTGGTTATGATGGGTTTATGACCGGCTGGTAAACCGCGAATCTCCTCAATGGGCCTCATTCCACTGAAAAACAGGCTTCCTGCGTCCCGCTCGATCTTTTGAGCTGGACGCTTTTTTGTTGGGGCACGAATGGCGGACCCACTTCCAGGTTCCCCTGATTGGACGGGCAAAGTATAAAAGGCAGCCCAGGTCCGATCGGGGATCACATCAATCCAACGGTCTTCTTCAGAACGGAAGTCTCTTTACTTTCAGATGTTGTGTCTGAAAATGTAGAAAAACCGGTTGTCGAAGTTGGGAACTGACCGATGTCGGCGGAAAACCCGAACATGATGGAAGAGAGCGACGCTGTCGATCGCCTTCCGACCGAAGAGGCTTTTGTCCCCTCAGGGGGGAGAGTCAAACTCTTTACGTCGGTTCATCCGGTCCGGTCACCACAGGGAGTGATCCTTCTTGCCCACGGCCTTGGCGAGCACAGCGGGCGCTATGGTCATGTCATTCATCGGTTGCAGGAGCGAAATCTCTCTGTCGTCCGTTTTGACTGGAGAGGGCATGGGCGATCGGAAGGGAAACGGGGACATGCTCCCAACTACCGCACCCTGCTCGACGACCTCTCCCTGATGTTCCGCCGAACCCGCGAACGATTTCCCGAAACTCCGATCATTCTGATGGGGCACAGTCTGGGGGGGAATATTGTCGCGAACTGGCTTTTGCGGCGCCGGGATGAAGCGATCAATGTTCACGGCGTTGTTTTGTCTTCTACCTGGTTCACATTGACTAAACAACCCCCGGCACTGAAGGTCTTCATCGTCAGCACATTGTCGCGCATCTTTCCGCGACTGATGATCCCTGCTGGGTTAAGGCCGAAAAAATTGACACGGAACCCGATCGCGATTGCTGCTTATGAAAACGACACCCTGGTCCATAAAAAGGCCTCGGTCAGGCTGGTGACGGATGCCTATTACGCAGGGCTTTGGGCGCTGGAGCATGCCCACGAATTCACATTTCCTCTGCTGGCGGTTCATGGGACAGCGGATTCGGTCACGAACCCTGCCGGGACGGCTCTGTTTGCCGAGCGTGCCCCGAATTCCACGTTGATTCTGTACGAAGATTACGTTCACGAGCCGCACAACGAACCGGAATGGACCATCGTTGTTGATGACATCGGAAACTGGATTTCCAATCTCCTCGCGCAGCAGGATGCCTCTCCACAATGCGCACGCTGATGCCGATTGCATTCCGTGTGGAAGGATAACGCGATTGCGGGATGCATCACCGAACTTCCGATGGCAAATCCCCGTTCTGCTGCGTTGTGGGGGCCGAGAGGATTCAGCTGGCGATAGGCCCACATGCAGTGAATGAGCTGCACCAAAGAATGTCAGTACAGCTCATTCGTCTGCTTGTGATGATGGAAATGGAGACGCTGCAACGGTTGAAGCAGCCATCTTCCGTAAACACGGTGGGATCTCAGGAGGGCTTTGTTGTAATCGTGAGATCAGGCGTGTGTTTCTGATTCCGCCTTGGGCTCGGAAGTGGGGGGCTCAAAACGGGGGGCCTTCCACTGTTGCTCATCATCGTCAACCTGCGGACGTGAAGAACTACCGGAACCTGAAGAAGCAGAACGTCCGGCATTCTGGATTTCATCCTCAATGCCATGCATCCCCTTCTTGAATTCAGTAATTCCCTTGCCCAGGCTCCGCGCGACTTCAGGAAGTCGTTTGCCAAAGAGCAGCAAGGCAATGATTCCGATCACGATCATTTCTGGGGGGCCGACGCCGAACATGCGATTACCTCTTGTCTTGAATGGGTGGGGGATGGACTTCTGAAGTGCGACGGAGCGATGCGATTAACCGTTGGCGAAACCGGCGCACGTCTGGAGTGTTTCTGGTCAGCTTTGAGGAGGCTCTGAAGAAACCGGGTCCTCCGCCATTCCTTTTTTGAATGCCGGGAGGCTTTCTCCTAACGAACGAGCCAGACTGGGCAGACGTCTTCCAAACAGTAATAAAATGATTACTGCGAGGATGACCAATTCCGGGAGACCTAAACCAAACATCTTTTCACCCCCACGCAGGAAAGTTGCAGAAATGTCAGGCGGGGGAGGGGAGCAGCAATCGTGCAGGGTGTCTGCACAGACGAGTGGCGCCTCCGGACCAGCCGGACATTCGACACTCGATTGGCCCGCACTGGATCGCGAGCCGGTTGAGCGACCATTATCATACGGGTTAGGGAACGAATGTCAAACTGTTTCGTTCGCGGAGAGAGTCCGGGAACGGTTATTCAAATTGTGCGGTTACCGCATTGATTGTGGCATCGGGTTCGCCGAACCGGGTACGATCGCAGTCCGTTCTTTTTCAGATTTCAGCACTTGTATCCGATAATTCCGTCAGGGACGACTAACAGAATTCCATGAGTGAGGCCAGGTTATGAAAGTTTCGATCGTCGGAGGAGGAGGGCTGGTTGGCTCGTGCGCTGCCTCCGCGTTGCAGTTTGGCGGGATCGTTCGTGAAATTGCACTCGTGGATGTGAATCAGGATCTGTGTGAGGGGCAGGCGCTGGATCTCCTGCATGGGGCCTCACTGATTTCTGATCAGAAAATCACTTCTGGCGGGCCGGAAGGATCGATCGGGGCGGACATCATCTGCATCACGGCCGGTCTCCGTCGCAAGCCGGATGAAAGTCGGCTCGATCTGATCAATCGGAACGTCGCGTTGTTCCGCAGCCTGCTGGGTGATCTCAAGAAAGTCGGCTACAAGAAAGACGCGATTGTCTTTGTTGTCTCCAACCCGGTCGACGTTCTGACCTACCTTGCTGTGCAGGAACTTGATCTGCCGCCGCAACAGATCATCGGTCTCGGAACTGTTCTGGATACGACGCGGCTTCGCAGTATGCTGGCCCAGCGCATCGATGCTCCTCCCAGCCAGGTCAATGTGTCGATCTATGGCGAGCATGGGGACAGCATGGTGGCGATCTGGTCCAATGCTCAGGTGGCGGGCCTTCCGCTGGAGAAGTACCCCGGCGTGACCCCGGCGTTGATTGCGGAAGTCGAAAAGAAGACCCGCGGTTCGGGAGCCGAAGTGATCAAGAAAAAGGGAGGAGCCGGCTTTGCAGTCGGAGCTTCCATTGCGGATGTGATCCATGCGATTGCGCTGGATCAACGTCGGATTCTTCCGGTCTCGTCCTTGCAGAATGGGGCCTATGGGTTGCACGACGTCGCCATCAGCGTGCCGACTGTGGTCGGACGGAAGGGGGCGTTGTCCCATATTGAGGTCGAACTCTGGCCGAAGGAACTGGCCGCTCTCCAGCGGTCGGGACAGGTTCTGCGCGAGACGATTGATAAGGTCTTGAATGGCTGACGACATGCGATCCGTTTCCATCGCCCCGGTTCTTCAGGATCCGATATGGATCTGAACCACATGCTCATCTGGACCGTTGGGGCAGGGTGTGCAATTACCCTGCTTCAACTGGTCGGGCGAAAAGGGACTGGTCGTATCCTTGCGACGACACTCGCGGTTTTTGCGGTGCTGTTGCTGGGATTGTGGGGATTCCCGGAGAGCGCGGGATACATCGCGGGAGTCTTGTTTGCTGTTGTGCTGCTTATCCCCAGCTGGGGGGGAGTGCTTCTCCACCATCTGATGGGACGACGTCGCTTCCGCGCTGCGTGGCTGGTTGCTCTGGTGCTGAAGTGGCTGCGTCCGAGTCCAGAGGCGCGCCAGCTTCCCGACTTGATTGCTGCAATGTCGTTAATGAAGTCGGGGGCGTCGGATGAGCGGATGACGTCTGTACTCGCTCCGCTTCTGTCGAATCCACCCCCTATCGGGGATCTCGCGCGGGTTCTGTATACCCGTCATCAATGGTCGTGGCAGGAGTTTCTGGACTGGGTGAATTCGCAGGTGCCGCGTCATCGGATCATCTCTGATCCTAATCTGGCGGATACCTATCTGCAGGCACTGGGAGAAACAGGTCAGCGTGAAGAAATGCTCCGCCAAGGATTCGACATTGCCCGGGGGGGCATGTTCGGAGAGATGGAAACAAACCTGCTCCGGATGAAGGCGGCTGCGTTCTGTGGAGATGATTTCGTTGTCGCGCAGTTCCTCACCGGACCACTCCGCGAACTCCCGAACGAGTTGAAGCAGTTCTGGCGAGCAACCGCAGTTCACATCTCCGGGCGAATTGACGAGGCACGGCGAGAGTTTGAACAGCTGGCGCAAAGTCACGATGCTGCCATTGCCCGGGCAGCCCAGCGTCGACTGGATCAACCACTCAAGACATTGAGTGACAAACCGCTCACCCCGTCGGAGGTTCAGCACGTTCTGATGCTCTCGCAGATCGCGGAACATCAGCTTCAGCACGGGACCATCGAGCTGAATCATCAGCGCTGTTGGGCAACATGGACAATTGCCGCAGTCCTTGTCATTGTCTTCCTGTTTGAAATCCCCGGAGGAAGCGAAGACCCATTAAACCTGCTGCGGATGGGGGCATTACTGATTCCCCCCGCTGCTGATGGGAGTGACTGGTGGCGAATGATCGCTGCCGCTTTTCTCCACTTCGGCCCGATTCATCTCGTGATGAACCTTCTGGGACTGCTGATTCTCGGTCTCCGTCTGGAACGGATGTGGGGCGCGGGACTTCTGCTGGTGACCTACCTCATTTCTGCGGTCGGCTCGATTGCATTTGCTTCTCTTCTGATTGAAGAGGACAACATGCTGGTTGGAGCCTCTGGCGGGGTGATGGGGCTGCTCGGGGCACTTCTGGTACAGGCGCTCTTCGACATGATCCGTCACCGCAGCCAGCCGCATGCCCGCTACTTTTTGACGCTGCTGGCGATCGTGCTGATCCAGATGTCGTTTGACTCCAACACCCCGGAAGTCAGCTCAGAGGCTCACCTTCTCGGGGTGGTTATCGGCTTTGGCTGCGGGCTGCTCTGGAATGCCGTCTGGATGTTGAAGGGAATTCGTCAGAAAGCCCGCGCCACATAAGCGATTCGTTTCCCGAGTTACTTCACGACGAAGTTCACCATCTTCTTCGGGACACAGATCACCTTTACGATGGTCTTCCCTTCGAGATGAGGTTTGATCGCTTCATCCGACTCGGCGAGAGTCTGAAGTTTGGTCTGGTCGGCATCGGCCGGGACTTTGATCTTCCCGCGAAGCTTCCCGTTGACCTGAACCGGAATTTCCAGTTCAGTCTCTACCAGTTTGGCAGGGTCGTACTTCGGCCACGGGGCATAAGCGAGAGACTCAGTGTGCCCGAGAACGGACCAGAGTTCCTCTGCCAGATGGGGGGCAAACGGGGCCAGTAACAGAACTAGCGTCTCCATTGCTTCATGCGAACGGACTTCGGCGTTCGTGAAGACGTTGGTGAATTCCATCATCCGGCTGATTGCTGTATTGAAGGAGAGCTTTTCAATGTCCTCGGTCACAGCCTTGATGGTCCGGTGAACAACCCGTTCCTGCTCGGGGGTTGCTGGGACCCGTTGAACGGCTGAGTTGAGTTTTACTTCATCCGCCATGTCGTCGACGATGAGACGCCAGACACGACCCAGGAACCGATGAACTCCTTCGACACCACTCATGCTCCAGGGCTTGGTCTGTTCCAGCGGTCCCATGAACATTTCGTACAGGCGGAGTGAATCAGCCCCGTAGTCCCGAACGACATCGTCAGGATTGATGACGTTGCCGCGGGACTTGGACATCTTGAACGCCCGGGACTCAACGACAATGTCCGGGTTGGCCTTGAGAACAAGGTTCCCCCCCTTCTTCTCGACCTGATCCTGAGTCAGACGCACCGGGGTCACTTTGGCCCCGGTCCGGGTGTCGATGTCATCCTTCACAAACCGGGCGGAAACGAAATTGCAGGGCGAAGCGTCCTGACCACTCATCTCGGAAGCCTCGCCGGTCAAATAGCCTGTGATCTCGGCTTCTCCGAGGATCATTCCCTGATTGACCAGTTTCCTGAATGGCTCCGGGCTGGTGACCAGTCCGCGATCGAACAGCACCTTATGCCAGAACCGTGCATAGAGCAGGTGCAGCACAGCATGTTCTGCACCGCCGATATACAGGTCCACAGGCAACCAGTATTTTTCCAGTTCCGGATCGATGAACTGATTAGGATTCTTGTTGTCGCAGAAGCGGATGTAGTACCAGCAACTTCCGGCCCATTGCGGCATGCTGTTGGTTTCCCGCTTCAGACGAACCCCGTCTTCTGCGGTCTTGTACAGCCACGATTCCGGGGCCCACGACAGAGGCGGTTCCGGGGTTCCCTTCGGCTTGAAGTCATCCATGTCCGGCAAGGTGACCGGGAGTTCTTCCGGAGGAACGGTGCGAACGCGTCCCGTCGGATTTCCTGCATCGTCCAGTTCGTGCCAGATCGGGAACGGCTCGCCCCAGTAGCGCTGACGGGAAAAGAGCCAGTCACGCAACCGGTAATTGACCGCCTCTTTCCCGAGTCCCTGTTGATTCAGTCGTGCTGTGATTTTGGTCTTGAATTCCGCCGTCGGCGTGCCGTCCCATTCGCCGGAATTGATCGCGATTCCCTGTTCGGTGAATGCCTTGTCCAGCTGTTCCGGGAGTGTTCCTCCCTCCTGCGGGGCGACCACTTGAATAATGGGGATGTCGAACTGCTTCGCGAACTCAAAGTCGCGGTCATCGTGAGCGGGAACCGCCATAATGGCTCCCGTTCCGTAGCTGATGAGGACATAGTCCGCGATCCAGATCGGAACGCGCGCTCCGTTCACGGGATTGATGGCGTAGGCCCCGGTGAAGACACCGGTTTTCTCCTTCGCCAGATCGGTCCGGTCGAGGTCACTCTTCAGGGAGGCTTTGCGGCGGTACTCGTCGACCTTCTCGCGTTGAGCCTCTGTGGTAATGCGATCCACCAGCGGATGCTCGGGGGCGAGGACCATGTAAGTCGCCCCATACAGGGTATCCGGCCGGGTGGTGTAGACCCGGAGAACGTTTTCTTCTGCAGTGCGTGGGAAGCCGGTTGCCGCCCGTTTTGCTTTCCATTGTTCGAAGTCCGCTTCATCCCCGGCGAAGAAGTCGACTTCGGCTCCGACGCTGCGACCAATCCAGTTTCGTTGCAGCAGGGCGACCGACTCCGGCCAGTCGAGATCGGAAAGCTCATCGAGAAGACGTTCTGCGTATGCCGTGATGCGAAGCATCCACTGTCGGAGATTGCGACGTTCGACAGGATGATTTCCGCGTTCGCTCAGCCCGTCTGCGGTGACTTCTTCATTGGCCAGAACTGTTCCCAGAGCAGGGCACCAGTTGACGGGCGCATCGGACTGATAGGCCAGACGGTGCTCATCCTGATAAGCACGGATGGCATCGGTCCCCTGAGCTTCGATCTCTTTGGGAATGGGAAGTTCCGCAATTGGTCGCCCTTTCCCTTTTCGCTTTTTGCCATCCGGGCCGGTCCATTCCATGTCTGGATCGTACCAGGTGTCAAAGAGTTGGAGGAAAATCCACTGCGTCCAACGGTAATAATCTTCATCTGTGGTCGACAGCTCCCGGGTCCAGTCGTAGCTGAATCCGAGCATTTTCAACTGACGGCGAAAGTTGTCGATGTTTTCGTAAGTGGTCACGCGGGGGTGCGTGCCGGTATTGATGGCATGTTGTTCCGCAGGGAGTCCGAACGCATCCCAACCCATGGGGTGCAGCACGTGCTTCCCCTGCATGCGTGCCGCCCGACAGATGATATCGGTGGCGGTGTACCCCTCCGGGTGTCCGACGTGCAGCCCCGCTCCGGATGGATAGGGGAACATATCCAGCACGTACATTTTTCCGGTGGCATCCGGCCTGGGGGTATTGGAAGTGACAAAGGTCTTGTTTTCTTCCCAGAAGGTCTGCCACTTCTGTTCAATCCGTTTGGCGTCGTAACGAGGCATTTTGGGGTGATTTCAAATCAGTTTGATCAGGGAAATACGTGCCCGAGTGGGACTCAGCTTCGGCGGCCTGACAGTCAGATCTCAATAAACAAACAGCCGTGTTGCCTGAGATCGTTGCTCCGATCCCGGCGCAGGCGGTCCGACGTTGTCAATCCGCACAGTGACATCAGGTTATGTCATCCGTTCAGACAGTGCCGTCAGTTTAGAGATCTCTCCCTGCAGAAACCACACAGGGGCGAGCGGA
>Ga0065721_10049939_pt1 | contig 25120 bp, 24 predicted proteins | sample Mesricmetagenome_FD_59108 | JGI IMG/M metagenome (GOLD analysis project Ga0065721, IMG submission 59108) | Mesophilic microbial community from rice straw/compost enrichment Sample: eDNA_1 v2 (version 2) | ecosystem: Engineered > Solid waste > Grass > Composting > Bioreactor | place: USA: Davis... | reverse complement strand
GCTGGCGGCGGCCCGCCAATTGGGCTTCGGCCGGCCGGTGCCCCACCGCCTGTTCTGGGCGGATAAAAACCTCGAACCCAACTGCTCCCCCGCTGACTTGCCCGGGAACGCCACCCATTGAGCGACCTGGGCCCTATCTACGCCATTACCGACCCGCTGTTGCTGCCGGGTGAGCGGCTGTTCGATGCCGCCGCCCAGGCCCTGACTGCCGGCGTCAAAGCGATTCAGCTGCGCGATAAATCCGCTTCCGCTGCACAACTCGAAACATTGGGACACCGCCTAGTGGACTTGTGCAACCAATTCGGCGCGCACTGCATTATCAATGACCGAGTCGAAATCGCTCTCGCCTGTGGCGCTCATGGCGTGCATCTCGGCCAGGGGGATGGTTCCGTCCCGAAGGCACGCCGGCTGCTCGGCGGTAACGCCATCATTGGCGTGACCTGCCACTCTGATATCGCTCTGGCGCGGCGAGCAAAGGATGAAGGCGCGAGCTATGTGGCCTTTGGCCGCTTCTACTCATCCAACACCAAACCCCTTGCCGGCGCCGCAAATATTGAAGTGCTGCAACAAGCCGCTGCGGAAATTGGCCTGCCGATAGTCGCCATCGGCGGCATCCGCAGGGATAATATGGCGCCGCTGCTCAAGGCCGGCGCGCAGACATTGGCAGTCTGCCACAGCCTGTTTGGCACCGATGATGTATCAACCGCCGCCGCGGATCTGCTGGCGGCGTACCAACAATGCCGGGGTGAACCGCCCCGCACGAGCCATCCAACTGACTATGAATAAACTTTTTGCTGAAGCCCAGGCGGTAATCCCGGGCGGCGTAAATTCCCCGGTGCGAGCGTTTAAAGCCGTGGGCGGCGAACCTATCTTTATCGAACGCGCCAAGGGCGCTTATCTCTACGACAGCGACGGCAAACGCTATGTCGATTACGTATTGTCCTGGGGCCCCATGATTCTCGGACATGCGGACGAGGACGTGCTGGAGGCAGTGATCGCCAAAGCGCGCTCGGGACTTAGCTTCGGCGCCCCTACGGAAATCGAAACCGAGCTGGCGCGGGAAATTATCAAAATCATTCCCAGCATCGAGCTGGTGCGCTTTGTCAGCTCCGGCACCGAAGCCACTATGAGCGCCATTCGTCTGGCGCGGGGCTTTACCGGGCGCGACAAGATCGTCAAATTCGAAGGCTGCTATCACGGCCACTCCGACTCTCTGCTGGTCAAAGCCGGCTCCGGCGCCCTCACCCTCGGCGTGCCCAGCTCTCCCGGGGTACCGACGAGCTTGGCCGAACACACCCTGACCCTTAACTACAACGATATCGACCAGCTGAAAGCAACCTTCGCCAGCCTCGGCGACCAGATCGCCTGCATTATCGTGGAGCCGGTGGCCGGCAATATGAACTGCATCCCGCCAGCACCGGGCTTTCTCGAAGCTCTGCGTGAGGTTTGCGACCAGAGCGGCGCACTGTTGATTTTCGACGAAGTGATGACCGGATTCCGTCTCGGTTTGGCGGGGGCTCAAGGTTACTACGGCATCAAGCCGGACCTCACCACCCTCGGAAAAGTCATCGGCGGCGGTATGCCGGTGGGCGCGTTTGGCGGTCGCAAGGATGTGATGAGGCATATCGCCCCCCTCGGACCGGTTTATCAGGCGGGCACTTTGTCCGGCAACCCGGTGGCTATGGCGGCCGGTCTTGCGACTCTAAAAAAGATTCAGGCCCCAGGCTTTTACGAACCGCTGTTCGCCGCCACCACCACGCTGGTGAAGGGCCTGCGTGAGATTGCCCAAGAGACGGGAATTCCTTTCACCACCAACCACGTGGGCACCATGTGGGGCGGTTTTTTCACGGATGCGGCCAGCGTCAGCAACTTCCGCCAAGTGATGGCCTGCGACACCGCGCGCTTCAACCGTTTCTTCCACGGCATGTTGCAGCAGGGCGTGAATTTGGCGCCGGCCTCCTACGAAGCCGCGTTTATGTCTGCCGCCCACACGGCGGAAGATATTGACTTCACCCTCGCCGCCGCGCGCGCCGTCTTTAAAACCCTCTGATCCCCACTAGCCGGACCCGGTCCGGCGTCTTACAGCCAGTTGTTCAGCATGATGCCTATGCCGATACGGGTGGTGCGGTGGTTGTAATCCAACAGCGTATCGCCGTAGCCGTGGAATAACTGCACATAACCGCGTTTGGTCTTGGCAAAGGGATAGCTGTAGCCCAACTCGATAGCGCCTTTGTTATCGCTGTTCAGATTGTTGCGCACCATGACGCTCAGCTCGTTGTCGCCGTAGCGGCGGAAGCCGCGCAACTCGAAGTAGCCGAGATATTTATGGATGTCCGGATTGTCATCGCCTTTGGCGTCGTCCGGCCCGCGTTTGCGCCGCTCCGGAATGCGCCACCAGGGTTTGATACTGAAGTAATACTTCTCGTATTCCAGCGTCGCCCGCGCGTAAACCCTGTGCCAGCTGCGCGACTGTATACCCGAGCGACCGTTGCTCTGGTGGGACATCCCAAAACTCACCACCGGCACCTCGGCGCCGAAGGCGTGATAGGGCGTGGTGAAGGTGAGAAATACCTCCGGCTCGTGGTTGGTATCGCGGAAGGGGCTGGACTCCTTGGTGTTATACGCCTGCCAGAAGGACCTGGCGGTATAGGCGAAATAGATAAAGCCGTTGTCGCCCCACAGCGGTTTCTCATTGACCGCCACTTTGAAACTCACCTGAAACTCCACCTCGGTATGTTGCAGCTCCTGGTCGTTCTCGGCGAAAGGCGCATTGTTGGTGCGGTCGGTGTGACTCAGCGGCAAGAGGTAGTTGATGTTGTGCGGGGTGATGGCGAAGCTGTTTTCCAGCAGGCGCTGCTCTTCCCGCAACCGTTCCAGCACCAGATTCTTTTCCTCGGTGGTCGGATTGGGCACCACCGGCGCCTCCGGCGGTTGATCGGTCACCACAGTAGTGTCATCAGCGGCCACCTGCAGTGTCACCCCCAGCAGCACCGCCAGCACATAGCAGCGCAAGTGTTTGCCTGTCATAACGGCTCCCTGTCAGGCGGTGTGACGGTAATCGGCAACCAAGTCGCCGGCTGCAAGAACTTCTGCTTCGTGGCCAGGTTCGCGCCAAGTCTCCCGGAGCGCGGCTTCATACCACTCCTGCATCGCCGGCAGAGCGAGCAGCCGCTCGCAATAGGCCTCCGCGATTGCAGACAGCGGCAGGTTGTAGGTCTGCGCGCGAAAGACCACCGGGGCGAAGAAGGCGTCTACTGCGGTGAATGCATTGCCTGCGAGGAAGGGGCCGCCGAACCGCTGCAGACCTTCACACCAGAGCTCATCGACACGTGCCACGTCCTTGCGCAAATCAGCCGGCAACTCGTGCAGCGCCACCCGCACGCCGCAGCTCATGCCGCATTGATTGCGCAGAGCATTAAAACCCGAGTGCATTTCCGCCGCCGCACTGCGCGCCCAGGCGCGGGCGCCGCGATCGGCGGGCCACACCGCCGGGCGCTCTTCGGCGAGATACTCCGTGATGGCGAGAGAATCCCAGATGACGCGCTCGCCATCGACAAGACAGGGCACGCGGCCATTGGGGGAAAAGTGGCGAAAGGTCTCCCAGACGGCGGATTCGGGAAACGGATGGATTTGTTCGCTGAAGGGAATGCCCAGATGGCGCAATAACAGCCAGGGGCGCAGCGACCAGGAGGAATAGTTTTTATTGGTGATATGCAGTTGGTACATGGGTCCAGTCCGGCAGGGGCGCGAGGCCCCGTATTAAAGCCTGGACCTCAATGCCGGACAACCCTTAAATCATCGCCACTTCCGCAGGTGCGCAAAGATGGCGGGGAAAGAATTATTCCTGATATTGCGTCATCAGCTGAGCGATCTGCTGACGCGCGTCCTCGGACAAGTCCATGATCTGAAAGCCAGCCCAAACCTGGTCGCCGGTACCGGTTTCGCTGATCCACAGACATTCGGCGCCAAGGGTGATGGACGGGCGTCCGGAGTTGACCTCAAAAGCCACCTGGTAGAGGTTGTCCTCTTTCAAGCCGCCGTCGCTGATGACCATGAAGCCGGCATCATGCACGTTGGCCAAGGTACCGAGTTCCAGGCCGGACACTGTGTCGCGCACCAAGATCTCATCGTCAATGGGGATACGCACCTGGGTGCGTTTTTCACTACCACTACTACGGTTACTTAGGTTCACGCTCTGTGCCTCCAGATTGAGCTTCAGCTTGGGCGTTCAGTTTTTGGAAGATATTCTCCAACGCCCTCTCAAAAAACGGTTTGGAACTACCAGCAATAATTTTAGCCCGCTTTGCAATCATTTCACGGGCGATCTCCAAGCCGGACATCATCGCGACTTTCTTGCCCATCTGGTCAACCAGCATGTAGTGCGAAGTGCGGGCGTTGTACCAGGCGATCTTCAAACGCTTTCCGCCCTCGAATTCAAACCAGGTGCCGAACTCGATCAGCTTCAGGTTCTCGACAATTTTCTCCTCTTCCTTGGAAATGTCGGTCTCCTCCACCGTGTGGCCGGCTTTCTCTGCCGCGATCTTCTCCAGCTTGTCGCGCATGGGCGCGGGCGCGGGTTCGGCCTTTTTCTTCTGTTGTGCCATTTCAATCAGCGAGGAGATGGCTTCCAACAGCTTTTTGCCTTTGATCGGGTCGTAGCCGATGGTTTCGAAGCCGGTTTCAATATCGCGCAGCAGCGCGGGTGCCAACTCGGCTTGGCGCTCCAGATCGGCAGGCGCGGTCTTGGGCTCGATCACCCAGAGCACGTCGTCCACCACCGCCAGGGCGTTGGCCCACTTCTCTGACTTCTCGCCGTAACGCAGCAGAGCAAAAGACATATAGTCCGACCAGGGCTGCAGTGCAAACAGCAGTACCGCGGAGGGCAGCTCTTTGTCGTCGGTGCGTTTGCGGACTTCTTCGTTGACCCGCAGCTTGACCTCGCGCAGGCGCTCCTCGCCTTGGGCCTTTTCGGCGGCGCGTTTTTCCATCAGCTCCTGGCGGCGGATGATGTTCTTGGTGTAGGTGTTGAACTCCAGCAGCAGCTCGGCGATCACGCGCACATCATTTTTGAAGTCGCGCAGTACCCGGTCGACCACATCCTTGATCTTGTTGTACATGTCGTGCTGCACGGTGCCGTCGTTGCCGACCCAGCGGATGCCCGCCTCGGCCAGACTGTTGAGCAGCATGCGCGCCGGGTGCTCCGGTTGCTCAAAGAAACCGGGGTCGATAAACGCCAGTTTGAGAAACGGCGTGTGCATATAGCTGAGCAGCGCCTTGATGGAATCCGGCAGGTTTTCGTCTTTGAGCATGTACTCGAACACCATGCCGACCAAATCGATGGTGTGCATGTCCGCGGGCGATACCTTGCTGTCGCGGGTGGCCTTCGACTGCTGAAACTGTTGCGCCAGGGCCGTCAGCACTTGGCCGAGATCCATAGGCGGCAGAGCGCCGGTGTCCAGCGGCGAACCCACCACACCTGCAGCGGAGCCTTGCAGCGCTTGCAACGCGCCCATCAATTGATCCGCCGAGATCACCACGCCGGGGCCAATCGGACCGCTGCCCGGGACAAAAGCGGCAAACGGGCTCTCGCTGGTGGCAATTCTGATGCCCTCACCCACTGGCGCCGCTGCCGGAGCCCCACCGCGCATGCTGGTCTGCAGGCCGCGGATAGCCTGCAGCAATGCGCTTTGATACTGCGCCGAAGGCAAATTGGGATCGGGAACCGGGATTGGACCGTGATAGGCCAGCGGCAGCCCCTGGGGTGGCACTGCTGCGGTGGCACCTGCCCCGGTAGAGCCGGCATCACTGCGAGCCTGCGCCGGCCCAACCCGCGGCGGGGTGTAACGCAGATTGGCCAGCACACCGGCTTTCTTCAGGTAATCGTTGATATCGTCGATAACATTCTTCGCCAGCTGCGACAGGCGCTGCTCGTAAACGCGGTAGGCGGTGTTTTTGGTCTTGGAGGTGAGCGGAATCAAGCGCAGGGCGCGGCGCAGGGACTCGCACAATTGAATCGGTGCCGCTGGGTTGCTGGCCTCGGTTACCTGCTCGCCGCCGTTGAGAATGGCGAAGCGCTGATTAAGCGCCCAGATCGGCTCGGCGTAGAGCACATCCACCTTCTGAACCATAGTGGATAAGGTGATGGTCTCTTCCAACTCGTCGTTGTCGACCAGAGACAGTTCGCCGCCGCCACCGCCGCTTTGCAGTTCGGTGTGCAGCTCCTTTTTCTTGAACTTGACAAAGCCCTCAGCGATATAGCCGCAGTAATAGCGTTCCAGCTCGTGTTGGCTGCGACGGAACAGACGCTGAATGCCACTGATCTCCGAGACCTCCTGGTTCGACTTGGCGGAGTCCATTTCCTGATTGAAAGCCTCGTCCAGATTGCGCAGGTAAAGCTGAAAGGCTACCTTGGCGTGCTCGCTCGCCAGCGCCTGACATTTCTTCAGATGCGTGACTATATGTTCAGTAGTGAGCGGCACCGCCGGCGCGACATCAACTTCGGCTTTACTCGTGGAAGGATCGTTTCTTATTAAACGTGACATACGGTGTGTTCCGTTGGCCACCATAGCCGTGGTGGCAAGAATTGCTTAGATATTCCAACGCGCGGCCGCAGCTGTGCGGCACGCTAAAAGCGATGCATATGCAAGAACTATGCTAACTCGCGTATAACATCGCCGCCGCTGCGCATCTATCGTTATAAAAACATTCACACAGCCTAAATCTTAGGCACCCATTACAGGAGATACAAATTGCCAAGCTATGACATCTACGGTTTGGGGGCTGCTCTGGTCGACACCGAAATCACTGTAAGCGACGCGGATCTGGCAGAGTTTGGGGTGGAAAAAGGCGTCATGACCCTGGCCGACGAGGCCCGCCAGCACACCCTGCTGAACCACCTGGAAGGCCATCTCTGCCACGCATCCCGCGCCAGCGGCGGGTCCGCGGCCAACAGTATCATTGCTGCGCAGTACTTCGGTGCTAAAACCTTTTACAGCTGTAAAGTCGCCGATGACGAAAACGGCCATTTCTATCTCAACGATCTCGCCAAAGCGGGGGTCGCCTACCCTGAACACCTGGGAACACTATCCGGTATCACCGGCAAATGTCTGGTGATGATCACCCCGGACGCCGAGCGTACCATGAACACCTTTCTCGGCATCAGCGCCACCCTCTCGGTGGCGGAAATTGACGAAGAGGCGCTAAAAGCGTCGAAATATGTCTACATTGAAGGATATTTAGTCACTTCGCCCACCGGCCGGGCAGCGGCCATACGCCTGCGCGAGCTGGCCAAGCAATTCGGCGTGAAAACCGCCGTCAGCCTGTCGGATCCGGCCATTGTCGAATACTTTTACGGGGATCTGCGCGCTATGGTGGGCGAGGGTATCGATTTATTGTTCTGCAACCGCGCCGAGGCTCTGCAATTTACCCAGACTGACAACCTCGAAGATGCCTGCGCGGGTCTGCGCAAAGTGGCGAAAACCTTCGCCATCACCCTCGGCAGCGAAGGTGCCGCCATATTCAACGGCGAGAGTCTGATCACTGTGCCCGCGCCCAAGGTTGTCGCGGTGGACACCAATGGTGCCGGCGATATGTTTGCGGGGGCGTTTCTCTATGCCATTACCCAAGGCCAGGATTACGCGGCGGCCGGCGCGCTGGCGGCGCGGGCGGCGGCGCAAGTGGTCAGCCAGTTCGGCCCGCGCCTGCGGCCGGAGCAGCACCAGCCGCTCTTGCAAGCCTGATCACCCGCGGGACAGCAGCTCCCGCAGGTCGATCAAAGCGGCGTTGGCGCGGGAGATATAGTTGGCCATCACCAGGGAGTGGTTGGCCAACATGCCAAAGCCGCTACCATTGAGAATAATCGGCGAACGCAGGGTTTCCTGGGTGCCCTCCAACTCGCGAATAATCTGCTCGAAACTCACCCGCGCATTCTTATCCGCCAGCACATCGGCAAAATCGATCTCCGCCGCACGCAGAAAATGGATCAGCGCCCAGGCGGCGCCGCGGGCTTCGTAGAACACGTCGTCCACTTCGCTCCAGGGGGTTTTGACTTCAAACTCGCTAGGTGTGGCCGTCGATTGGCGGGCGGCCTTATCGCCGGCCAAGTCCGTATTGAGACGGCGCTGGCCGACGCTGGCGCTCAATTTCTGCGACAGACTGCCCAGACGGGTTTCCACGGTTCCCAGCCAGAAGCGCAGGTTGTCGGCGCGGGCATAGAACTGCGCATTCTGTTCGTTATCGTCGACGAGGCGACTGCGATAGTCCTTCAAATAAGTAATACCGCGGCGGTATTCGTCTTCAGTGGCGGGCAAGATCCAGCTGTTGCGATTGAAATTGAATTGCGCCTCGGCGTCTTTTAAAGCGGAGTCTTCCGCGGATTGGGATTGCGAGCGGCTGTAGGATTCGCGCATCACCCGCGCCAAGTCGCGCACCTGCACCAGCACGCCGTACTCCCAGTTGGGAATATTGTCGAGCCAGACTCCAGGGGGGATCAGATCGTTGGTGAGGTAGCCGCCGCGCTTGTCCAGCAGGGTTTCCGTCACCTGAATAAGCGCGGAGGCGGTGGCCACACCGGTAACCCGCGGCTGGCCCGCAGCCTGGTTAGTAAGCGCGCTGCCGGCTTCCGCAACCGGCTGGCCCACCGGGAACACATCCGGCTCGGAACTCCAATAGATGCCGACGCCGAAGGTGATGATCAGTAGCGCCAGTACCAGCCAGAAAACCGCTTTCAGCCAATGCCGGTCTTCGGTGATATCGGCACCCAACTCCCGCCCCTCTTCCAGTAACGCGCTGCTGGTGCTCTGCCAGCGCTGGCGGATTCGTTTAAACATATGGCTCTCCTATCTGATGTGGCTACCGTCACCTGGGCGCGCGTCAACGCGGACGCACTTCAACTTCAACCTCCAGACGCTCCCCCCCATCAAACTCAAACGTGAGAGGAAAGCGACTGCCGACCTCCGGCGCCTCGGCGACATCCAACAACATGATGTGATAACCGCCGGGCTTAAATTCAAGCGTAGATTGCGCCGCGACACGCGCATGGGGTACAGCGCGCATCTTCATCATGCCATCTTCGTAAAAATGCCGATGCACTTCGGCGGTTCCGGCAATTGGCGTGGCGACATACTGGATCATACGCTCGCGCGGGGCGGGATTCTCCAGCTTGAGATAGACGGCCGCGCGGGTCTGACCGGGGGGCATGGCATTCATATGGACATCGCTGACCCGCCAGCTCGGTTCAGCCTGTTTGCCACAGGCAGTCAGCAACATCAGGGCCGCCAGAGCAGCGGCCGCCGTTCGCAATAAGGACATTCGGATTACTCCATGGGCGAGAGGATTTCGAGGGCGGGCTGGCGGCTGATGCGGATATCCCCGCGAATGCGGTAGTCGCCCACCGCATCTTTCATGGTTTTGTATATCCAGCGGCCCTCGGCGTCATTGCGCGCGTAGATCATCACGGATTCATCAGACTGACTGACCCGCTTGCCGACTTCCTCCAGCAACTGTTTTACATCCTCGGATTTTTGCGCCAGCGCCTGCTCCGGCAGTTTGATGCGCTCGCGGCCATCGGTAGGCACCGGTGTCTTGGCGACTACTGCGGCGGATTTCGCCCGCCGGTCGACTTCCGTCTGCAGCGGCGCCAGGAGTTCCGCGCCCGGGAACATCTGCTTGGCTTGGCGCAGATCGGCGGCGGCCGCGTGCAGTCGCCCGGCGGTCAGAGATTGTTGCACCCGATCCACATAGATCAGCAGGATACCGTGCAAGCCGCTCTGCGCCTGCTGATTGTCGGCATCGAGCATCTGCACAGCGCGGAAGCGGTCGTAGGCATTGTCGTGGGCCGGCAGGGAGTAGCGCCCCTGGCGTAGCGCCGCCTCGGCTTCATTCAGCAGAGCATCGATGGTGCGCTCCCGCGCACTGGGTGTGGGGGTGGAGGCGGCCGGTGCAGCCTCCACCACCGGCGCGGCGGAAGGTTTAACCGGGGCGCCGCCGCATGCGCTGAGCAATGCAGTCAATAAACAGGAGCAAACAAGGCGAGTGTGCAGATTCCACATAGGAACATCCGGTTGGGCAGAATACGCGGGGGCAGTGTAAGGATTTGAGACCGAAGATAAAAGAACTGGGAATCATTTCAAAAATTACTTCCCCGCAGCGGCGTTCCACTGGAACTCAGCCGCGCCACCCGGCGTCTCATCGGATTAGCTGATAAGGTTCGCCTGCTTCTGATGCTGGCTATAATGCCGAAATCCTCCCTGTTAAGTGCTGTGAGAACTCCGGATCCATGAACAAACTGTTGCACCTGTTCGCGCTGCTGTTGCTTATCTGCGGCGCCACCACTACCCGCGCAAGCGGTCTCGATCTGGGCGCGCTCAACAACAGCGGCGGCTTTCTGCCGGTGGAAGAGGCCTATCGGGTCGCGGTGCTGGTGGAGGATGACGCAGTACAGCTCGACTGGACGATTGCGCCGGGTTACTACCTCTACCGCGACAAATTCAAAGTGACCGCCAAGACGGGCGACGCTGCCCGCACCCTGTCTCCAAAGATCGAAAAAGGTCTCGCCAAATTCGACGAATACGAAGGCAAGGAAGTCGACGTTTTCTATACCTCCACCCGCGTCAGTGTCCCCATCGCCGACCTGCCCGATGAATTTATTCTCAGCGTCAGATCCCAGGGCTGCGCCGACGCCGGCCTCTGTTACGCCCCTAATACCCGCACTTTTCAAATCAATCGCCAGTTCGGCACTGCCGTCGAGGCCGCTCCCAATGCCGGCGGCTCAGCCGGTGCCGGCATATCCTCCGGGGGCAATGTCAGCGGCGGCGCGGGCGGCACCACTTCTTACGGCATGTATCTGGTGTTTGCGTTGCTCGGCGGCATGATCCTCAACCTGATGCCCTGCGTCTTTCCGGTTCTGTCGCTGAAGGCGCTGAGCTTTGCGTCGAGCAGCGGCAGTGCACACAGCCATCATCTTCACGGCTGGGCCTACACCCTGGGGGTGGTCGGCTCCTTCCTGGTCGCTGCTGCTGTGATTACGGTGGCCAAGCTGGCCGGTGAACAATCCGGCTGGGGCTTTCAGCTGCAGTCGCCAACCTTTGTGGCATTGATGGCTTATCTGTTTTTGGTGATGGGCTTGAGCCTGTCCGGCATGATCTATTTCGGCACCAGTTTGATGGGCGTCGGCCAAGGACTTACCACCCAAGGCGGTTTGCGCGGCTCCTTTTTCACCGGTGTGCTCGCCGCTCTGGTCGCCAGCCCCTGCACCGGTCCGTTAATGGCCCCAGCTCTCGGTTTTGCGTTAACACAGCCGTTGCTGGTATCCCTCTCCATTTTTATCGCCCTCGGCTTCGGCATGGCCCTGCCCTTCCTGTTGCTGAGCTACAGCCCCAAGCTCGCCAATATGCTGCCGCGACCGGGGGTGTGGATGGAGAAGTTCAAGGAATTCCTCGCCTTTCCCATGTACATTACGGCAGCTTGGCTACTCTATGTCTTTGGCCGTCAGGTCGGTGTGGCGGGCGTGTTCTATCTGGCCGTCGGCGCGGTAGCGCTGGTGCTGGCGATCTGGCTGTTCCAGAACCTGCCGCAGAGCGCCCTCTGGCGTCGACTGATCCAGGCGAGCGGTATTGCCGCCGCCGCTTGCGCCATTTCCGTGGCGTGGATAGGAAAGGAGCTGCGTACCAGCGACGACGGTTGGCAAACCTTCTCCAAAGAGTTGGTGGAAGAATTGCGCAGCAACGGCCAGCCGGTATTGGTGGATTTCACCGCCGACTGGTGTGTCACCTGCAAAACCAATGAAGCGGTGGCGCTATCCCGCGAAGGGTTTCGCACCGCAGTGAGTCAATACAATGTCGCCTTGCTAAAAGCCGACTGGACCAACGAGGACCCGGCGATCAGCGCCGCGCTGGCGGAGTTCAATCGCAGCGGCGTACCCCTGTATTTGATGTACTCCGCCGATCCGGGCAAACCGGCGGAAGTGCTGCCGCAGCTTCTCACCCAGGACATGGTGATTGCCGCGATCAAACGCGCTGCGGGGGCGCCCGGGCTGGTGAGCAATCCGTAAAAATCCCGAAATCACCCGATTTTCTACCGATCTGTGGCGAATTGTGTTCTTTAGCGTGGACACTGCTGCACAACTTAGGCACAATCGCGCCCTTGATCCGGGGTAATGCTTGTATCTGACTCAGCCGCCATGCGCGGCTTTGTTCGTTTTTATCCCATTCGATTGTGCGCCAGGACGGCAACTTTCCACAGCCGGTGCGCACCCCGCGCACGCCATTCCGGCTGGTTCCAGGATCTGACAAAACTCCGAGATACCCTATGGCCACCATTCTGGTGTTACATGGCCCTAACTTGAATTTGTTGGGCACGCGGGAGCCGCACATCTACGGTTCCACGACACTCGCGGACATCAACCTCGCGCTGCAGGAAGCCTGCAAGGCGCGTGGGCATCACCTGCTCTCCCTGCAGAGCAACGCCGAGTACGAACTTATCGAGCGTATTCACGACGCCTCCAAAGAAGGGGTGAATTTCATCATCATCAATCCCGCCGCCTTTACCCACACCAGTGTGGCGCTGCGGGATGCCTTGGCCGGCGTCGCCATTCCCTTCATTGAAGTGCATATCTCCAATGTTTTTGCGCGGGAGCCCTTCCGCCACCACTCTTATCTGTCGGACATCGCCCGCGGCGTCATCTGCGGCCTGGGCGTTCAGGGATACCAACTGGCACTGCAAGCGGCGCTGAATTTCATCGACGCCGCCAAGCCATCCAATTAAGAATCGATCCGTTTACACGAGAGGCCCTAATGGATATTCGCAAAATTAAAAAATTGATCGAAATGCTGGAAGAGTCGAATCTGGCCGAGCTGGAGATCAAAGAAGGTGAAGGCTCCGTGCGCATCAGCCGCACCCCGAGCGGCGTTTATGTGCAGCCGACGGCACCCGCTTATATGCCGGCCCCGCAAGCCGCCGCGCCAGCTCCCGCCGCCGCACCTACCGCTGCTGCACCTGCAGCTGAGGCCGCCGCAGCGCCAGCCGGTCACTCGGTCAAATCACCCATGGTGGGCACTTTCTACCGTTCACCCAGCCCCGGCAACCCGCCCTTTGTAGAAGTCGGCAGCCAGGTGAAAGCAGGCGATCCGGTGTGCATCATCGAAGCTATGAAAATGATGAACCAGATCCAGGCGGACAAGAGCGGCGTGGTGAGCGCCATCCTGGTCGGCGACGGCGAACCCGTGGAATTCGACCAACCTCTCGTCATCATCTCCTAACGGGGCCATCCCTATGTTCGAAAAAGTTCTCATCGCCAACCGCGGCGAGATCGCCCTGCGGATCATGCGCGCGTGCAAAGAGATGGGCATCAAGACGGTGGCCGTGTACTCCCAGGCGGATCGCGATCTGAAACATGTGCGCCTGGCGGACGAGTCCGTCTGCATCGGCCCCAATGCGTCCGCGCAGAGCTACCTGAATATCCCGCGCATCATCAGCGCCATGGAAATCACCGACTCGGTAGCGGTTCACCCAGGTTACGGCTTCCTCGCCGAAAACGCCGACTTCGCCGAGCAAATCCAGAAAAGCGGCTTCACCTTTATCGGCCCCGACCCGGATGTGATCCGTCTGATGGGCGACAAGGTTTCCGCGATTCAAGCCATGAAAGCGGCCGGCGTACCTACCGTGCCCGGCTCCGGCGGCGCCCTGCCGAATGATCGCGACACATGTTTGGAAATCGCCCAGAAGATCGGCTTCCCGGTAATCATCAAAGCTGCCGCTGGCGGCGGTGGTCGCGGTATGCGCGTGGTGCACACCGAATCCGCGCTGATGAACTCGATTCAGCTCACCAAAACCGAAGCCAAAGCCGCTTTCGGTGACGATACGGTGTACATGGAGAAATTCCTGCAGAACCCGCGTCACGTGGAAGTGCAGGTACTGTCCGACGGCCAAGGCAATGCCATCCATCTGTTCGACCGCGACTGCTCCCTGCAGCGCCGCCACCAGAAAGTACTGGAAGAAGCCCCGGCTCCGCATATCGATCCCAAAGCACGCGAAGAAGTGTTCAAAGCCTGCGTAAAAGCCTGTGTGGACATCGGCTACCGCGGCGCCGGCACCTTTGAATTCCTCTACGAGGAGGGGCGTTTCTACTTCATTGAGATGAACACCCGTATCCAGGTGGAGCACCCGGTGACCGAAATGATCACGGGCGTCGACCTGATCAAAGAGCAGATCCGCGTCTGCGCCGGCGAAAAGCTGCGCATCAAGCAGAGCGATCTGAAAGTCACCGGTCACGCGTTCGAGTGCCGTATCAACGCGGAAGACCCGAAAACCTTTATGCCCAGCCCTGGCAAGGTCACCAACTTCCACGTCCCGGGCGGCCTGGGTGTGCGGGTGGATTCGCACTTGTACGAAGGCTACAGTGTGCCGCCTTATTACGATTCCATGATCGCCAAGATCATCGCCCACGCGGAAACCCGCGAAGATGCGTTGGCACGTATGCGGGTGGCGCTGGATGAACTGGTGGTGGGTGGCATCAAGACCAATATCCCCATGCAGCAGGATCTGGTGCGCGATGCGGCTTTCGCCAAAGGCGGCGTCAACATTCATTACCTCGAGAAGAAGTTGAATCTCTAACCTATGGCGGGCACCCTGTGGTGCCCGCTCCTTCCTTCGCTAAAAGCACCCAATTCTATGCCTTGGCTTGAACTGCGCATCGACAGCAACCGCGACGACGCCCCCGCTCTGGAAGAGGCCCTGCTCACCGCCGGCGCACTTTCCGTCACCCTGCAGGACAATGCGGATCAGCCCATCTTCGAACCCGCATTAGGGGAGACGCCGCTGTGGCAGGCCACTCGCGTCACCGGCCTATTCGAAGCCGATGTGGATACCGTCAAAGTCGAGCGACGCTTGCGCCTGAACCAACCGCACTGGCATGTGGTGGAGGACAAGGACTGGGAGCGCGAGTGGATGCAGCACTACCACCCGATCCAGTGCGGTGAGCGTCTGTGGATCTGCCCGAGCTGGCTGGCGCCCCCGGACCCGACGGCAGTCAATCTGTTGCTCGACCCCGGCCTCGCCTTCGGCACCGGCACTCATCCCACGACTTATTTGTGCCTGACCTGGTTGGGCGAGCAACAGCTCGCGGGCATGTCGGTGATCGACTACGGTTGCGGCTCCGGCATTCTCGGCATTGCCAGCCTGCTGCTCGGCGCGCAGCAGGCGGTGGGAGTTGATATAGATCCGCAGGCGCTGCTGGCGACCCGCGACAATGCCGCGCGCAACGGTCTGGCAGCGGAACGTTTTCCGGTGTTTTTCCCAAAACAGGCGCCGAGTGAACCGGTGGATCTGCTGCTGGCGAACATTCTGGCCGGCCCGCTGGTGGAACTGGCGCCCACCTTGCTGGCGCTGCTGAAGCCCGGCGGCCGCATCTGTCTCTCCGGCGTGCTCGCCAGTCAGGCAGAGGCCGTGCAGCAAGCGTATCGTTCAGTGATCGACTTTGAACCCATTCGCCAAAAGGACGAATGGGTGTGCATGACCGGCGTACGTTCTGCCGGCTGATTGGTGTCGCCACTGGCGAATTGTGACAGCCGGTCCAGAATTTTCCTTGTAACGGCGCGGTTTTACCTGCGCGACAGTTATGATTAAACTTGCCTCCACTTTTACCGGTTCGAAGGATTCTGAATGGCAGACATGATCACACGCTGTCCGAAATGCGGCACCGCTTTCCGCATTTCCGACGCATTGTTGAAGTCTGCCAAAGGAGTGGTGCGCTGCGGCTCTTGCCTGAGCGTGTTCAACGCGCGCGACCATTTGGAAGTCGGCCGCCAAACATCTCCCGCTCCGCGATCACAGCCACAACCGGAAACCACCAAGCCGACGGCGCAGTTCGCAGAGACCCCGGCTCAGCCACAACCTTCCTTCACATCGCCTGAATCACCTGCTCGAGAGGAGACCTTCGCCGAGCGGGAAGAGGACGAAATAGATACACCGGATTGGCGCCGCCGCGAGGATACAGAAACACCCAAACCCGCCCCCTCCCAACCGGAACAAAAGCCGGAAGATGATGAGGAGGATGACGAAGCCTGGGCACTGGAGCTGCTGAAGGACGATGACGATGACCTCAACATCCAGTTCAAAAAGATCATTCCCAAACCGGCTCCACCACCCGAGCCGCCAGCGCCCGCTCTCGACGGAGACGAGACCATCCCATCCGCGCCTGCACCCGATTTCAGCGTTTTAGATGAAGATCCGCTGATCGAGGACGAACCTGTAGTGGCGGACGAGGATGAGCCCGCCCCGGCTGCGACACCCAATGATCTGGACGAGCCGATCGAAAAATTCGCCCGCGAGGAAGAGTTTGAGGACGAGGCGGAAACCCATGCGGATGAATCCGCCGAAGACGCTGAGCAAGAGGAAATCCTGGCCGCTGCCCCGCCGCCGGAGCCGCCCAAGCGCAAACCTATTCGACCGAAACTGGAACCCAAGCCGCTGAAGGACGTTATCGCATCACTGGAACCGGAGCCGCTGGAAGTCGACTGGCAGGAACCGGGCGCCTGGCGCCGCCGCCTGCTCTGGCCGGCACTCGCCCTGGTGGCATTGGTGTGTCTGCTGGCGCAAGTGGCCTGGCTGGAGTTCGACCGGCTGAGCCGGGTGGAGCCCTACCGCTCCGCCTATGCCGTGGTCTGTCGCTATGTCGGCTGCCAGCTGCCGGAACTGCGCGACCGCAGCCAGATCCAGACTTCCAATCTGCTGGTGCGCAGCCATCCGGATGTCGCCGATGCTCTGCAGGTGGACGTGATTCTGCAGAACAATGCCGCCTTCGAGCAGACCTTCCCGGTGCTGGAATTGACCTTCACCAATCTGCGCAGCGAGCCGGTGGCCAGCCGCCGCCTTACCCCGGCGGAATACCTGGGTGGCGAATTGGCCGGTCGCGATAAGATGCCGGTGCGCCAGCCGATCCATATCGCCTTGGAAATCGCGGACCCCGGTCGCGATGCCGTCAGCTACCACATCACCATCGTCGACTGAACTGTCCCACAACCCTGGTAGTTTTCGCGCCAAATAAGCCACTTTTTAACCAATCTGATTAAAATGTGCGTTTTCAAAGGGGCAGCTTGGCGTTATCATACCGCCCCTTTCCGACCGAACCCGGTCGGGGCCAAACGTACTACACACCACTTCATCTGCTACTGCGAGTTTTTCGCATCCGGGGGAATCAGTTGTTCCAAATCGGACCCTATCAAATTGGCAGCCGCACTGTGCTGGCGCCAATGGCCGGCGTCTCGGATCTGCCGTTCCGCGCGTTGTGTGCACAATTGGGGGCCGGCTTGGTAGTGAATGAAATGGTGACTGCCAATACCAAGCTCTGGCACACCGACAAAAGCCGCACACGCCTGATGTGGAATGACAACTGCGGTCCTCGCAGCGTGCAGATCGCCGGCAGTGAACCACAGCAGATGGCCGATGCCGCCCGCGCCTGCGTCGATCTCGGAGCGCAAATCGTCGATATCAATATGGGCTGCCCGGCGAAAAAAGTGTGCAACAAAGCCGCCGGTTCCGCGCTGCTGGAGAATGAAACACTGGTGGCGGATATCCTTACCGCCGTCACCCAAGCCGTCTCTGTTCCCGTCACGTTGAAAATTCGCACCGGTTCGGACCCCGACCATCGCAACGCTCGCGCTATCGGGCGGATTGCGGAAGATGCGGGGGTCGCCGCCCTGACCATCCACGGTCGCACCCGCGCCTGCCGCTTCAACGGCGAAGCGGAATACGACACCATCGCGGCAGTGGTCGCCGACCTGCGCATTCCTGTGATCGCCAACGGCGATATAGATACCCCTCACAAAGCCCGCAAAGTGTTACTGCATACGGGTGCCGAGGCCGTTATGATAGGCCGCGCAGCCCAGGGCAATCCCTGGCTTTTCCGCGAGATCAACACCTTCCTGGCGCACGGCACCCTGCCCGCCGGACCGACTCTGGGGGAGATCGAAGCTGTGCTGATCGACCATCTCCGCGGACTGCACGATTGTTACGGCGCTTTTATGGGCTGCCGTATTGCCCGCAAACATCTTGCCTGGTACCTGGAAAAAACGCTCCGTGCGTATTTGCCAGCCGGGCCGGACACTGACGCCTGGCGCCAGAAATTCAACTCTCTTAACACTCCAGAAGAACAACTAAATGCCGTCCGACTTCTGTTCGCCCGGCTGAATCAACTAGAGGACCAAGCAGCATGAATACCGCAGAAACTCTGATCACCGAACGCCCCCTGGATGTGGCGGCCAAAGCGGCCGGTGAAGTCTATGGCATCAGCCAGCGCGCCTCCCTGCGCGACAGTGTTGAAATTGCCGTTAACAACTACTTCCAGCATCTGGAAGGCCAGGACGTGACTGATGTGTACGAGATGGTGATGTCCGAAGTGGAAACCCCGCTGCTGGAAGTGGTGATGAAGTACACCCGCCACAACCAGACCAAAGCCGCGCAAGTGCTGGGTCTGAATCGCGGCACCCTGCGTAAGAAGCTCAAGCAGTACGGCCTGCTGTAAGTCCGGGCGCCGGTCTGCGGACCGGCCCGACAAACCGGCGGGTTCCCCGCCCCAGCGGCTGCGGCCGCACCTTCAACCTTTTTAGTTTTAATACCCACAACGCAGCCAGCGCGTAATCCGTTACGCGTTGCGCTGCGACTATCCGCATTGTGGACTCGACAGGATTACTCATGACCGGCCCCGATCACGTCACCATCAAACGTGCCCTTATCAGCGTTTCCGACAAAACCGGAATCGTGGATTTCGCCCGCGCTCTGCAAGCCCAGGGCATCGAACTGCTCTCTACCGGGGGCACTTATAAGCTGCTGGTGGAGAACCAGATTCCCGCCACAGAAATCGCCGACTACACCGGCTTTCCCGAAATGATGGACGGCCGGGTGAAAACCCTGCACCCCAAAGTGCACGGCGGCATACTCGCGCGCCGTGGCCTGGACGACGCTGTGATGCAGGAACACGGCATTCAACCGATCGACCTGGTGGTGGTAAACCTCTATCCCTTCGAAAAAACCGTCGCCAAACCCGGCTGCTCCTTGGAAGACGCGGTGGAAAACATCGATATCGGCGGGCCGACCATGGTGCGCGCCGCGGCGAAGAACCACGCCCACGTGGCGATTGTGGTAAGTCCCGGACGCTACGCCGATGTACTGGCCGAGCTGTCCAGCAACGGCGGCGCCCTCAGCCTCAAGACCCGTTTTGACCTCGCCATCGCCGCCTACGAGCACACCGCCGCCTACGACGGCGCCATCGCTAACTATTTCGGCCGCCTGGTCACCTCTGGCTCGGAAAACTTCCCGCGCACCTTCAACACCCAGTTCATCAAGGTGCAGGACATGCGCTACGGCGAGAACCCGCATCAAAAAGCGGCGTTTTACCGCGAGGCCAATCTAGGCGAGGCCAGCATTGCCTCCGCTAAACAGCTGCAAGGCAAAGAGCTGTCCTTCAATAACGTGGCCGACACCGACGCTGCGCTGGAAACGGTCAAACTGTTCCGCGAACCCGCCTGTGTGATCGTCAAACACGCCAACCCCTGCGGTGTGGCGGAAGCCGGCGATATTCTCAGCGCCTATGAAAAAGCTTTTGCCACCGACCCGGAATCCGCGTTCGGCGGCATCATCGCCTTCAACCGCGAGCTCGACGCCCGCACTGCCAAAGCCATCGTCGATAAACAGTTTGTCGAAGTGATCATCGCCCCCAGCGTCAGCGCGGAAGCGAGCGCGGTGGTAAGCGAGAAGAAAAATGTGCGCCTGCTGCAATGCGGCCAGTGGAGCGAAAAATCCCTGCCCGGCCTGGATTACAAGCGCGTAACCGGCGGCCTGTTGGTGCAGGATCGCGACCTCGGCATGGTGACCCTGGATGAACTGGAAGTGGTCACTAAACGCGCCCCCACCGAAGACGAGCTGCGCGACCTGCTGTTCGCCTGGAAAGTGGCGAAGATGGTCAAATCCAACGCCATCGTGTACGCCAGCGGCCGCCAGACCATCGGCGTGGGCGCCGGCCAGATGAGCCGCGTCAACTCCGCTCGTATCGCCGCCATTAAAGCCGAACACGCCGGCCTGAAAGTGAAGGGCTCGGTGATGGCTTCCGACGCCTTCTTCCCGTTCCGCGACGGTATCGATAACGCCGCCGCTGTCGGCATTGCCGCGGTGATTCAGCCCGGCGGTTCCGTGCGTGACGAGGAAGTGATCGCGGCCGCCGACGAGCACGGCATGGCCATGGTATTCACCCGCATGCGGCACTTCCGCCACTGATCTTGGAGATCCCTATGAATATCCTGATCATCGGTAGCGGCGGGCGCGAGCACGCCCTGGCCTGGAAAGCGGCGCAGAACCCGAATATCGGTACCGTGTTTGTCGCGCCCGGCAACGCTGGCACTGCGACGGACACCAAGCTCCAAAACGTTAATATCGACGTACTGGATTTTCCGGCCCTGGCCGACTTCGCCGCCAACAACGATGTCGCCCTCACCATCGTCGGCCCGGAAGCGCCGCTGGTGGCGGGCGTGGTTGATTATTTCCAGGAGCGCGGCCTGCCCTGCTTCGGCCCCACCAAAGGCGCCGCGCAGTTGGAAGGCTCCAAAGCCTTCACCAAGGATTTTCTCGCCCGCCACAATATTCCGACGGCGGCCTATAAAAGCTTTACCGAAATCGAACCCGCTATCGTCTACCTGCGCGAGCAGGGCGCGCCCATAGTGGTGAAGGCCGACGGCCTAGCGGCCGGTAAAGGCGTGATCGTCGCGGAGACGTTGAAACAAGCTGAGGAGGCCGTGCGCGATATGTTGTCCGGCAATGCCTTCGGCGACGCCGGTTGCCGCGTGGTGATCGAAGAGTTCCTCACCGGTGAAGAAGCCAGCTTTATCGTGATCGCCGACGGCAAGTGCGTTCTGCCCATGGCCACCAGCCAGGACCACAAACGCGTCGGCGACGGCGACACCGGCCCCAATACTGGCGGCATGGGCGCTTACTCCCCGGCCCCAGTGGTGACCGACACGGTTTACCAGCGGGTGATGGACGAGGTGATTATGCCGACCATTCGCGGCATGGCGGCGGAAGGCAATTCCTATGTCGGCTTCCTCTACGCAGGATTGATGATCGACGCCGACGGCGCACCCAAAGTGATCGAATACAACTGCCGTTTCGGCGACCCCGAAACTCAGCCGATCATGATGCGTCTGCAGAGCGATCTGGTGACGCTGTGCAGCGCCGCCCTCGACGGCACTCTCGATCGCTGCAAAACCGAATGGGATCCGCGCCCTGCCGTAGGTGTGGTGCTGGCGGCGGGCGGTTATCCCAACGACTACGCCAAGGGCCTCCCCATCAGCGGACTCGACGCAGCCGCTAAACTGGAAGGCAAGGTGTTTCATGCCGGCACGTGCCTGCAGGGCGATCAGGTGGTGACCAACGGCGGCCGAGTGCTCTGCGCCACCGCCCTGGGCAACAGCGTGACCGATGCTCAGCGCAACGCCTATGCTCTGGCGCGAACCATCGACTGGCAGGATGTCTATATGCGCACGGATATCGCGTATCGCGCTATAGAGCGGGAGCGAAGCTAGGCAGCCGCCGCTTCTCCCACCCATACGGACTCACCAGGAAGCAGCTATGCCTTTGCACTTAGTGCGATTTTCTCTGGCTTTTTTACTGGTAGGCGCCCTCCTCGGGGGCTGCGCCAGTAAAAAGCCGGCACCGGAACCCAAACCGCAAACCATTCATCTGCGCAGCGATGCCAGCGTCAATGACGCCGGTGTCCCCGGAAAGATCGTGCAAAAGCCGCTGTTCAATATAGTGGTGAATCCGCGCGGCATTACCGTCAACGGCGCCAAGGTCAAAAATCTCACCGAACTGGAGCGCCTGCTCGCCAAACACCAGCAGCCGGTGCTCACCATCGCCGCGCATAAATGCCTGCACAGTGACAAAGCGTCGGAAATTATGAACCTAGCCCAGCGCTATACCGACACCCCCATCGCCTATGGCTCCTACGGCACCTTGGACGATCCGGAATGCAGTGAGGCTGCGAAATGAACGACTTTATCGCCATGCGGGATTATTTGCGGGACTTCGCCGAAAAGCGCGACTGGACCCAATTCCACTCACCGAAAAATCTCGCCATGGCCCTCGCCGTGGAAGCTGCAGAGCTGATGGAGCATTTTCAATGGTTGGGCGAAGCTGAATCCGCCGCCCTGGAGCCGGAGCGGCTGGCGGCGGTGGCGGATGAAATCGCCGATGTGCAGCTGTATCTGATCCGTCTGGCCGACCGCCTCAATATCGATATTCCCCAGGCGGTGGCCAGCAAAACGCGAAAAAACGAAGAAAAATATCCGGCGGAAAAAGTGCGCGGCAGCTCGCGCAAATATACGGAGTATTAAGCGCGCGGCTTGTCCGGGCGGTTTGTTTCAACCTTGACCAGCGCCACCTTTTCCTCCTCCTGGCGCAGATGGCGGTATCCGTAATATCCCAGATATCCCAGGATCGCAAAGGTCACCCCGACAGTAATCAGACTTGCCACTACCACGCCGTCCATATACATAACCACCTCACAACCGCTTTACTGAACACAGCTCCAGTCTACGCGGCGGCGCCCTGGGCGATTTGACCCATATCAACCGGCGCTCTCCGGAATTTGTTCTGTATCAAATTCGTCTACGGTTGGGCGGAGCTTTCCTGTGGGGTATGATGCGGCCACTTTTTACCGGGCACACGGCTATGTCGAACGTTCAGGCAATCAAGATTCAAGGACAAGTGCAGGCCTATCAGTGGGGCGGCAAAAGCTTTTTGCCGGAGCTGTTGGGCTACCGCAATGAACGCGAGCTGCCGCAGGCGGAATACTGGCTCGGCGCTCATCCCAGCGCCCGCGCCGTCAGCGTCGACGATAAGATTCCCCTGGACGAACTGCTTGCAGCGCACGGCGCGGCACCGCTGCAATTTCTGCTCAAGATCCTCGACGTGCATGACATGCTGTCGATTCAGGCCCATCCCAATAAACAGCAGGCACGTGAAGGATTTGCCCGTGAAAATGCGCAAGGCATCGCCCTCGATTCCAAAAACCGCAATTACAAAGACGCCAGCGATAAACCGGAATTAATGGTCGCCCTCAGCGAGTTCTGGCTGCTGCACGGTTTTCGCGATATTCCAGCTATTGCCAATCTGCTCGCCGCGCATCCGTGCCTTGCCGGCTTACGCACCATCCTTCTGCAAGATGGTCTTGTTGCCGCCTTTTCTTACGCGCTGGATTTTGCCTCTGCGGACGTGCAGACCATGCAGCACGAACTGGCACAAAGTCTGCGCAATCCACCTGAAAGTTTTGCCAAAGACTCTCCAGAGTTTTGGATTCAGCGCTGGCTGGAAAAAAATCCCGAGGTGGAAAACGGCATCCTCACCCTGTTTTTTCTCAACCTGTTGAAACTCGAACCGGGCATGGCGGTGTATCAACCCGCGGGCTTGCTGCACGCGTATTTGGAAGGACAAAACGTCGAGCTGATGGCGAATTCGGACAATGTGCTGCGCGCCGGTTTGACGCCTAAACATATCGACGTAGAAGAACTGCTGCGCACCTGCGCCATCTCTCCCAGCCGCGCGGAAGATTTCATCATCGCGCCGCAAACCCTCGCCAACGGCGAAATCCGCTACGTCACCCCATTCGAGGAATTTGAACTGGCGGAAATCGCTGGCACGGAAGGCACGCAAGTGAACTGGCAGGTGGAGACCCCGGAAATCCTCTTCTGCTACTGCGGCCGCGCCGCCCTGCAAACCAATATCCAATCCGCCCTGCCGATCGAGCAAGGTGAAAGCGTGCTGCTGCTGCCGGGACTGCAAATCTCCCTGCAAGCAAACTCACCGAATGTGCGGTTTTTCAAGGCCCGCAACCTGCTTTAAGCCGAGGTGTGCGACTACCTCACAGCTTTACATTTCCTCACATTTCCCGCCGCAAGCTGGACTTAGCATTGGTGCGCGCTCGCTTACCACGCTTACTCAAAGTGGAAGCGCGAGCGTAGCTGTGAGAGATGGCCCGTTTTCGCCAGCACATCTGGGATAAGGTGCGGGGAAATGCATCATCGGGTTGCGCGGTTCTCACACCCTATTCGCATTACGCAAAACATTAATAAACGTGAGGGATTCATTATGCGCGCAGCACTCAGCCTCGCCATCGGCAGCGTCCTCCTGGCCGCTTGTGGCGGCGACAAGGGCCAGACCGGAACCGAACAATCCATCGATTACAGCCAGCTTCAAACCACACCGCAAAGCACCAGCCCACTGACAAATGTGGATGAAAACAAGCTGGGCCAATACCTGAAAAATGGTATCCGCCTGCAATTGTCTGCGCGTGGCGTCAGCAGCGGCAACATCGGTGGCGCCCTCCCACCCATCGCCACCGATTCCGGCGGCGGCAAAGGCGAAAGCGGCGGTTTTTCCGCTACCAACGTGCATGTGCAAGGTGTGGATGAGGCCGACTACGGCAAATACGATGGCAGCCACTGGTTCGTGGCCACCTATCCGCAATACCAGCTCGGGCAGAGCCAAGCTCCAGGCTTCCAAATTGTCGCCACCGATCCGGCGGCGCCCAATGCGGAAATCGTCGGCGCTTTTTCCTTTGATAAAGAGTGGGGAGATGTGGCGTCCCTGTACTTGGTGCAGCAGGACGAAACCACCAGCCATGTGGCGGCGATCCGCAACCAGTGGGGCAATGTCTATCCAGTTCTGCCCGGCTTCCCCATCGGGCTGCTCGAACTCGATGTTGCCTTTCCAGCCATAACTGCCGACGCGATTATCGGCCGACCGGGACCGCAGAACAGCAAAGTGCGCGTTCAACTGGTGGATGTGTCCGAGCCCAGTGCTCCAGAGCAGGACTGGGAGATCGAACTGGACGGCAGCCTGATCGACAGCCGCAAAATCGGCAATACGCTCTACTTGATTACCCGTTTTGATCCGTGGCTGACGGGTCTGCGTTACGAGTTCGGCGACAGCACCATCCGCGACAGTAACGAAGACATTCTGCAAGACACCGCGACCGAGGAGCTGCTGCCCCACTACCGCATCGGCAAAGCGGACTATCCGCTCAGCCGCAACTGTCTGGTGCAGGAACCCATCTCCGACCGCTACGGTCTCGGCTCCC
>Ga0065721_10005362_pt1 | contig 25138 bp, 20 predicted proteins | sample Mesricmetagenome_FD_59108 | JGI IMG/M metagenome (GOLD analysis project Ga0065721, IMG submission 59108) | Mesophilic microbial community from rice straw/compost enrichment Sample: eDNA_1 v2 (version 2) | ecosystem: Engineered > Solid waste > Grass > Composting > Bioreactor | place: USA: Davis... | reverse complement strand
CGTCTCCGCGCTCTACGCCTATCTTAGAACCATCGAGCCCGTGCAATCCCGTGCTCCGCAGAACGAGCTGCGATTTCCATACAACCAGCGCTGGGCCTTGCGGCTCTGGAAAGCTCTGTATCTCGATGCAGGAGAATACAAACAAGACACGGCGCAGTCGGCGGAGTGGAATCGGGGCGCATACCTGGTGGAAGCGCTGGGGCATTGCGGCGCCTGTCACTCGCCGCGTGGCGTTCTCGGTGGCCAGAGCGCCGACGCAGCGATGACCGGAGGCGAGTACATCGACCGGGTCCGCAGCGAGGAATCCCGCGAATGGTCGGCCCCCAATCTGACTTCATCGCAGAATGGTCTGGCTGCGTGGTCGGTGGAGGAGCTGGCGAGCTATCTCAAAACGGGGCGCAATTCCTTCACGCAGACCTTCGGGCCCATGAACGAAGTGATCATGAACAGCACCCGACATCTCTCGGATGCCGACACGCGGGCGATGGCCGTCTATCTGAAGAGTCTGGCACCGAATCCAGGGAACACGGCAGATCCCGCGGACGCCAGCGTGCTCGCCGAAGGAGGCGCGCTCTACGACGTACATTGCGGCACGTGTCATCTGCCCACGGGCTTGGGCGGTCCCGATGAAGGTTCGGGCGCACGACTCGTCGGCAGTCCGATCGTCCAGGCCCCCAATCCGGCCTCGCTCATCAACGTCATCATGTACGGCCCCGAGCGGCCCGAGCCGCCTCTGCCGCATCGCTGGAAAAAGATGCCGGGCTTCGCGGAGAAGCTCGACGACGACGAGATCGCCGCCATCGCCAGCTTCGTACGCAACTCCTGGGGCAACAAAGCCGGTCAGGTGATGGAAAAACAGGTCGCCAAACAGCGTTAGCCAGGAGATAACAAATCGTGAAAGTCACATCGTATCGTCGTCATCTACCGCTGCTCGCAGCCTACGCAGCGCTGGCGAGCGCTTGCGGTGGAAGCGGCCTTGAGGGCGACGCCACCCGCGGCAAGGATGTCTATGCACAATGCGCTGGATGCCATCAGCTGCAACAGAACAGCGCCGGTCCGATGCATTGTGGAGTCGTAGGTCGAGCCGCCGGCACCGCCCCCAACTATCCCTACTCCGAGGCAATGAAGGAATCCGGTCTGGTGTGGGACGAGCGCACGCTCGATGAATTCCTCACCTCGCCGTTTGCATATCTCAACGGCACCAAGATGGGATTCGCCGGGCTGCCAAGCGCCGCCGATCGGGCCGATGTCATTGCTTATCTGCGCGAGGCCGGGCGCGATCCCGCGGTGTGCCCGCAGAGCTGATCGGATCGGCTTACCGGGACGATGCTCCTGACTTCGCCACCACAGTCTTCTTCTGCGGGTGGACCAGGTACACCTGGGTGAGCGTCAGCTGCACGGCCGACGAAATCGCCGTGTTCACGCCGGTCTTCGGATCGGGATAGGCGTCCGCGAGCCGACGCAGCGCTCGATGCAGCGATGAGGCCGAGAGCTGGCCATAGCTCTGGTGATGGGTCGCCCAGTTCGTGTTGAGCTGATGACTGAAGCTTTCGACGTCCACATAGCCGGCCAGAAATCCTTTCGCGACCTGGTCGGTGAGCTGCAGTTCCAGCCTCGAACCTCGAATGATGTAATAACCACTGGCGACGCCCGGCTGCGAATTCGGCCATTTGAGCCTGTCGATCGGCTCGGTGGTCAGCACGCCGTTGACGATCTTGCCCTTGAGCTGCGAGATGAAGCTCTGACCCCAACGCACATCGACTTCCTGCGTCGACCCAGGCGCAAACGCCGAACCGGTGCCGTCTCTCTGCAAGTCGTCGAGGCCACGGTACGTGGTCACGGTCACATCGTCGTCGTTGACCAGATCGTCCACGCCCGTCAGCTCGATCATCCAGCGGTTGTAGCCGTTGTCATACATGTCATCGGTATCGAAGAACGACACGACGCCGTTGAGCCGGTAGGCCCCGATGCAACCGATCGCACGATACAGCTGATTGTCGACGCCTTTCACGCCCTCCGGGCTCTGGAAATCGTTCGGCCCGATCTTGCCGTCCAGGTTCAACCCGTACGAGATCGGCCCCTGCGCGTCATGGAACGGGAATGGCTCTTTCGACTCCATGTCATGGAACGCCAGCCCCTCGCGCATGAGGTGCGACTCCACCTCCGTATAGACCTTGCCGCTGGAGGCTGGAAACAAGATGGCAAACTGTTCCCGCGGCCCCAGATTGAAGCCGTTGGGACACTCCGTCTTGCCGTCTTCGGTCTCGTAGACCGCCCAACGTCGTTCCGTCATCACGTAGCCGATGCGGCCATCTCGAAGTGCCTGGGCCGTCGCCGGCTGTGTCGCGGCCAGCGAGCCGAATGCCAGGGCGCCGAGAAGCAGATGAGTTGCCGTCGACCGCCCCTGCGTTGTATCTGGACGCTCATGCTTCATACGTCACCTGTCACTGCCGATGAGATCGTTGTCGGGGTCATGGGCGAAACGCGTTGCTCTGAAAAATGTCGCGGAACACGAAAGCCTTGAAGCCATTGCGCCGTCCGGTGAATTCGCCGTAGCCGTCGCCATTGGTGACGCCCGGCTGGTCGTCACCGGCGTAGGTGTAGACCGGCCGGTCGCGATACGCCCAGACATTCAACGCCGCCTGGCCCGGCATGGCGCGGCGGCCCGTATCGGGATCGATGGCCATGACAGTCCAGAGCCGCCCCACGCTCCTGGCACCGGGCGGTGCGATCACATAAGGAAAGGTCTGCTGGCACAGTTTCGGATCGCCGTTGCCGCAGATCGCCAGCCGATACGCCTGGGTCGAGTCGGGATTGTCACAGGCGAGTTGTGCGAACGAGTCGTCCCTGCAGTTGTACAGATAGATCGTCCGGCCGCGTGAATCCGCCAGCACCTCACCGCCGGCTTCCACGTCCTGAACGGTGAACCCTTCGGGCGGCGGCAGCGTGCGTTGTGTATAGACATTGTGCCAACCGGGTACATCGGCGCCCCAGAAACTGCGCAGCCCGCGATCATAGTTATATGTATAGAGCGGCTTGCCCCGGAACGCCCACTGATTGATTCCCGGCGCCCGCTTGACGATGGTCCAGCCGTCACGCTCCGTCACGATCTGCGGAGCGCGCACCGGAGTCCATTCGGTCAGACACTCTTTGTTACAGTTGGAGACGTTCGGCTCATCACCGTCCCAGGTGTACACCGAATAGCGCTGCTTGGTGACGAGCAGCCGTCCGCTGGTCGACTGAATCACTTCGAACTCCGGCGGCACTGCCGGCGCCGGTCCAATGGGTTCGCGTACCACGCCGCCGTCGTTGGCGCTGTCCATCTTGGTACCGCCGCGCACGTCGCCGGGCTGTTGATCCAGAATCGACGTGTAGACGGGATAGCCGTCGTAAGCCCACTGCGGAGTGCCGTCCTCCCGTTCGATGACGCTCCACTTGCCTACTTTTTTTGCATCCTTGGGTGCGATCACCGGCGGCCAGACGTCGACGCAGCTGGGACGGGTGTCGAGATCCGGCAGCAGCAGGCCTGCCGGATAGGGGCTCATCAAACCGGCCGTGACCCGCAGCACCTCGTCCGTGCAAGCGGAAGGTTTTCCTTCTCGATCGCCGGTCGCGCCATTGCGCAGCGATCGCAACGGCCACGTATATAACGTCCGCCCTCGCTCGTCTGCAAACACCGGCCCTTCGAAGTCCGCGACCACCACCTGGAACCCGGGCGGCATGGGCTCTTCGCGATACGCTTCGTACTCCGGGTTGTCCGGTGACTGCCAGTATTTGAAAGACTCGCCGGCCGTGGCTCCTTTGGCTGACGCGTCGGCGTCGCGCAGCAGTGGCGTGCCACCCCGCAACGCTCCGGCCGCCACCACCACAACGAGCACCAAACCGGTCGATAAGGCCCAAAACAGTTTCAACGGCGGTCGCATGTCTGATCGATCCTGACTACTTGAGAAATCACTCGCACACCGGACACTCGCTGCTTCACACCAGGATCTCGTGCATCACCTCCGAGGTTTCATTGCTCAGCGTGCCCCACGAAGGCAGGTCCACACCCATCAGTCGCAACGCCGTGTACCCGACCGCGGTCGGCGAGCCGCCTTTCATATCTATGTGCAGACCGGTCTTGACCTTGCCGCCCGCGCGACCGGCGGTGAATATCGGCATGCCATCGACGGTATGAGTCTTGGCGTAGCCAACGTCGGTGGTGGCGTAGATCAGGACGTTGTCGAGCAGCGTGCCATCGCCTTCGCGGACCTTCGTGAACGCCTGCACGAAATCGACCCAGGCTTCCATGGTTCGCCGGGTGAACCAGGACGCATTCGGCTGATAGCCCAGCTCCGGGTCGGTGGGATCTTCGTGCGTGCAAGTGTGATGAGGTTTCGGATATCCCGCCCGGACCAGCGCAGAGAACGGCGCTGAATAGCCCATGTTGAACACGCGGGTCTGATCGCAGGCCACCGCCATCACCATGAGCTCCGTCATCATGCGGTGACGCAGCCGCACCGCTTCGACTTCCTTGCTCATCTGTGGATCGACGGGCGCCTTGCCGGGAGCGTGACAGGCCTCGATCGGCTCCGGTTTGGTCAGGCGCTGGTTGAATTGATTCTCCAGCTGGCGCAAACCGGTGAAGTACTGGTCGATGCGCGCACGGTCCGCCGCGCCCACGGTCTTCATCAACGAATTCGTTTGCTCCATCACCGCGGACAGCACGCTCTTGCGCACCATCACCTTCGGATCCGGCGTGAACGAAGACATGTTCGGATCCTGGAACTCCGGTCCGAACAGCCGGGTGTAGAACTTCAGCGGCGACCATTCGGCGGGATTGGGCGTCGCGCTGTTCACGTAACTATAAGTGTTGGTGGTATCCCCGCTCGCGGTCGCCGTCAGCGAGCGGAAGCGAGTCGTGCGACCGATTTTCTTGGCCACCGTCGCGTCGATGGTTTCGCCCGGCACTCCGCCCGACGGTGCGATCCCACACCGGGCAACCACCCAGCCGGTGAAATGGTTCTTGTTCGGGGCCGAGTCCAGGATGGCGGTGGAGTTCGTGTACAGATTGACGTGATCGCGCACCGGCGCCCACGAGGCAATCTCCTCGGGCAGGTCGTAATGCGCTCCGTACTTCTTCGGCACGAACACTTTGGAGGTGGCGCCGCAGCCGTAACCCCAGGTGCCGAACCGCACCGGGATCGGCGCGCCCGAGGCGAGCGCGGTGCCGCTGTCGTTGAGAAAGCAATCGAGCAACGGCAAGCCCACCGTCACGGCCGCGCCGTTCAGCATGCCTTTGAGAACACGTCGCCTGCTCAACTGGTTCATGTCTGATCCCCCGCTTGTGCCTGATCCAGAACCGGGCTCTCGGATTGCCTGAGCCGCGAGAACGCATCGCTGAGCACGATCGACCGCAACAATTCGTGCAGCCGGTAGTCGTCCGCCGCGAATCGCTCGTTCAAGTACGTGAGGAAGTCGCGGTCGGCCTTGCCTGCCGCCCCGCCGACGCCGTAACTGAAGGCGCGCTGGACCAGGCAGCGAGGCAGGTTGGCGTTGTCGTGCAGTGCCTGCGCCAGGCCGGCCGCGTCGTTGTATTTCACGCCGTCGAGCTCGCCGCTCGCATCGATGGGCACGCCATTCTCCTGCGTGCGGAAGCTGCCCTCGCCGTCGAAGTTCTCCAGCGCCAGGCCGATCGGATCCATGATCTTGTGGCAGCCGGCGCAGGAGGCATTTTCCGAATGCGCGTTGACCCGATCGCGCTGGGTGGGGTAATGCGAGTCGGGATTGTTGACGATCGAAAAATCCACGTCCGCCGGCGGCTCGGGCACGTGCTGGCACAACAGGATTTCGCGCAGCGCCTTGCCGCGCAACGTCGGCGAGCTGCGCCCGGGATGCGCGTGCAACGACAGAAAGCTGATCTGCGTCAGCAGGCCCATTCGCGGGCTGTCGGGCGGCAGCGTGTACGGCGTCCAGCCCGGCGAGGTGGGCGTCTCGTGCAAAATGGCCAGCGCCGGCGTCATGAACGACGACCGCGTCGTGAACAGGTCGCGGTAATCTTTCTTTTCGACGATCAGATGCTCGATGACCGTGCGCAGCGTCTGTTCGCGGGCGGCCTCCGCGGTCACGCTGGTGAAGTCCGGATAGATGGTCGGATCTTTCGCGACCGTCCGGAACAAGTTGAACTCGAACATGTCGTCGAAGAATGCGCGCATGCCATCGACGAGCCGCGGGCTCGCCAGCATCCTCTCGACGGCGCGAGCCCGCCCCTTCTTCGTCTGCAGCTCGCCGCTTTCGGCGGCGGCCAGCAACTCATCGTCGGGCGCGGAATCCCACAGGAAGTAACTCAACCTCGCCGCCAGCGAATAGGCATCCAGCCGCAGTCGCCCGGGATGGTCCGGATCCGGCTCGGCGCGCTCCACCACGAACAGCACTTCGGGACTGAGCAGCATGGCTTCCAGCGCGGCTTCCAGGCCCGCATAGAAATCTTTCAGCGTGTTCGCCCCCGAGCCCGCGCTTTCGACGAATGCGGTGAGCTCGGCCTGCGTCAGCGGCCGCCGAAACAACAGGCGCCCTACCTTCGACAGGAACTGGGTCGCGCAAGCGTCGTCCGCTGCATCCTCCGTCGCCGGCTTGCACGGAATCGAAAAATCACGATGCACTGGATCGACCACTTGCGCCGCCACGGTGGCACCCGCGCTCTGGAACTGCTCGAGTTGCGAGCTGCTGATTCCCGCGATCGCCGCGCCATTGGCCAGCAGTCCTTCGGTGCGCTCGAACGGCGGAAACTGTATCTGCAATTCGATGCCGGGCCCGAAGATGTAACGCAGCGAGTTGAGATACTGCTCGGTGGTCACGAGCGAGACACGCGGCTCCGTGCCCGGGCTCTCGGGTTCGCGCGCACAACCGGCCAGAGCAAAGGCTGCTGCCAGACCGACCATGCCGCCGCGCAGCCAGGGAGCGATGGGCTCCCGATGCGTCGTGGAGCTGGACTTGATCGAGTTCATCTATTCGTATCCCCCCGGACTCGAACGATCCTCAGCACTTTTTTTTTCGAGGCTAGCAGACCGCCTTTCGGGTAGTGATTGACATTTAGTCAAGAACTATTGCCGCTAACGACTGCCTGTCACGAAGCGCGAGAATCGATGCTGAATCCGTGACTTACCTCTGGTCGAGCGTTCAGCGGGGCCCGGCGGCGGCCCGTCGAGCGAGCGCTCCAGCAATCGCCTCGGCGGTCACCGTGGCGCGATAGTCGACGAGCTTCCGACCCCATCGCACGGCCCATTCCCTGTCGGCGATCGACACGCCATCGATGCTCGCCTTGCCGGCTTTGATGCGCTCCTGCCAGCGCACCATGGCCGGATCGGTGACCATCATGATCAGGTCGACCGTGGGATCGTCGTGCAGCCCATCGCTCACGCCCGCTTTGTGCACCCCCTCCCGAACCAGCAGCTCCTCGGCGCCATTCCAGCTCTTGTAGTACTCGGGAACGTACAGCACAGTCTGCGAGCCCCACGCCGCATTCAGTTTTTCGGCAACGGACTGCATCGCCGCCCCGTTGCTGCCGCCGTTGTCGCTGATCAGTACGATGGTTTCGAAGCCGTGGGATTTCATGCTGCGCGCCACGTCGGTCACCAGCGCCTCGTAAGTGCTCTGCTCCACGCTGATGGTGCCGAGCGAGCTCATATGCCCCGTTCTCGCTTCGATATCTCCTTCCGGAGCGAACTTGAGAGTGGGAGCGCACAGCGCGTTGCCGAGCTTGCGCGCGATGGCATCGCAGGTCGCCTGCAGCACGTAGTTATGCTTGCCGAGCGCGATCCAGGGCCCGTTGGGCTCGACCCCGCCGGTGGGGATGATCACGGTCTTCTTGCCGGCCGCCATGGCGTCGCGCACGTCCATCCAGGTCATTTCTTCGATCCATACCGAATCGAAGACCGGCAACGGATTGGGCGTATCGCTGCAGTTATAAACATTCCTCGCGCAAGCCTTGTCTGCCTGCGCACGAGCGCCTTTGCTCGGTGGAGAATTTGCGGAAACCGCGACAGCCAGGCAGCAGCACAGGCCCGCGCATGCGAAGAAACGTTTCATGATGCTCCTCGACGAAGAGCGGAAGCAGCGGCTTGCACCGCCACCCCCGCCATTCAGTTCCTGACCGCGACCGACTTCAGAACGTGACCCGAACGCCCGCCTGATAGACCCGTCCCAGGTAGTCGTAGAGCGAGTAGTTCGCCGGCGAGTAGAAGAAGGCATCCGCACCCGGATCGCGGGCGGCCACCGGCGGATCGCTGTTCAGCACGTTTCTCACGTCCAGGAACAGATCCATCTTGCTGCCGCCAAAGCCGAGCGAGTAGTTGAACGACGTGTCGAACACGATCTGACCGTCGATCTTGTTGTTGCTGGTCGTCTCCGCCCCACGCCGTGACGGCGGGCACGTGTAGTTGCACTCGATGAAGCGGTTGTCATAGACGCCGCTGCTGATGCCACGGGCCGTCAACGAAACCTGGACCGGATCCGTGGAATAGGACACCGTCGCATTCCAACGCCACTTCGGCGGCTCGTCCGAGTCGTTCTCGCCGACCGTATCGATCTTGGCGCTGATGCCGTCGTAAGTCGTTCTCTCCAGGTAACGCGATGCCAGCGCACGCAGCATCAGATCGCCACCCCAGGCGGGGATGCGATAGGACACCTCGATGTCCACGCCCTTGGCGGTTTCCTCGACATAGTTGAACGGTGCGCGCCTGACCTCAGTAATGTCCTGAGTGCCGGGTGCGAAGGTGATCGCCTCGCAGTATTGCTGCCCCCCGTTGTAACAGCGGTTCAGAATTTCCTGCAGGGCCAGCGTGGCGATGGCGTCCGAGATCTCGACCGACCAATAATCGACGGACATGCTGAAGCCGGGCATGAAGGTCGGCTGCAACACGATGCCCAGGCCCAGGCCATCGGCCAGTTCCGGCTGCAGATTCAGGTTGCCGGTTCTGGGGGCGGGAATCAGCACCAGCGGTGCGCCGGTGAACGGATTGGTTCCCGAAGAGAGCCCGCCGCCACCGACGCTGATCAACTCGGCCAGATTGGGCGCACGCGCATCTCGCGACCGCGTGCCGCGAAACGTGATGCCTTCTATCGGTTTATATGTAAGGCCGGCTTTCCAGGTGGTGAGCTCACCCGATGAGCTGTAGTCCGCGATACGCACCGCTGCGTTCAGATCCAACGCTTCGATCCCGGTGATGCCTCGCGCGAGGGGCACGCCGGTTTCGAGAAACGCTTCGGTCACGTCGACACTGCCATTGGCCACGCCGTAACCGCCGATGTACCAGCCACGCACCTGTGAAATAGGATCGTTGATGCCTTCGACGGAATCCTTGCGGTACGCAACTCCCGCGGCCAACGACACCGGACCGGCCCAGATGGAAAATGGCTGACCCGAAATCGAAGCGGCCGCGGCGTCCTGCGTGAGCTCTTCATCCTTGAACGCCCGGATGCCCGCGCCCCGGATGTAATCGATCGCTGCCTGCGTGTTCACGCCGATGCCCATTGGATTGTAGGGCGCGCAGCCGTTGTTCGGATCGGTGAGCGTGGAGCGGCAAACGATCTCGCCCGTGTCCGGATGACGGACCGCATCGAGTGCACGCTCGAGATTGGCCTCGTACTGGGCGTTGTCGGCGATGACCTTCTGTTTGGAAATGCCGCGCTGGTAGGCCACGTCCCAATCCCAACTGGAGCCGAGCGCCTCGAACTGACCCTTCAAACCGACCACGAAGCGGCTGACCGTGCGGTCCGCATCGGTGGCGACCATGCCCAGGTCCGGATTCTGGGTTCCCATGGTGAACTGCGAGATGTTCAGATCCGCCATCTGCTGCGCGACGCTCTCCGGAATGAAGGGATTGCCGGCCAGGATGGTGAAACACGAATTGCATTCGTACGAGTACGCCCAGTTGTAGGTCTCGGCCTTGCTGACGCTGGCCTCGCCAAACACCTCGACGTTCTCGGTGAGCTGGAAGCTCGCGTGCGTGAAGAAGTTCAGATTGGTCGAATCGGGCGCCAGCGACTGGCCTTCCGGGGTCCCGCGCACATCGGCGATTTTCCAATCGCCGCCGTGCATGTCCGGGTCGCTCACCAGATCGCCAAACTGCAACTGGAAGGGCCTGCCCCCTTCGCCGAACGCCGTGCCTCGCAAGGCCGTGTCGCTGATGATGCCGCCCCGGTAGCCGTCGCTGGTCGCCACCTCCCGCAACAGGATGCGCTCGGGCTGGCCATTGGTGGGCGTGTAATTCGGGTTGTACATGAACTGCCAACCCTTCAGGTTCCAGGGACGGCGGTTGATCGGGATGCCATTGGCCTGGCGATAGGAAACATTGCCGACGACGTGACCTCGGCCGTCCGCGAACTCCGTGCCTCCGGTGATGGACGCGGACACGGTCTCGCGATCGCCGTAGTCCGTGATGCCACCGTTCAAACTGCCCTTCAGGCCGGTGTAGTCGGTATCCATGATGAAGTTCACCACGCCGCCCACGGCGTCGGATCCGTACACGGCGGAAGCACCGCCGGTGACGACTTCGACTCGTTCCACCAACTCCTGAGGAATGTTGTTGATGTCGACGGAGCCATCCAGCGCCGAAGCCACGACGCGCATGCCGTCCACCAGCACCAGCGTCCGGTTCGTGCCCAGGCTTCTCAAGTTCAGAACGTTCATCGCCGCGGAACCGGAGCTTGCGTTCTGGATGCTCGATCCCGGCGTCGCGCTGCCGGCGAACACCGGCAGCGTGTTCACCGCGTCGGCAATATTGTCCGATGCGAATGACTGCAGATCGGCGACACCGAGCACGGTGACGGGCGTCGGAGCCTCGAACCCGTCCTCACGACCGATGCGCGATCCGGTCACGACGATCTGCTCGACCGGTCCGCGCTGTGCCATCTGCTGATCTGCGCTCGCTTCCTGCGCGTAACTCAGTTGCGGTCCTGCCAACAACGCCGCCGCCAGCAAGGTCGCTGCGCGGATCGGCGTCAGTACTTCGAGCCCGGCCTTGTCACTTTGTTTTGTAATCGGTCGGTCGTAGTCGAATACGTTGGTAAAAGGCATGTTGGTTCCCCCTGCTTTGCTCACCTTCCCAAGTACAAAATCGGGCCCCCTCCCTGTTTCCCGTCTGGATTGCTCAGAATCTGTCGCCGGTGATGTGTGCCACCTGTGAGCCGATTTCGTAGAACGATTCTTTTGCCGCCCGGAAGCTCGGGCTCGACAAGTCCGTCATGGGCAGCGACAGGTCCGCCGCGCCGATGCGCCCCGACACCAGCAGCGCCAGGTCGCGCCCGAACGAAGTGCCAGGCGCGATCCCCCGGCCGTTGTAGCCGCTCATGGAAACGATGTTGCGATCGAGATAATGGAATCGGGGCAGCGAGTTGCTGGTCATCCCGATCCAGCCATACCACTCGTGCTCGAATTCGACGTCGCGCAACTGAGGAAACAATCTGAGCAACGCGCGCCGCGCCCAGCTTCTATGGATGGCTGTTCCGGTGCCGCGCAGCGCTCCCACGCTGCCGAAGACCAGACGCCCTTCGACGTCGAGACGCGCCGATGACAGCACTGCGCACGTGTCCCAGATACCGTGGCGCTCGGGCAAGATAGAGGCCAGCATCGAGTCGCTGAGCCGGCGAGTCGCCATGTTGAAGTACGGCAGGCGAACGAGCTCCGTTTGCAGCGCCTTCCAGGAATCCTGCGAGTACGCGTTGGTCGCCACGACGACCCAAGGCGCCGTGACGCTGCCATGCTTGGTCTTGATTCTCCATGCGCCCGCGACCTGCTCGGCGGACACGACGGCGCTCGACGTATGTATCTTTGCACCACGCGAGATCGCGGCTCGCGCCAGGCCGCGCGCATAGGCCAGAGGCTGGATCGTTCCAGCTCTTCTATCCAGCAGCGCTCCGCGATAGGCCGTGGAGCCGATCTTTCGACGAGCGCTGTTCGCATCCAGCAGCTCCACCGGAGCGCCGAGCGATTCCCATTGCCGTGCGCGTTCAGTGATGTCCTTCAATCCGCTCGCGCCCACGGCGCAATGCAGAGTTCCCTGATGAACGGCCTGGCAATCCATGTCGTATTTGTCGACCAGCTGGAACACGAGGCCGGGCGCGCCGCTCAACTGCTCGATGAGCCGCCGGCCCATGGTCTCGCCCAGGGCCGCGCACACATCCGAAGGCTTCACCCACATGCCGGCATTCACGAGCCCGACGTTACGACCGGAGCCGCCGAATCCGATTTCGTTTGCTTCCAGCACCACGACGCCTTGACCGACCTCTGCCAGGTGCAGCGCCGCGGACAGACCGGTGTACCCGGCACCGATGACGATCACGTCAGCGGTGACATCACCGTCCAGCATCGCGGTCGTGGGCGCAGGGGGAGCGGATGCCTCCCAAAGGCCATGTGTCCGAGGATCGTTCTGCAAGGGCCAACGCTCGTGTTCTGATTGGAAGACGCATTCAGCGCAGGCCAGTGTCACGCTTGCCCCAGGTGATGAAAATCGCCATTACAGCAACAGGTAATGCAAAATCGGAATGACTTTGGCGCGGGCCTCCTTCGCTACACTCGGCGACGCATTGCCGAGATTCGCAGCTGCCTCGATACATTTCCGGACGATGATGCTCAACGCCGAAGCCGTCGCGCGATCGCTGCCTTACGATCGCCTCATTGATGCACTCGAGAATGCGTTCCGCGCCGAGGTCGAAGTTCCCGACCGATCGCAACATCGGATACGCGTGCCTGGCCAGGCTGACGGCACGCTGCTGCTGATGCCAGCGTGGCGAGTCGGCAGTGTGCTCGGGATCAAGATCGTGACTGTGTTTCCTGGCAACGTGCAGAACGATCTGCCCTCGGTGGGTGCCAGTTACCTGTTGCTGGATGCAACCTCCGGGCAGACGCTGGCGCTGCTGGATGGAGCGGAGCTCACCGCACGACGCACCGCTGCCGCTTCGGCGCTCGCATCGAAGTACTTGTCGCGCGCCGACGCGTCGAGCTTGCTGATGGTTGGCACCGGTAAGCTGGCGCCTCATCTGATCCGTGCACACGCTACTGTGCGCCGGTTGGAACACGTGTTGATCTGGGGGCGCCGGCCCGAATCCGCCCGGAAAGTGGCCGCCAGCCTGGCACATGAGCCTTATTCGATCACGGTGGTCGAGGACCTGGAATCTGCCGTCACCGCCGTCGATATCATTTCATGTGCAACCCTGGCGACCGAGCCGCTGATCAAGGGCCGCTGGCTGAGGGAAGGACAACATCTGGATCTGGTCGGCGCATTCACGCCGCAAATGAGTGAAGCCGACCGCGAGGCTGTCCTGGTCTCCGATGTTTATGTCGACACTCATGCCGGCGCCCTCGCCGAGGCCGGCGAAATCATCCAGGCGCTGGCAAGCGGCCACTTCAAGAAAGAACACATCGTCGGCGACCTGTTCGATCTGGTCCGCGGCGCGTGCCCGCCGCGGCGCTCTCCGCAGACGATCACTTTGTTCAAGTCCGTCGGCTCGGCCATCGAAGACCTGGCGGCAGCGGAACTCGCCACCCAACATTACGAAGGAAACAGTCGATGAATCATCTTCGAGTCGGTGCGCTCTGCGTTGGTCTTTGTCTTGGTGCCGGCTGCACGACGGTGCGCGATTCGCGGCCGCCTCTCGAGTACTTTCCTGAAGCGTCGCCGGGCGCAGCGTACTCGACGGCGGCGAGAGTTGGAGACGTGCTGTATCTGGCGGGGCAGATCGGTATTCGCCCGGACGGCAGCGTGCCCGAAGGCATCCAGGAACAGACGCGCCTCGCGCTGGAGAACATGTCCAGGACGTTGCAGTCGCTCGGCAGCAGCATGGACAACGTTTTCAAATGCACCGTCATGCTGGATGACATTTCGAACTGGGCGGAATTCAACAAGGTCTACGTCAGCTTCTTCAAACCGGGCCGACTGCCCGCCCGTAACGCGTTCGGCGTTGAAGGGCTCGCGCTGAAAGAGCTGGAGGTCGAGCTGGTCTGTCTGGCCTACAGCCCCGAAACGCGTTGAGCGGCGGCGCAAGAACAAACGATCACGAAGCCAAGCTGATGGAACGGAGGCTTCGTGCTCGTGGTCGTTCCAGCAATGGCTGCACCTTCAAACACTCGGCGCCGGCCAACAACCGCCCTGGCATTCCGCCGTGGTTGCTCAAACGATGACATCACCTTCAGACAATCATCGCCCACAACCACTGCTNTGGTAGTTGACTCGTGCTCATGGTTCTTCACGCGGTGGCATCACCTTCGGACAACCGGCGCCCGCCAATCGCGGCGGTCGCATTCCGCTCGTGCTCGTGGTTGTTCACGCGATGGCATCACCTTCGGACAACCGGCGCCCGCCAACCGCGGCGCTGGCATTGCGCTCGTGCTCAGCGAGGCATGCTTTGCGATAACTGCTGTTGATCGAGGCACAGGCGATGCAGATCGCCGGACTGCCCGCCACGCTGGGGTCACGATCCATCTCGATCGCGATATAACTGCGCTCGCACACGTGACACTGCACGCGAGCCTCCCACACATCCTTGACTTCATTCCGTGGATCGCCGTCTCTCTGCAGCAGCAGCTTGCGTCGTTGAGCTTTATACGTCACGGCGAACAGGATTCCGCTGATGGCAAACGTCACCGGCGTCGACCACTCGATGCCGGCGGTGCCCCCGAATTGATAGAACAGCACGCCGAGCACGGAGCTGCCGATCCAGATCCAGGCGCCCGCGCTGAAACTCGCGAGCCGGCCGGGGCGAAACTCCGTCAGCTTGTCCTTCTCCAGCATCACGTGCACCAGCAGGATGGCCACCCAGGACGCAATGAAGGCCCCCTGCCAGGCGAGCGCCACCAGCAGATAGCTGAGCACGTCGGTGAGCATGAAGACGTAGATGATGACGCCGCAGATGAGCACCGACCCCACTCTGGAAATCTTGTGACGAAACAGCTTGGTCCAGAGGTCTTCCATGTTGGTCGAGGCCACGTAGAAGTTCGCGGTGTTGATGCGGGCCTGAGTGACCCACACCAGCAGCAGGCCCCAGCCGCCCATCAATGCAATGATGAACTCGACGATGGTCTCCGAAGAAATCCTGGCGGACAGGCCGGCGGCGTACGCGATGTAGATGCCCAGCAGGCCATTGGCGAGATAGACGAACACATAGAAGACCGGCCCGAAGGTCATCATGCCGTTGGCCTTCGTATCCTCGACCTTGCCGAAGCGGGCGAAGTCCAGGGTGAACATGATCAACACGAGCACGCCGAGATACACGAAGAACGCATACAACCAACCCGGCGCTGCCAGATCGGGCTTGCTGGCCGGCACGTGCGTGAGCCAGCCGCTGGTGTCGACCTTCTGCGCGGCCAGGAACACGACCAGGATCAGCCCCACCCAGTAGATGGGCAGCAACACCGCGTTGTATTTGTCCATCCAGCGCCGGATGCCGCCGATCACCAGCGGCAGGTTCATCGCCACCGCGATCGCGTACCACACGCGGATGTCGACTCCGCCGAAGTAGGCGTGGAATGCGTGAGCGATCATGGTGCTCTCGAACACCGCGTAGTACATCGCGGTGGCCGCGAGAATCAGCGGCGCGACGATGGAGCCCGAAGCACCGAACAGCCTTTGGGACACCAGCGCAACGGTGAGTCCGGTCTCGGCCGCATACTTCGAAGTGACGTATCCCAGGAATCCGTAGACGACGCAAGCGAGCACGATGCCTATCAGGGTATCGACCGTACCCACCACGGCGGCGAGCGTGGCCGCCGTCACCAGGTAGAACATCCCGCTGACCAGCGAGTACCACGACATGGACAGCGACTTCTTGCTGGCGCGCCACGAGTGTGGAACGACGTGCGTCGTATAGTCCTCGGTCGCTGCTTCTTTCACGACGCGGGGATCATCGGTGAAGCTGACCGCGAGCGGCACCGAATGCCGGTCTGGAGCAGACATGGTTGTTCGTTCCAAGTGACGACCCCCGTCGCGCCTGGGCGCGTGCTGCAGCGATGCTCTGTCGCTGCGTTACTTGATCTTGTCTTTGATCTTCTTGAATCCTTGGACCGCGACTTCCGCCAGCGTGTCGATCTCGACCTCGGTCATCGCGGTGGACAACATACCGGTGCAGGTATTCACAAGCAACACGCCGCTATCGAGCATGTGGTCCAGGAACACCTGGCGCATGGATTTCTCAACGGCGGACACATACGCGTCACGATAATTCGCGGGCGGCGTTTCTTTCATGTGGATTCGGAACATCGACGCGGCACCGGTCACGCACGCCGGAGCGCCCGCAATCCCGATGGCTTCGGTGAGACCGGCGCGTGCCCGCTCGCCCAGCTGGTTCAATCTGTCCACCGCGGCCTGATCGAAGGCGCGCATCGCCGTCAGCCCGGCTACCATCGTGATCGGATTGGCGGAGAAGGTCCCCGAATGTGGAAACAACACCGGCTCGGCCCGCGGATCCATCACACTCATGACATCGTCACGACCGGCCAGCGCACCGACCGGAAATCCGCCGCCGATCATCTTGCCCATGGCCGTCAGGTCGGGCTCGATACCGAACATTTCTTGCGCGCCGCCGAAGCGACAGCGCAAGGTAATGACCTCGTCCAGCACCAGAAGCACATTTTCTTTCCGCGTCCACTCGCGCAGGCCCGCGACGAACTCGGGGCTCGCCGGCATCAAGCCAACGCGATGAGGCACGAGGTCGATCAGCACACACGCCAGCTCGGCGGCGTGCTCATCGAGGATGGCGATGGCGCGCTGGATGTCGTTGAACGGAATGACGACAACGTCGGCCACCGCGGACTGCGGCGTTCCATGGGTCACCGGCACGCTCGCCGGGCGCTCGGCATTGCCCCAATTCGCCGGCTGCGACGTCTGGCTGATCTCCGCATAGTCGTACAAACCGTGATACGCGCCTTCGACCTTGGCGATCTTCGGTCGTCCGGTGAAGGCACGCGCCGCCTTGAGCGCGCACATCACGGCTTCCGTCCCCGAGTTGACGAAACGAATCTTGTCGAAAGACGGCACACGCCCGCACATGTACTCGGCGTACTGCACTTCGACTTCGGTCGCCATCGTGTAGCCCGTCCCGAGTTTCAGTTGTTCGGTGACGGCGGCGACAATGGCCGGTGCGGCATGCCCGTGAATCAGCGCCGCCATGTTGTTGGCGAAATCGATGCGTCGCCTGCCTTCGATGTCGATGAGATAACAACCCTCGCCGCGCGCTGCATAAATGGGATGCGGATTGCGGAACACCGTATTCCGGCTGCACCCGCCGGGCATGACGGCGAGCGCCCTTTCGTAAATGGCCGCGGCGGATGTCGCACTGAACTCGGATTTCGGGTTGATCATGTTTACGCTCGTCCAAGGGCGCCGCAGTCAGGCCGTGCGCGGCACACGGGGCATCACCAGCTTCGCCTGGGTCTGACGCTGCAGCGTTGCAAAGTCCACCCCGGGCGCCAGCTCCACGACGCCGAGCTCTCCAGCCCGCACTTCGAGGATGGCCAGGTCCGTATAGATGCGGCTGACGACCGCGGCTCCAGTCAGCGGATAAGTGCATCGCTCGACGATCTTGGGAGTGCCGTCGCTCGCGCAGTGAGTCATGGCAATGAAAATCGTCCTGACGCCGGCAACCAGATCCATCGCGCCGCCCACCGCCGGCGCGGCATCGCCCTCGCCCATCGACCAGTTTGCGAGATCGCCGCGTTCGGAAACCTGCATCGCGCCGAGCACGCAGATGTCGATGTGACCGCCGCGAACCATCGCGAAGCTGTCGGCGTGATGAAAGTAGGCGGCGCCCGGAATCGCCGTGACTGGCTGCTTGCCGGCGTTGATCAGTTCCGGATCAGCCTCGCCCGGCTGTGGCGGCGGGCCCATGCCGAGCAACCCGTTCTCGGTATGAAACAGAACTTCGCGGTCGGGCGGAATGCAGCTCGCGACCAGCTCCGGCATGCCGATGCCCAGATTCACAACCGAGCCATCCGGGATGTCGCGGGCGATGTTCCGCGCAATCTCGCGGCGGCTCCAGCCCATGCTTCTTTGAGTCGTTTCGCTCATGGATAACTCGCACCAGCGGCGACCAGGGTCGACTCCTGGGCAGCGTTGGGAATCGTCACGATCCGATCGACGAACACGCCGGGAGTCACGACCACTTCGGGATCGATCTCGCCGGCCTCGACATAGCTTTCGGTCTGGACGATCGTGGTGGCCGCCGCGATCGCCATGATGGGCGCGAAGTTGCGCGCCGTCTTGTTATAAACCAGATTGCCCAGCCGATCGGCGCGTCGGCATTTGATCAACGCGAAGTCGGCGCGCAATCCATATTCCAGCACGAACTCGCGGTCGCCGAATCGACGGGTTTCCTTGCCTTCGGCGAGACGCGTCCCCGCGCCCGTCGCGGTATAGAACGCCGGAATCCCCGCGCCGCCCGCCCGCAGGCGCTCGGCCAGCGTTCCTTGAGGCACCAGTTCCAGCTCGATTTCACCGGCCCGATACTTGTCCTGGAACACGGTCGAGTTGGCCGTTCGTGGAAAGGAACATATCGCCTTCGCCACGCGCCCGTGCTTGATCAGCGCGGCCAGCCCGACATTGCCGCTGCCTGTGTTGTTGCTGACGATGGTCAGGCGTTTCGCCCCCTGATCGAAGAGCGCATGCAGCAGCTCGATTGGACTGCCGGCCGCGCCGAATCCCCCCACCAGCACCGTGGCTCCGTCCTTCACATCGGCGACCGCGGCGGCCAGGTCAAAGCGTTTGTCGATCACGGTTCTCGATCCCCACCGCTAACGCGCCAGGTACTGCCGCTTGTTCGGCACGCCGTTCCATTGTTCCGCCTCGGGCAGCGGCTCCTTGCGCTTGGTGATATTCGGCCAGATCTGCGCCAGCTCGGCATTCAATTCGAGAAAGGCCGCCTGGTCGGCGGGCAGATCGGCCTCGGCGAAGATGGCGTTCACCGGGCAGGCGGGCACGCACAGCTTGCAGTCGATGCATTCCTCGGGGTGGATGACCAGCGTGTTCGGACCTTCGTAGAAACAATTCGCGGGGCAGACCTCGACGCAATCCGTGTGCTTGCACTTGATGCAATTCTCACCGACAACGTAAGTCACGACGCCTTCCTCCGATCAGGCCTGGCGCTGTAGCAGCAGGGTCGACTTGGGCCGTTCGACGTCGGCGTACAGCCCGGCCTCGTCGTAGATGACCCGATCGTCATAATCGTTGAACCAGATGGCGTCCGGGTTGCGACCGACGATGGTCACCTTGCCGCGATCCCTGGCATCCTCCGCGCCTCTCATCAACTTGAGCACGACGAAGCCGTTCTCAGTGCCGGGCACGCCCGGCAACGGCTGATTGCTCACCGCGGCGACTTCGGTCTTGCCCTTGTAATGCGTGATCGACAGGCGCGCGTGCGCTTCGACGCCGGACAGCCCCTTCTGGGATTCATTCAGCAGCTGCCAGACCCGTTCGATCGGCACGTTGAACGCCTTGTGTCCGATGATGTCGCGGCCGCAGAAGAAGTAATGATTCTCCACGCGGTTGCGCCGCATCTCCCGCTGCATGATGCGCAGGGCGTCGGCGTCATCGTTGATGCCATTGATGATCGGTGCCTGGTTGTCGATGGTCAGCCAGGGCCGCTGTGCGAGCCCTTCGATGGCGCGCCTGGTGGCGGGCACCCATTCGAGCCCGCCGGCCGGGTCGTCGATGTACCTGCCCTGCTCGTCCTTGCGCAGGAACTCGTCCGGATGGTTGAAGTGCACCATGAAGCGCAGCCGCGTCCCGGGATAGGCGGCGTGGAAGTTGTCGAGCATTTCGAAGAAGGTTTCGTCGAAACGTTCCGGATAGAAAGCGGCTTCCTTGGTGCCGATGCGGATGGAATCGATGCCCGAGTCGGCGAGCGCCGACCACCATTCGGCGAGATTCCTGTTGGCGAGCACCATGGGATCGCCGCCGGACATGAGAATNTCNCGCAGCTTCTCGCGACCGGTGCGGGGATGGCGCCCGCCGTTGCGAGCCACCTCCTCGTTGTGCTGCTTGATATAGGCNACGATGTCNGCGATCACCGCCAGCCCCTTTGGCGCCAGCGTGCCGTCCGGCCGCTCCACTTCCTTCTGCGCGATCAGTTCCTCGCGATAACAGAAGCGACAATGCGCCGAGCAGGTCGATGCGACATAGATCAGCCCGAGCTCGTACTTGTGAATCAACCCTTCCACCGGGCTGTAACTCATCTGTTTACCCGGATCCGGAGCACCGCCCAGGTCGGCCGTTTCATTCGGATTGGCCTTGACCAGCGTCTGCAGCGGCTTGCTGTGCTTTGCCAGGTCGAAGTAGTGCCGCGTGATCTTCACCGGCATGCGCGCCTCGACATCGCGCTGCGTGCCTCGCAGCTCCACCAGATTCTTCAGCTGCTCCGGCGTGTACAGCGTGCGCATGTCCTCGGGCACGGTGCCGTCGATGAACTTGGCGAGCCCCGTGATGATTTCTCGTTTGTACTTGCCGTTACGAACGGTCTCCAGGAACGCCTGTGCCTTGGAAGTCGGTTGGTACTTGTCCTTACTCATGACGGAAGTGCCCATTGAATCGTTGTTGCATGTGCCAGGAAATTTGAAGCTGCGACGGTGTTGACGAGCTCCAGCAAGTCGTACGCATAATAGGCAACGACATCGAGACAAGATACGCGGCATTCGGCAACACATTATTCGAAGTCGGAATGAGCTCGGGATGACGATACCGCAACGATTTTTCTCCTCGCTGGCAGCCCTCTGCGCATCGGAATGAGATCGCAATGAAGATACCGCGCCGATTTTTACCCTCGCTGGCGGCTCTCTCTGCATTCGAAGCGGCTGCGCGCACCGGCAGCGTCACTGCCGCCGCCGCGGAATTGAATCTCACGCAAAGCGCCGTCAGCCGGCAGATCAAACTGCTGGAATTGCAACTCGACGTGGCCTTGTTCTGGCGGGAGCGACAAACGATTCGACTCACCGCCGCGGGTCACGCCTACGCGCGAGAGATAAGAGAAAGCCTGGAACATATCGGCGCCGCGTCGATGAATCTGCGCGCCAATCCCGCCGGCGGCACGCTCAACCTGGCGGTGCTGCCCACCTTTGGAACGAACTGGCTGGTGCGGCGGCTGCCGAAGTTCATGAGTTCTCATCCAGACGTCACAATTAATTTGGTGACCCAGCAGACGCCCTTCGATTTCCGCACCAAATCGCTCGATGCCGCCATACACTACGGCACCGACAACTGGTCGGGGACCGAGCGGACTTTTCTATGCGCCGACGTGGTGACGCCGTTCTGCAGCCCTGCAATGCTGAAACAATATGCTTTCAAGCAACCGATGGATCTGCTCAAGGCGCCGCTGCTGCACTTGAAATCCCGCCCGGATGCGTGGGAACAATGGCTGGGGCACAACTCGGTGACATTCGACAACGTGCGGGGAATGTTGTTCGATCAGTGGAACACGGCGGGTGCCGCCGCCATGGCGGGGCTGGGAGTGGCATTGCTGCCGACGTTCCTGTTCGAGGAGCAATTGAAACATTCCGCGCTGGTCTGCGCGCTCGATCGGCCCATGCGCACCACCGGTGGGTATTATTTGTTCTGGCCGACCGACCGCGCGGACTACCCGCCGCTGCTTGCGTTCCGACAGTGGCTTGTCGATGAATGCTCCTCCATCCTATAGTACCGAACGCTTCGGCGAGCGATCGCCCGACGGCAACGCTCCGTTGCCGAATCAACTCAAAGGACTACGGCAATGAACGGCATACTGCAACGACTCGGTCTCGAGCGAATCAATCCCGGCACGTGGTCCGGCTCGCGTGCATCGGCGACGGAATCGGCGCCGCTCATCGAGTCCATCAATCCAACGACCAACGAAGTGATCGCGAGCGTACGCGCGACCACACCCGCCGAATACGATCGCGTCATCTCGGCGGCGAAGGCAGCCTTCCTCGAGTGGCGCAAAGTCCCCGCACCGGTGCGCGGCGATGTCATCCGCCGCCTCGGCCATGCCTTGCGCGACAACAAGGATGCGCTCGGCAGCCTGGTCAGCCTGGAGAACGGCAAGATCAAGGCCGAAGGCGATGGCGAAGTGCAGGAGATGATCGACATCTGCGACTTTGCGGTCGGCCAGTCGCGCATGATGTACGGCCGGACCATGCATTCGGAGCGCCGGCAGCACCGCATGTACGAGCAATGGCATCCACTCGGCGTGGTCGGCATCATCTCCGCGTTCAACTTTCCAGTCGCGGTCTGGTCCTGGAACGCCTGCATCGCGGCGATCTGCGGCAACGTCAATGTGTGGAAGCCGTCACCGAAGACCGCGCTGTGTGGAGTCGCGGTACAGAAGATCTGCAACGAAGTGCTGGCCGATGCCGGCCTGCCGGAAATCTTTCATCTGATCAACGACGGCGGCAACCAGCTGGCCGAGCGTTTCGTCGATGATCCGCGCGTCGATCTCATCTCCTTCACCGGCTCGTGCGCGGTCGGGCGCAAAGTCGGCGAGCGGGTCGCGGCGCGCATGGGCAAGAGTCTGCTGGAGCTGGGTGGCAACAACGCCATCATCGTCGACGAATTCGCGAACCTGGACATTGCCATTCCCGCGATCGTGTTCGGCGCGGTGGGCACCGCCGGCCAGCGCTGTACATCGACCCGTCGCGTGATCGTGCACAAGTCGCGTTTCGAGGAATTGAAACAAAAGCTGGTCCGCGCCTATGGGCAGGTGCGCATCGGCGATCCGCTCGATCCGAAGACGTTGATGGGTCCGCTGATCGAGGAGGCTTCGGTCAAGCGCTTCGAACATGCCGTCGCCGCCGTCAAAGCGGCCGGCGGTGAAATTCTGTGCGGCGGCAAGCGTCTCGATCGGCCCGGCAATTTCGTCGAGCCCGCCATCGCGATTGCGAAGAACGAGTGGCCCATCGTGCAGGAAGAAACGTTCGGCCCGATTCTGTACCTCATTCCCTACGCCGAGCTGGAGGAGGCCATCGCCATGCAGAACGGCGTGGTGCAGGGCCTGTCGTCGGCCATCTTCACCGACAACCTGCAGCATGCGGAATATTTCCTGTCGCAGCTGGGCTCGGACTGCGGCATCGCCAACGTCAACCTCGGCACCTCCGGCGCGGAGATCGGCGGAGCGTTCGGCGGCGAGAAGGAAACCGGCGGCGGGCGCGAATCGGGCTCCGATTCATGGAAAGCCTACATGCGCCGGCAGACCAACACGATCAACTGGGGCAAGGAGCTGCCGCTGGCTCAGGGCATCGACTTTCGCCTGTAACCAACGTTCGATCGCTGCCGCCACGAGCGGCAGCGATCGAAGCCGTACGGTCAGAACGAGCCCAACACGGTTCTCATATCTTCCGGCGCCGGCATGCCCGAACGGGAATGCAGCAGGCCGGTTTCATCGCGAAACAAAATGCCCGGCGTGCCCTGAAAGCCGAGGTCCCGCATCAGCCGTTCATTCGCATCGAGCTTGGCCTGCGCTTCGGCTGGGATTTTCGCGACACCCTCGATACCGCCCTCCGCCTGGCGCTGCTCGTTGCGAGTCAATGCTTCGGACGGCGACTTCGCGGTCAGAATCGCCGCCGCCTTGTTGGCACTGTCGGGACGGATGACGCCCACCAGGATGTGCCTGACCTGGACCTTGCCCGATTGAACCCAGCGTCGCGATGCCTCCCAGAAGCGATGGCAGTACGGGCAGTTGGGATCGGTGAAAACGTAGACCACGCGCGCGGCTTTGGGGTCGCCGTCGACCACCCAATGACTTCGTTCCAACTGCTCCCAGGTCCGTTGTGACATCGGCCGCGCGACCAGGCGCTCCAGCACGGCCGCGCTCATATCTTCTCCCTTCGAGTTCACCAGCGCGCCGACCACCGCGTGCTGTCCGTCCGGCGTGACATACAAGGCCACGGGCCCGTCACCCGAGGCTCCGGCGAAGCCCCGCAGCCCGCCAGGCGCATCGAACTCTCCAAACACTTCGAACCCCTGCTGCTCCAGGTTCTTGATCACCGCGGGCCGATCGCCCTTGGTGCCTTCCGTGGGCGCTGCTGCTTTTACCGATACACCCTGCGTCACAGCGAGCGCGAGCATGATCATGAAACGGCCGATTGACATTCAGTGACTTCTCCAGCGGAACGGAAGCAATTTCAGCGCACTCGACGAGTATGCGCACGGTGAGCGCGACCCACCGACCCGATTTTCTCTCGCGCGACTGGATCAGACCCGCGTCAGAGCGCAAAGATCCCTCGACATGGTCGATCCTGCAGGATCGAGCCGGCACCCAAAGTGCTGTGGTGATCTCCCCGATGGTCGCAATCGGCGCTCCCAATGCCGAACTGCACGCCCCGGTGCTAAAGTCGGGCGATGATCACGACCTGCTATTGGGAAAACTGCACGACTCGCGACCTGCTCGACCTGCACCCAGAGCGCACGGTCGCGTTGCTGCCGGTAAGCGCGGTAGAACAACACGGTCCGCACCTGCCGCTCGCGACTGACGCAATCATTTGCGATGGGCTGGTGCGTGCGACGATGCAGCGAGTGCAAGAAGGGCTGCTGGTGCTGCCGCCCATGGCCATCGGACACAGCCTGGAGCACATTGCATTCGCAGGCACGTTGAGCGTAGCGGCCGAACCATTGCTCGCCAGCTGGCTGGAGATTGGTCGCAGCGTGGCGCGAACCGGCCTGCGCAAGCTCATCATTCTCAATACACACGGTGGCAACATTCCGCTCGTGCAACTGGCCGCGCTTCGCTTGCGCCAGGAACTGGGGATGCTGGTGGTGCGCGCGAACTACTTTTCCTTTGGCAGTCCAGCGGGGCTGTTCAGCGAGGACGAGTTACGCCACGGCATTCATGGCGGCGAAATGGAAACATCGCTGATGTTGCATCTGAGGCCAGAACTGGTCCGTCAGCAGGCGCTGGCCGACTTTCGAGCGCTCACCCACGAGATGGCGGCCCGTAACGAAGTGCTCGGCCCGGAAAAACCCATTGGATTTGGCTGGATGAGCCAGGATTTGAGCGAGCAGGGCGTGTGCGGGAACGCGGCTCGAGCCGATGCAAACCGCGGCGAACAGCTGCTCGCGCATCAGGCCGACAAGCTCGTGACTCTTATTAAAGAGTGTCAGTCCACGCCCCTGTCGACGCTGCGCGGTTAGAGGATTTCGTCCAGATTGAT
>Ga0065721_10004542_pt1 | contig 25156 bp, 15 predicted proteins | sample Mesricmetagenome_FD_59108 | JGI IMG/M metagenome (GOLD analysis project Ga0065721, IMG submission 59108) | Mesophilic microbial community from rice straw/compost enrichment Sample: eDNA_1 v2 (version 2) | ecosystem: Engineered > Solid waste > Grass > Composting > Bioreactor | place: USA: Davis... | reverse complement strand
GGGCACTGTCGGATTCGAACCGACGACTTTTTTTAAAAGTACTCGTTTTCAAGACGAGCGCCATAAACCAGACTCGACCAAATGCCCTTTATTTTTTTTTATAATTCTTAAAATTATATGTGCTTTTTTTATTAAAAAAAAAAGAAAAATTACGGAATAAAGGCGAGTCGAACGCCCAAGGGTATTACCCAAACGATTAGCAATCGTGTTATCTTACCAATGACGATTATTCCTTTATTTTACTTATATTCTTTTCCGGATTCGAACCAGAATATGCACTTTAGAAGAATGCTGTTCTAACCATTAAACTAAAAGAATTATTATAACTATACTTATAAATAAAAAAAAATATATTTTTATTATTATTTCTAATTACTTTAAAACTTTTATTTTAAGAATTTTTACTTTACTTAAAAAAATAAATATATAAGAAAATTTAAACCAAAAACAATGAGATTATTAAAAAGTCATGTGTTATTGAGAATTTTTAATTCTTATGTAGTTGATTCACCTCAACCTGCTAATATTAGTTATTTATGGAACTTTGGATCTTTATTAGCACTATGTTTAATAATACAAATATTAACTGGTGCTTTTTTAGCAATGCATTATACACCTAATGTAGATTTAGCTTTTAATAGTGTAGAACATATAATGAGAGATGTTAATAATGGTTGGTTAGTAAGATATACTCATGCTAATGTAGCTTCATTCTTCTTTATCTTTGTATATGCACATATAGCTAGAGGTATGTATTATGGATCATATAAATCACCTAGAGTTTTAGTATGGACTATAGGTACAATAATTTTAATATTAATGATGGCTATAGCCTTTTTAGGATATGTATTACCATATGGACAAATGTCATTATGGGGTGCTACAGTAATTACAAATTTATTATCAGCAATACCAGTATTTGGGCAAGATTTAGTAGAATTAATCTGGGGAGGTTTCTCAGTAAGTAATGCTACATTAAATAGATTCTTCTCATTACATTATTTATTACCATTTTTATTAGCTGCTTTAGCAGTTGCTCATATGATAGCTTTACATGTACACGGATCAAATAATCCAAATGGTGTAACATCAAATGGAGATAGATGTGCAATGCATCCTTACTTTATCTTTAAAGATTTAGTAACTTTCATGGCATTCTTCTTAGTATTATCTATTATAGTATTCTTCTATCCTAATTTATTAGGACATTCTGATAATTATATTCCTGCTGATCCTATGGTAACTCCTGCTTCTATTGTACCTGAATGGTATTTATTACCTTTCTATGCAATATTAAGAAGTATACCTAATAAATTATTAGGAGTATTAGCTATGTTTGGTTCATTATTAATATTATTAGTATTACCATTTACAGATTTATCTAGAATAAGAGGTGCTCAATTTAGACCTGCTATGAAATTAGCTTTCTGGTTCTTTGTTGTTGATTTTATTATTTTAATGTGGATTGGTTCTCAACACCCTAACTCACCTTATGTTGAAATTGGACAAGTATCTACAGCATTCTATTTCGCATGGTTCTTAATAATAGTACCTATCATCGGAGTAGCTGAAAATACTTTAATGGATGTAGCAACTAATGCTAATAAAAAATAATATTAGTTAAATTAATATAAAATATAAATTATATTTTATACCTTTAAGATAATTTTTTTAATTTAATCCCCTTTCCTTTAATAGATATTTAAAAATATTAAGTAATTCTAAGATTAATGGTATAATAGATAAGATTTAAAATCTAAAAATATAATTTATTATTATATGTTGACACAAAGCCGAGAAAAGGAATCGAACCTTTATTATACCGTCATGAGTGGTAAGTTTTAACCGTTTAAACTATATCGGCTTATTAATATTAAAATAAAAGAGTTAAGAAGGAATTGAACCTTGACTTTAAAGACTTTGCAGGTCTTCTACAGAACCATCTGTAAACTTAACCCTTATTTACAGATATTTATAGTTATTTACATATACTTTATTATTTTTTTTTTTTAATATTACTTATTAAATAATTATTAATATAAGTATAAGTATACTTAAATATTTTTTAAGTAAAGATATAGATTTTAAATTATTGAAAAGCCTTTAATTTAATGGTAGAATGCTTCCTTGATGAGGAATTCGTAGGAGTTCAAATCTTCTAAGGCTTAAAAAGTAATATATTTTTCTTTATATTATAAAAAAGAAAAATTTAAATTTAAGAAAAGTAATATATATTTTTTTTAATTAAAAAAAGGAGGTTAGCTGAGTGGTTTAGCAGCAATTTTACACATTGCAGACAGAGTTTCGATTACTCTACTTCCTAAGTTAAAAAAATAATAATAAAAATCAAAAATGGAATTTAAAATTTTTTATGAATTTAGCTTTAATTTTATTTTTAATAGGAATATTAGGATTTATATTAAATAGAAAAAATATAATTTTAATGATAATAGCTATAGAAATAATGTTATTATCAGTAACTTTATTAATATTATTAGTATCTTATGGCTTTGAAGATAATATAGGTCAAACATTTAGTATGTTTATAATATCAATAGCTGGAGCAGAATCAGTAATAGGATTAAGTATATTAGTAGCATATTATAGATTAAGAGGAACAATCTCATTAAAAAATTAAAATGTATTTATCAATAATATTTTTACCTTTATTAGGTTCAATTGTTTCAGGTTTTATGGGTAGAAAAGTAGGAGTTACTGGTTCAAAAATAATAACTTGTACTTGTTTAATATTAACTTCAATATTAATTAGTATAGCTTATTATGAAGTAGGTTTAAAAGGATCAGTAGTAATAATAGATTTAGGAAGTTGGATAGAATCCGAATTAATGAATATAAAATGGGAATTTTATTTTGATCAATTAACAGTATCTTTAGGATTAGCTGTTGTATATTGTTCAACATTAATTCATATTTATACAATAGATTATTTATCAGCAGATCCACATAATCAAAGATTTTTTGCATATTTATCAGCATTTACTGGAGGTATGTTATTTTTAATTTGTGGAGGTAATTTTTTTGTAATGTTTGTAGGATGGGAAGCAATAGGAGTTGTATCTTATTTATTAATTAATTACTATTTTACTAGAATACAAGCAAATAAATCAGCTATTTTAGCATTTACAATGAATAGAGGTGGTGATATGTTAATGAGTATAGGATTTTTCTCTATTTTCTCATTATTAGGTTCATTAAATTATTCTCAAGTTTTCTCATTAATACCTTATATGAATGAAACAGCTATCACTATTATTTCTTTATTATTATTAGGTGGTGCTTTAGCTAAAAGTGCTAATATACCATTACATTCTTGGTTACCTGGAAGTATGGAAGCTCCAACACCTGTTAGTGCTTTATTACATGCTGCTACACTAGTTACAGCTGGAATATATTTATTATTAAGATGTTCTCCTATATTAGAATATAGTAGTAGTGCTTTATTAATAATAACAATAATAGGAAGTAGTACAGCTTTCTTTGCTGCAACTTGTGGTTTATTACAAAATGATTTAAAAAGAATAATAGCTTTCAGTACTATATCTCAATTAGGTTATATGATGATGGCTATAGGTTTAAGTCAATATAATATTGCTTTAATGCATACAGTAAATCATGCTTTCTTTAAAGCTTTATTATTCTTAGGTGCTGGTGCAGTAATACATTCATTTGCAGATGAACAGGATGTAAGAAAAATGGGTGGATTAATTAAATTTTTACCTTTTACATATGCTGTTATGTTAACTGGTACTTTAAGTTTATTAGCTACACCTTATTTAACAGGATTCTATAGTAAAGATTTAATATTAGAATTAGCTTTCGGAACTTATACATTTAGTGGTATGTTTGCTTATATTTTAGGTACTTTAACAGCAGGAATAACTGCATTTTATAGTTTTAGATTAATAAGTTTAGTTTTTTTAACTAATCCAAATGGGCCTAAAAATTCTTATTTAAATAGCCATGAAAGTAATATAGCTACTATTATACCTTTATTAATTTTAGCTTTATTTAGTATATTCTTTGGTTTCATTGCTTCTGATATTTATGTGGGAGTAGGTTCAGATTTCTTTGCAAATTCTTTATTTACTCATCCTAATAATTTAACTTTAATTGAAGCTGAATTCTCTTTAAATCCTTTAATTAAATTATTACCTGCTATAATTAGTTTTATAGGAGCTGTAAGTGCTATTTATTTATATCATATACAACCTCATTTTTTAATTAATTTAACTAAAAATAATTTATTATTTAATATTTATAGCTTCTTTAATGGTAAATATTATTTTGATATTTTATATAATCATTTCTTAGTTTCTTTAGGTTTAAAATTAGGTTATAAAATCTCTAAAGAAATAGATAGAGGTGCTATTGAATTAGTTGGACCTTACGGTTTATCTAATAATGTATATAATATGGCTTTAAATATTGCTAAATTAGATACAGGTATTATAACAACTTATGCTTTATATATTACTATTGCATTATTAACTTTATTATTCTTAGTATTTACTCCTTTATTATTAAATCAAATTTCTGTAAATCCATTAAATACTGGAATATATGAAATTAGATTATTTATAATATATTTAGCTTCAGCATTTACTATTTTACATAATTTTAATACTAAAAATTAATTTATATAAAGATAACCCCTTTTATTTTGAGGATAATTAATAATATAACTAAAATAAATTTTTTTAAAAAATAAATGAATATAGTTAAAATGGTATAACAAGAAATTTCGGCCTTCTTATTATCAGTTCGAGTCTGATTATTCATTTTATATTAAATAAAAAATTAAATTACTAAATTAGTGATAAATTTATATAAAATAATAATTTTAATAATATAAGTAACGATGCTAAGTATATAGAAACATCTAAAATGATTGTATAATACATAAAAGTTAAATAAAGGGATTATTAAGGAAAACTAAAGCAAATTTATAAAAAAAGGAGGTAAATTACCAAAAGCTTAACCTAAATTTATATTTATATTAATAAATATAATAATAATTTAGGAAAATTTCAATATTAAGCAATCCTAAGGGAAACCTTTTTATAGATACTTCCTGAAGTAAAACATTTTATTAAGGAAAGGAAAGGAAATCAACCGAGACTCTGAAAGTAATGGTGAGTGAAATCAGATTAGCCTAAAATAAATTTATATTAAAAATAAAATTACTCTATTTTAAATAGAACTAATTTTAAACATAAATTTTTAATTTATGTACTAAAAAGAGGTTAAATAGTCCTTATAAAATATAAATTTATTTTAAATTCTAGTTTTTTATTTTTGAAATAAAAATAAAATAAATAATTTAATAAATTATACTAGATAATAAGTACAATGAGAGTTAACTTGTTGGAAAATAGGGGTACCATCCTCTAAGGCTAAGTATTATAAATTTAGCGATAGTGAATAAGTACTGTGAAGGAAAAGTTTGAAAAGCATGTAGTAAACATATAAATTTTAACATTAAGTTAAAATTAGGTGAAATAGATCTTGAATTAGTAATTCTATAAGCAGTCGAAATTCTTTATAAAGAATAACGGCGTACCTTTTGCATAATGGGTCAGCAAGTTAATAGAAGTAGCGAGATTCCTAATTAAATTAGAACTCTTAGCGAAAGCGACTATACTTTATTATAAAGTAATGGGTTAGTTACTCCTATTAGACCCGAAGCCAGGTGATCTTACCAAGACCAGATTATAATGGATCGAACGGTTGAATGTTGCATAATTCTCCGATGAGTTTTGGTAAGAGGTGAAATGCCAATCTAACCTGGTGCTAGCTGGTTTTCTACGAAACATATTTTAGTATGATGTCTATTTAAAGATTTATGGAGGTACAGCAAGGCAATTCCCAACAATTTTATAAATTTATTTATAAATGCGTTCAGGTTGCGGGGACCTAGAAAATCTTACCTTTGGAAGTGAAACTCGGAATTACATAAATTGATAATAGATATTCAGACTGTACATGCTAAGTTGGACAGTCAAGACGGAAACAGCCGAGAACACTAATCAAGGTCCCAAATGATTGTTAAGTGAAATTAAGGACGTAGCAATATCTAATACAGCTGTGAAGTGAGCCTGGCAGTCGCTACTTATAATGAACGTGTAACAACGCAACAGCAGTATTATATTTTTAATATAAAAGATAGTCGCGCCGAAAATTTAACGGGTCTAAACAATCAACCGATATTGTGTTAATTAAGATATTAAATATATTTTATATTTATTCTTAATTTAGGTAGTAGAACATTCAGTATAACTGTTGAAATAATAGTGTTTCATTATTTATTAGGTTACTGAAGAGAGAATGCTGACATGAGTAACGTAAAAAATTCCTATAATGGAATTCGCCGAATACGAAAGGGTTGCAAAGAAAGGTTAATCCTCTTTGTGTTAATGCGGCCTCTAAGGAATGTAGCAATAGCTACTACTGATGAGTATATTATAGAAAATTATTAAATATTATATTTAATAATCAGGAAATGAATATAATTAACTACCGTACCCTAAACCGACACAGGTTCGTAGGTTGAGAATACTAAAAAACGGGCGTAGAGCTAAAAGTTGTTAAGGAACTCGGCAAATTCACCTCATAAGTTAGACGACAAGAGGTACCTAATAATTACTTTTATTTATAACTAAATTTAAGCTTAGTTATTAGGTGACACATAATCGGAGGCCACGACTGTTTACTAAAAACACAACACAGTGCAATCATTAATGTGATAGTATACTGTGTGAAATTTGCCCAATGCCATTAATATAAGAATATAAATGGAACCTAAAATTATAATATTAATTTATTATAATAATAGGAACTGTGATTTATCGAAAATCTGGTTAATAGCGGTCTTAACTATGAGGATCCTAAGGTAGCAAAATAAATTGGCCATTAAATGTGGTCCGGTATCAATAATGTAACGATGGTCTCGCTGTCTCTACAACTTGCTCAGTGAAATTGAATTACGCGTGCAGATGCGCGTTACCACCAGGGGGACGGGAAGACCCTATGCAGCTTTACTGTAATTAGTTATCATGTTAATCTAGAACAACTTTTATTAATAGTGAATAGGGATGTCGAAAGACGAATAGTGGAAACCTTATAATAAAAGTTGGGTTAATGTTTACCTTAAAATTAAAATATAAAGGGAGAGTTGACTAATTGGCAGTTTGACTGGGGCGGTCGTCTTTAATAGAGTAGCAAAGTACATCCAAATATATTAATAATAATTTCTATTTATTTTATAAATAGATAAAATACAAATAAAGATTAAATTTAATTTTTTATTTTTATCTTTTTTATTTTTTAAAAGGTATAGCTAGAAATTGAATGGAGATCAATCAACCAGTGAAGGGTTGCGCAGAGTTCAATGGCGGAAAGCATGCTTAACTGAAAGACTCAAAAGTCGAACAGATACGTAAGTAGGGCATAGTGACCCCTCGCTATAATATGGGATAGACGGGGATCAATTAATAAAAGTTACGCTAGGGATAACAGGCTGATAGCCGACGAGAGTACACATTGTCTCGGCTGTTTGGCACCTCGATGTCGACTCATCCTATCCTCCGGGGGAAGAAGCTTGGAAGGGTTCGGCTGTTCGCCGATTAAAAGGGTACGTGAGTTGGGTTTAATACGACGTGAGTCAGTATGGTCCCTATCTTCTGGTGGAAAATTTAGTCAAAAGAGACAGACCTTCTAGTACGAAAGGACCAATAGGCTGTATTTCAATAGTGTACCAATTGTTTGTAATATTAATTATTTAATATAAATGCATAGTTGGGTAGCCACAAATATAATAGATAAGTGCTGAATGTCTATAAAGCAAGAATCTAATCTCTCTAGACTAATTAATTAATTTTAACTTTAGTTAAAATTATTTATAATTAAGAAATAGACCATTTCTTGATAGGTTACAAATGTAAATACTGTAAAGTATTTTTAGTTTAGTAATACTAATTTATAAAACAACTGGATGTTTTTACTTAGCTTTATTTTTAAAAATATATCTATTTTTATTTTTAGTTTATAAATAAAATAAATCCTATTTTAAGGAAGGGGAAATCTGATAATGGTTAATCGGTTATATTTGCAATATAATTATGATAGTTCGAATCTATCTTTCTCCATTTTACTGAATTTAACTTTTCTTTTTACTTTTTTTTTTTAAGATTAAAAGTAAAAAGAGCGTAGTATAATGGTAGTATCCCAGTCTCCAAAACTGTTTGTAGGCGTTCGACTCGCCTCGCTCTTGATAAGTAAAAAGAGAAACAATTTTTATTTTTATAAGTATAATTACTAAAATAAATATAAGCGAACATGTTGAAATTGGTAAACAATCTTCTCTTAAGCAGAAGTGGGAGTAATCCCTTAAGAGTTCAAGTCTCTTTGTTCGTATTTGTTTCAAAAATAGTGTTAAACTTAAGAAAAAGTTAAAAAAATGATCAAAAATATTTTAATTATTAAAGGTTTAATAGCCTTTTGTACACTTATGGCGTGTATTATAACTGTAACTGCATTAAATTCAGTTTTTTCAATTATAGGTTTAATTTTTACTTTTATTTTTGCCGCTAGTTATTTATTATTTACAGGTATAGATTTTATAGGAATATCTTATATTATTATTTATGTAGGTGCTATTGCTATATTATTCTTATTTGTAATATTAATGATTAATATTGAAATAAAAGATATTTATTCTAATAATTATCAACTTTATAAAAATTTACCTTTAGGTATTTTTATATTTTCTATATTAGCTTATATGTTCTATAACTTATTACCTATATTCTATAATAATTTATTTAATATTAATAATTTATTTTTTAATATTAATGATATTTTAATTAATAATTTATTAACTAATGATTTAGGCTATAATAATTTATTTAATATAGCAACTCCAATAAGTCAAATAGAAAGTTTAGGTGTTAACCTATATACATACCATTCTATATTATTAATATTATTAGGTTTCATATTATTATTAGCTATGGTTGCTTCTATAGAATTATCAGTTGATAGAAAAAAATAATTGTTTTGTTATTTATAAGCCCTTTTATTTCAGTTATATGAAATATATTATTATAAATTCCTTTTATAATTGGTTAAATATAACTCAATTTAGAGTCTCCTTGATAGGAGACAAATTATGTAATAATTAAAGGTAGATAACTTATCTGTTAATATATTCTTGATAATATTATAAACAAGATAAATTATGCGGACGTTCTAATAGCTTAGTTAATTAAATTAGATAAAAAAATAAAAATGGGTTAATAATTATTATATTTATTATTCAGCTGCAATTTCCATTACAGCTACCTTGCTATGACTTTTGAGATGTTACTCAGAAAAGTACACTGAAATTAACAAAATAAACTAAATAAAATGTTTAAAAAATATATATTAAATAATTAATTAAACAAAAATTATTAGTAATTAAATTAATAGCAGTTTCTCTTTATCCAAACTCCTTCCCAGCGACAGACAGTTAGTTCATCCCGAATTCTATCTTCACCGTTGCGTAATGATCAACGATTACTCGAAATTCCTCTTTCATGTTGCCGAATTTCAGGCAACAATCCATCTAACAAAAAATTATTACTTTTTTTAATGATTCGCTCCTTTTCTTTAAAAATTTTGCTTCACTTTGTAAAAGTTTTTATAGCACGTCTATAGCCCAATTCATGAGGGCCATAACGACTTGTCTTAGTCCCAACAAAATTCATTTAAAATTTACCGGTTAGTTAAGTTAAAATTAACTAGAGGGATTTCGTCCGTTAGTGGAGTTAACCTAACTTTTCACAATACGGACTTACGACAGCCATGCAACACCTGTAAACGAATTTCTTTAATTTCTTTTAATTATCTTTTTTAGATATAACTAAAATAGAAATTACTCTCTTTAATTAAAAAGAGGTATATTCAAGAATTGGTAAGATTATACGCGTACTCTCGTATTAAATAACATGCTTCACTTCGTTTGCTTCGAGACCGACTAATTTTTTTGGTTTCAGTTTTGCAACCGTACTCTCAAGGCGGAATGGTTAACGCGTTAGCATCGCTATCAATTCTTCAATTAATTAACTACCATTCATCGTTGACGGTGAGAGGTAGTAGGGTATCTAATCCTATTTCTTATTCTCACTTTCGTTTCTCAGCGTCAATCATTTCTAGAAAAAAAGCTTTCACCTTTAGTATTCCACCGAGTATATCAGGATTTAATCTCTACACTCAGCATTATTCGGTTAATCCTCAATATGATTCTAGCTTATATTCATTCTATTTTTAACATAATTTAAAAAATTATGAGCTTTTTTAAAAATAAAACTTTTGTAAGCTGCCTACAAACACTTTACGCCTTTTAAAGATGACTAACGTTTGCGTTTCTGGCGTTACCGAGTCTTCTGGCACCAGTTAATTAGACAACACTAATAGTAAAGTAACATCATTTTTTTCCTTTACGTTATCATAAATACCAACGACTAGTTGATTTTATGATTTCAGTTAGCTAGTTCACTCTTGCGAGCATTGACTAATATTCTTGACTGCAGATTGCTTATGCAATTTGGGACTTCTCATTCCCAATGTGGCCAGCGGTTCTTTCAAACTTGACTATTGATCGTAGGCTTGGTAGGCCTTTACCCCACCAACTACCATTAAACAAAATAAATCAACTCTTATAGTGGAAAAATTCCTTTATTATAAATTTGCTAATTTATGTTTTAAATTTATTTTTAAAACTATCCCCTATTTAAGAGGTCTATAAGGCATCTAATTTATTATTACTCACCTGTACACCTTGTTTTTATATTAAAAACAATCGATTTGCATGTCTCAAACTACTGAAAAACGTTCAATCAGAACCAAAATTAAATTCTTACTGATAATTTAATAATTTAAATTTTATTTAAATTATTGTATTGTATATGCTCTTCGCAATATTTTATATTTTTCTTTCTTATATAATATTTTTAATATTTTAATATGTCACTAATTTAGTAAATTCATTTTTATTTTTTATAATAATATAGATTATATTAAGAAACGGCATTTTTTATTAAAAAAATCATTACCTTTAAGATAATTTTAAGTTTAATTGACTCTCAATTTAACATAATCTGTTTGCGGAATATTGTTAAAAATAATTTAATTAAAAGCCTTTCTTTTTATAATTTAGCTTATTTATGAAGCTATTTTTTTTAAATACTATATTTAATGATGCACCTCAACCTTGGCAATTAGGTTTCCAAGATAGTGCTGCTCCTGGTTTTACAGGTTTAGTAACTTTACATAATACAATTGGATTTTATTTAATTGTTATATTATTATCAGTTACATGGACATTATTTTCAATAATTTATTACTATAATAATGCTAAAAATCCTATAGCACATAAATATTTAACACACGGTACAGTATTAGAATTAATTTGGACAATAACACCAGCATTAATTTTAATTGCTATTGCTTTCCCTTCTTTTAGATTATTATATTTAATGGATGAAGTTATATCTCCTACTTTAACTATTAAAGTAGTTGGTCATCAATGGTATTGGTCTTATGAATATTCAGATTTTATCACAGATAGTGGAGAATCTATAGATTTTGATTCTTATATGATACCTGAATCAGATTTAGAATTAGGACAATTTAGATTATTAGATGTTGATAATAGATTAATTATTCCTGTTGATTGCCATATTAGATTAATTATTACAGGTGCAGATGTATTACATTCATTTGCTGTTCCTTCATTAGGTTTAAAATTAGATGCTGTTCCTGGTAGATTAAATCAAGTATCATTCTTAGCTGAAAGAACTGGAGTATTCTATGGACAATGTTCAGAAATCTGTGGAGTGTGGCACGGATTTATGCCTATAGTGGTTGAAGCCGTATCATCACCTGAATTCTTAATTTGGGTAAATTCATCTAGAGATTAATTAATAATAAAATAAATCATATAAAAATAAACCCCCTTCTCATAAAAAATAGATCAATTTTAAATTAATTCTTACTTTATAAGTATAATATTATAATTAAAAATTTAAAGGGGCAGGTGATCCGATTGGTAATGGTGGTTCTCTGTAAAAGAATTGGTTAAATGTCCGCTAAAGGTTCGATTCCTTTTCTGCTCAATAATTATTTAATAATTACTCAATATATACTCAATAGGAACAAAATATTTAGTTTCTAATTTATTTATAAGAGAGATGGTTAATTAAAATAAAAATTTAAAATTAAAATATAGATAAGTAAAGTTTTAAACTATTTTTAAATTGAGGGAGTATTCTAATAGGTTAAGGAGCTTACTTTGGGAGTAAGAAGTTGCACGTTCGAGTCGTGTCTCCCTCAATAAATAAATTATGTAAAAATAAAAGATATAAGTAAATAAAATTTTATTTTTAATATTTAAGGTCTTATGGCTGAGTGGTTTAAGCGAAGTACTGTTAATACTTTTTACAGAGGTTCAAACCCTCTTGAGGCCTATAAAAATAAATAATTTTAATCAAAAAAAAAATCTGTTTAAATTAAACAGAAAAGGTCTTTTAGTATATTGGTTAGTACAACTCCCCTTCAAGGAGTAGGGATCAGTTCAATTCTGATAAGGATCACTTTAAAATTTTTAAAGCCTCGGTTGCTTAGTGGTCAAAGCGCTATTCTGAAGATATAGATATGGGAGTTCAATTCTCTCCCGGGGCAATTTATTTAATTAAAAATAAGCCGACATAGTTTAATTGGTAAAACGGATTCCTTGTAAGATTCTGATATTGGTTCAATTCCAGTTATCGGCAACCTTTTTATTTACTTTTTAAATAATAAAATATAAGTAAATAAATATTGAAAATATTTCATATATATTAGAAAGATGGAATATTTATTTTTGAGTTGTAGTTTAATTTGGAAAAACACCATTTTTTGGTGATGGCTTATATCAGTTCGAGTCTGATCAACTCAGTTTATTTAAAAAAATTAATAAATTACGAAATAGTGTAATTGGTAACACAAGAGTCTCATGAACTCTTACTTTAGGTTCAAATCCTGATTTCGTACAATTAAAAAGAAGTAAAATTAGTTTAATTGGTAAAATGAAGATTTGTGGCGTCTTTGTTCAGAGTTCGAGTCTCTGATTTTACTGGTAATTTAACATTATGACCATTTTTATCATATTGATAGTTTTAATCATAACCAATGATCTGATATTAAAGAAAAGTTATTATATATTTATTACGAGTAATCAGATTCGAACTGATGATATCAACTTGGAAGGTAGATGTTATACCACTTAACTATACTCGTTTTAATTTTTATAAAGTATATTAATTATTATTACTTATATTAATAATTATTACTTATATAATTAATTAAATTTAAGAAATATTTGTATATAAAAATAATATATTTACAAATTATAATATATCTTTTTTATTAAAGATTAATATTATTTATCACATGTGTGGTTCCTTATCTCTTCAATTTAATAATTTACTTAATAAAATTAAAAAAGTAGAAATAAGGCTTAAACTTCTTTTTAATTCTTTTCTTTTATTAATAAAAAAAAAAAATAATATTAAGAAGTCAAATTTAAAAGGTTAATTTAAAAAATATCTGCAAAGCAGAAAATAAACAATAAAAATAAAATGATAAATAATGTCAGTTTTTTAAAATCTTTATTATTTAATTTAATAGATGTACTAAGTATTGTACTTCCTGTTTTATTAGCTGTTGCTTTTATGACTATAATAGAAAGAAAACAATTAGCAGCACATCAAAGAAGAGTAGGTCCTAATACTGTAGGTTATTATGGTGTATTACAACCATTTGCTGATGCATTAAAATTAATATTAAAAGAAACAGTTATACCTTCACAATCAAATAAAGCAATATTCTATTTAGCTCCTGTTTCTTCTTTAGTATTTAGTTTATTAGGTTGGGGAGTTATACCATTTGGTCAAGGAATAGCTATATCAGATTTTTCTATGACTTTATTATATACTTTAGCTCTATCTTCTTTAGGAGTATATGGTGTATTATTAGCCGGTTGGTCTGCTAATTCTAAATATGCATTTTTAGGTTCTTTAAGATCAACAGCAGCAATGATATCATATGAATTAATTTTAAGTTCTGCAATATTAATAATAATATTATTAACAGGATCTTTAAATTATATAACAATAATAGAAACACAAATATCAGTTTGGTTTATTATACCATTATTACCTGTATTTATTTTCTATTTTATATCTATATTAGCTGAAACTTCTAGAACTCCTTTTGATTTACAAGAAGCAGAATCTGAATTAGTTGCTGGTTTCTTTACTGAACATTCATCTGTTCCTTTTGTATTTTTCTTTTTAGCGGAATATTCATCAATAGTATTATTTAGTTGTATAACTTCAATTTTATTTTTAGGTGGTTACCATTTCCCTGAAATATTTGTAAATGATTCAATTATTAATATTCAATCTATTATTTTAGGTCTTAAAACATGTATTTTCTGTTTCTTCTTTGTATGGTTCAGAGCTACTTTACCTAGATTAAGATATGATCAATTAATTGATTTATGTTGGTTAAATTTATTACCTGTTTGTGTAGCATTTATTATATTAATTCCAAGTATTTTAATTGCTTTTAATATTTCTCCTTACTAATTTAAACCCTTAAAAAAGATGACCTATATAAATATAGTAGAAAAAAATTAAATTAAATTAAATATATAATAAATTATTAGAAAGTATTAATTATAATAAAATAGAGCAATAAATAGTAACTAAAGGGTTAAATTAGATTATTATTTTTTATTAGCAGTAGCATCAAAATTAGTTAAAGCAATAGCTCCAGAACCTAATTCTAATACGAAACCAATAGTTAAAATAATAAAGAAAATAATACCAATAGTGAAACCAAATATAGAAACTTGATATAAAGCAACAGCTAATGGGAATAATAATAAAATTTCTAAATCAAAAATTAAGAATAATAAGGCTACAATCATAAAATGAATTTGGAAAGTAGATCTTGTTTGTTCAGGTAAAGCTAAAAATCCACATTCATAAGCAGAAATTTTAGATTCATCTGGTTTATGAGGAGCTAATAAAACATTTAAAGCTAATAAAACAATAGCTAATATAGGTACAAAAATAAATAAAAATAGTAAATTACTCATTATATTTTAAATAAAGTTAAAGAAAGTACTTGAGTACTACTTAATATAATTGTAGGTTTTAATATAAATAATAAAATAAATAAAGTTAAAGAAGAAATAATAAAACTATGGAATTGACCTATATTACTTTTATTTGTAATAGTATTAATTTCTTTATTTTCTTCTTTTATTACTTCATTTTCTGTACCAGTACTATGTAATATTTTAATAATTTTTAAATAATAAGATGCACTTATTACACTTACTATTATAGCTATTAAACTAATAAAATAATAACCTTGATCTAATGCAGAATATAAAACAAATTGTTTTGAAAAGAATCCCATTAAAGGAGGTATACCTGCCATAGAGAATAAAGAAATAGATAAAGTTAAACTTAATAAAGGATTAGCAAAAAATAAACCTTGTAAATTTTTTATTAATCTAATATCTTGAATTGGAGTTATTTTATTTTTATTGAAATAATAACTTATAGCTAATAAAATTAAAAAAATATTTAAATTAGTTAAGATATATTGTATTAAATAGAATAAGAATGAATCTATTGATTGTTCAGTACTTATTGCTAATGCTAATAACATAAATCCTATATGTGAGATAGTACTATAAGCTAATAATCTTTTAATTTTAATTTGAGCTAAACCAACAACAGTACCTATTATTAAAGAAAAAATAGAACTTATTAATAATATATTTTTTAAAATTAAACTAAAATCAAATGTTTCTTTATTTTCATATAAATTAATTAATATATTAAATAAGTTACTTTCACTTCCAATTAAATTATTTAATTTAATTTGAGTATATAATTCTAATAATAAGATTAAAACAGATATTTTTGGCATTATTGTTAACCATATTGTTACAATTGTTGGTGTTTCATCATATACATCAGGAGACCAATTATGTAAAGGTGCAGCAGCAACTTTAAATAATAAACCTATAAAAATTAAAACTACTCCAAATAAAGTACCTTGTACTATATAATCTATATTAGTTGAAGTAATTAATGTATAGATTGATTCTAATTGAGTTAAACCAGTATATGCATAAATTATACCAGCACCTAATAAAATTATACATGAAGATAATCCACCTAATAAGAAGTATTTTAAACCTGCATTAGTTGAAGATTCTGAATTTTTATATAAAGTACTTAATATATATAAACCAAAAGATTGTAATTCTATGCTTAAATAAATTGATATTAAATCAAAGCTTGAAACTAATAAACTACTACCTAAAGTACTAAATAATACTACTAATGAATAATTTATTGAATATTTACTTTCTTGTATAGGCCAACTTATTAAAATTAAAAATCCTATTATTAATAAAAATAATTCTATTGTTTGACTTATATTTGTTATTTGGAATAAACCACTATATATTCCTATTCCAGATCCAATTGACTGAATATATAATATATTAAAACTTAATATACCTGAAAGTAATAATATTATAGCAGATATTCTTGTAAAATGTATAGATGATATTTTGATTAAAGGTAGGGCCTTAGCCACTATTAATATTAATATTGATGTAAATAACATTTCTTAACCTTGATAACTTTTATTTATCTTTTTGTATTTAAAAGGGAAATAAAGGGTTTAATTAATTTGAACCCCAGAAATATACAGCTACAAATAAGAATAACCAAACTACATCAACAAAGTGCCAATATAAGATACTTGATTCAAATCCATTATGGTGTTTATTAGTTAATTGATAGTTAATTATTCTAACTAAAGCTACTGCTATAAATAAAGTTCCTATTATTACATGTATTCCATGTAATCCTGTTGAAGCAAAGAAAGCTGATCCATATACTCCATCTGCAATAGTAAATCCTGCTTCTGAATATTCATAATATTGTAAAGCTGTAAATATTACAGCTAAAATAATAGTTAATATTACTCCATCAATTGCACCTTTTCTATTACCAGCTATTAAAGCATGATGTCCGTAAGTAATGAAAGCACCACTAGATAATAATAAAAAAGTATTTAATAATGGTATAGCAAAAGGATCTAAAGGTGTTATACCTATTGGAGGCCATACTCCTCCTATTTCAACTGCAGGTGATAAACTTGAATGGAAATAAGCCCAAAATACAGAAATGAAAGCAAATACTTCACTTACTATAAATAAGATTACTCCTAACATTAATCCATTTTTAACTTCTTTTGTATGATGACCTAAATATGATCCTTCTATTACTACATCTCTAAACCATAAGATCATAGCATATGTTGTTAATATAAAACCTAAAGTTAATACATAACCTCCATAGTTATAACCATGCATATAAGCTACTGCTCCTATTGTTAAATTTAATAATGAAAAAGAAGTTAAGATAGGCCAAGGAGACATATCTACTAAATGAAAGGGGAAATTTTGAAATTTAGCTACGTTCATAAATTAAAACAATTTAAGTCCTCACATACGTGAAATAAATTAAATATTTTAATTAAAAACTCAGTAAATGAAATAATCTTTATTCTTAATTAAAAAATTTTTTATTTGTAAAGACTTTTGTCTACTATTTAAAAAGGGGTTCCGTCTATTATAGAGAAGGGATTAATTATTATTTTCAAATCTAAAGTTTTGAGCAAATGCGATTTTTATTGTAAATGCTCCTTTTTTATTTTTTTTAGATATTTTTGCTGTATCTAAAAAATTTACTTTTCCTGTAGCAATTGCACCTTTTTCAAATTTTTTAGTAGTTTTTTTAGGAACAATTTTTTCTCTTAATAATCTACCTCCAATATGAACATATAAACCAGAAATGTAAGCTGGAATATATTTAGCTAATTTTTTCTTTTTAGGTGCAATTAAATTAATATCTTTACCTTCAATAATCATACCTATTTTATTTTTAAAATAAATTTTTCTTATTGCATTTTTAATGTTTTTTCTTTTTAAAATTAAGAAAAATAATTTAGCTAATATATTACTATCATAATCTGCTTTATGTAATCTAATTAAATTAAATTCAATAGGTTTTTTAAAGTAAGAACTTAATAATTTAAATAAAATAGTAAATTTATTATAATATAAGCTAGTTATATTAATTTTATTTAAATTAAATAACATTTTTTTAACTAAAATATTTTTTTTTAAGATTATTTTTATAAATTTATTCCATTTTTGTACTCTTAATTTTTGTTGTTTTAAAGTATTTAATTTTTTACTTAATTTTTTTAAATTTTTTTCATTTTTTTCTTCTTCACCTTCTTTGTTAAAAGAAGAAGCATTAATATAATTATAAGCTATTACTTTATTAGTATTATAAATAAAATTATACCATTTAAATATATTATTATTTGGAATAGTAATATAATATAATATTTCTATTATAATTTTATTTGGTGTATTAATAAATTTAGGTCTACTTATTATACAAAAGATACTTTTAAAAAAGGCATTTAATAATTTAATTAAATCTTCAGATAAATACCAATTTTTGGTATTTACAGAACCTAAAGAGTTACTTTTATTCAATGAAAAAAATTGATTATTAAAATTACTCATACCATTTTTAAAGTTATAATTTAAAATTTTTTTATTTTTTAAATCTAAAACTATACCATTTTTTTCATTTAAATATTCAAATAATAAAGGTTTTAATTTTAATTGCATATTTTTTTTTTGGTTTAAATCTATATTATTTTTATTTTTATTATTATTATTAATAATATTATTACTATTACTATTATTATTTAATTCATACATATTTAATTCTTTAACTTCGTTAATTTCTTTAGAATTATTAGAAGAAAAATTTAAAGAACTAAAAGCTAATTCATTATTCTCTGAAAATCCTTTAGGAATTAATTTAGTAGTTAAAAAATCTAATTTTTTACTAAATTCTTTATTTTGCAATAATAATTTTACTAATCCTAGTAAAAATAAGCAAAAGGCAATATTTTTGTTTATCATATTTAATTTTTCCATGTTTTTGGTTTAAAGTTAATTTTTTATAAAGTTATTTTTTAATATCAACATATAATCTATTAATATATAAAAAAAATAAAATATAAGATTTAAGGGAATCGAACCCCTATAATATCCATTATGAGTGAACTGCATTAACCGTTATGCTAAAATCTTAAAAATATATTACTTAAATAATTATTTTTATTAAAAAAAAAGGGGGATAGTAATAGAATAGTTATTTTATTTTAAAAATATAAACTATCCTTTATTGCTTAATTTTGTTATATATAATCTTATTACTTGTTGGAATGTAAATTGAGGTAATACATATTTAGAGAAAATATATACTATACTGAATAATACTACAAATGAAAATAAGATTTGATTAAAAAAGTAAAAAGGTATTAATTGTGGCATATTTATTGTGTTTATTTTTAATTTGCTCTTATAAAAGAGCTATCTCTTTAGTAAAAAATATAAATGAGATATTTAGGGTTCTTAAATTAATTAAATTAATTTATTTTTAACTTTTATTTAATGTAATTCTATAGCATCTCTTAAATAAGAACATACTAATAAAGTGAAAACAAAAGCTTGAATTAAAGAAACAGCTAATTCTAAACCAATTAAAGCTAAGAAAATAGCAAAAGGTATTAAAGTAATAACTGCAATTAATAAATTAGCAGTAAATAATTTATATAAATAAGTTGATAATATTTTTAATAATGTATGTCCAGCTACTATATTAGCAAATAATCTCACACCTAATGAAACTGCTCTAGCTAAATATGAAACTAATTCAATTAAAGCTAATAAAGGAACTAAACCTAAAGGAGTTCCAGCAGGAATAAAGAATGAGAAGAATTTAACTCCATGGATAGATAAAGATAAAATTGTTACACCAATAAAGATAGTTAAACTTAATCCTAAAGCTACTACACCACTAGCTGTAACAGCAAAAGAATAAGGAACATTAGAAATTAAATTACCTACTAAAATAAAGAAGAATAATGAATAAACAAAAGGTAAATAGATTTCATTATGGCTTCCTATTTGTTCTCTTACCATAGTATTTAAACTTGCAAAAGAAGATTCTAAAGCAATAGACCATTTATTAGGTATTAATTTATTTTCATTATTAGCAAAATAATGTAAACCTACTACTATAGATAATATAAATAATGTATATAAAGCTAAATTAGTTAAACTAATTTGAATATAACCAAATAATGGAGCATTAAATCCAATTAAACTAGTAACTTCAAATTGACCTAAAGGTGAAAAAATAAATAAGTTATTCATAGTTATTTTAAATTAATTTTTATTTTCGATTTGTAAAGGTAACATATTAAATGCATGGAATGGTATAGGACTAGCTAATGTCCATTCTATTGAGTTAACACCTTGATATTTATTATGTAATACTTCACTTGTGAAATATGGAACTACTGCCCAAGGATTTTTTGTACTTTGAGGTTGGTTAGCAAAGATATCATAGATTATATAACCAAATAATACTGTAGCTACTACTGAGATTATTGATCCAAAACTTGATATTACGTTCCATCCACTAAATGCATCAGGATAATCTGGTATTCTTCTTGGCATTCCGGCTAAACCTAAGAAATGTTGAGGGAAGAATGTCATATTAACTCCTATGAATAATGTCCAGAAATGTATTTTACCTAATAATTCATTAAATGTTCTACCTACTATTTTTGGTGTCCAATAATAGAATCCAGCAAATAATGCAAATACAGCTCCCATTGATAATACATAATGGAAGTGTGCAACTACATAATATGTATCGTGGAAAGCAACATCTAATGAAGCATTTGATAATACTACTCCAGTTAATCCACCGATAGTGAATAAAGCTAAGAATCCTAATACAAATAATAATGGTGTACTAAATCTTAAGCTACCTCCATATAATGTAGCTAACCATGAGAATATTTTAATACCTGTAGGAACAGCAATTACCATTGTAGCTGCTGTAAAATAAGCTCTAGTATCTACATCTAAACCAACTGAGAACATATGGTGAGACCATACTAAGAATCCTAAGATACCAATAGAGAACATAGCATAAACCATACCAATATAACCAAATATTGGTTTACCTGAGAATGTTGATACAATATGACTTACTATACCAAATCCTGGTATTATTAAGATATACACTTCAGGATGTCCGAAGAACCAGAATAAATGTTGATATAATATAGGATCTCCACCTCCTGCTGGATCATAGAAACTAGTATTGAAGTTTCTATCTGTTAATAACATTGTGATTGCACCAGCTAATACAGGTAAAGATAATAATAATAATATAGCAGTAATAAAGATAGCCCATACAAATAAAGGTAATTTATGTAAAGACATACCATTAGCTCTCATATTTAAAGTTGTACATATGAAGTTTATAGCACCTAATAATGAAGATACTCCGGCTAAATGTAAACTAAAGATAGCTAAATCTACTGAACCACCTGAGTGTGATTGTATTCCAGCTAATGGAGGGTAAACAGTCCATCCTGTACCAGCACCATTTTCAACTAATGAACTTAATAATAATAATATTAAAGCTGGTGGTAATAACCAGAATGAAATATTATTTAATCTTGGGAAAGCCATATCTGGACTACCACAGTGGATAGGTAAAAAATAATTACCAAAACCTCCAACTAAACCAGGCATTACCATATAGAATATCATAATGAAAGCATGAGCTGAAATTATAACATTAAATAATTGATGATCTCCTTGTAAAAATTGAACTCCTGGACTTGATAGTTCTAATCTAATTAAAACTGAAAAAGCAGTACCAATCATACCAGAAAATACTGAAAATATTAAATAAAGAGTACCAATTTCTTTAGCATTTGTAGAATATAACCAATTCATAATATAAAAAAGTATTTATAGAATTTTTAATTTTTAATTCTTTTAGTTTTATTAATTATTTTTTTAAATTTTAATTACTTAAAAATTTAATTATTTTAAGTAATTTAAAAAGGGTAAAAATTTAAGATTTTAAATAAATATGTAATCTTAACTTTTTTTATTTATTTATCTTAGCAGTTTTTTTTTTAATAAAAAAATTAAATTTAATTGCTAAAAATAAAAATAGAAAGGAAAAATAAAAATAAACAATAAAATGTTAACAACTTTAATATTAATACCTATTATAGGTGCAATAATTCTTATGCCTATGCATACTAATCAAGTAAATCAAATGAAAAAAATAGCTTTAAATACAGCTATTTTAAATTTTATTATTTCATTATTTATTTGGTTTAATTTTGATTCTAATACTACACAATATCAATTTGTTTCAGAATTTAATACTTTACAATTTTGTCATTTAAATTTTGGAATAGATGGTATATCATTATATTTTGTATTATTAACTACATTTATAAGTCCTATAGCAATATTATCTAATTATAAAAATATAGAAAATAATATGAAATTATTTTTAATTTCTCTATTATTATTAGAAAGTTTACAAATTTGTGCTTTTGTTTCTTTAGATTTATTATTATTTTATATATTCTTTGAAAGTGTATTACCTATACTTTTCATAGTTATTATTTTATTTGGACATGGTATAGATAGATTTAGATCTGCATTTTTATTATTTTTATATACATTAGGTGGAAGTTTACCTATGTTATTAAGCATATTAATGATATATAATTATATAGGATCAACAGATTTACAATTAATATCTTTATATGAAATAAGCTTAGAAAGTCAAAAATTATTATGGTTAGGATTCTTTATAGCTTTTGCTGTTAAAACTCCTTTATATCCTTTTATTATTTGGTTACCTAAAGCACATAGTGATTCTCCTTTAGCTGGTTCAATTTTATTAGCCGCTACAATATTAAAATTAGCAACTTATGGTTATTTAAGAGTATTAATTCAAATATTACCTGATGCTACAAATCATTTTAGTCCTTTAATTCAAAGTATTGCAATAATTTCTTTAATATATGCTAGTTTCTCTACTATTATCCAACAAGATACTAAAAGATTAATAGCTTATAGTAGTGTTTGTCATATGGCTGTTGTAGTTTTAGGTTTATTCTCTAATACTTTACAAGGTATTGAAGGTGCTATTTTATTAGGTTTAGCTCATGGTTTTGTTAGTCCAGCTTTATTTATATGTGTAGGTGGAGTAATCTATGATAGAACTGGAACAAGAATAATTAAATATATAAGAGGTTTAGCAACTTATATGCCAGTATTTACTATTTTATTCTTTGTATTCACTTTAGCTAATACAGGTATACCTTTAACATTAAATTTCTTAGGTGAACAATTATCTTTATTAGGTATCTGGCAACAAAATCCTATTATTGCTGCTTTAGGTGCTACAGGTATAGTATTATCTGCAGTATATTCAATATTTTTATATAATAGATTATCTTATGGTGATTATTCTCCTTATTTAGCTAAAAAAACTACAAATTTAAATTCTGATCAAAAAGAAACTATAATTAAAGATATAAATAGAAGAGAATACTATTTATTATTAGCTTTATTAATACCTACTGTAATTTTAGGATTAGTACCTAATGTATTATTAAATTCTTTACATTTATCTGTTTCTTCATTATTATATTTTATATAGTTAATAGTATTTAAATTAAATAACCCCCCTTTATTTTTTTAATATAAAAATTTATTACTTTCTATTATCTTATTAAAAAATAAAAAATATTCTGGGATAAAATTGTAAATAAAAATACTATAAGCACTATTTAGTATAATAATAAAAATTTACTTAATAAAATTAAAAATTTAAAATAATATATAAAATTAGGAGTTCTTTTTTAAAAACTATTTTAATTTAAAATTAAAAGATCAAAACTAAAGTGCACTTTCTTTTTATTATAAAAATAAAAATTTAATTAAAATAGTTAAAATATTCTATTTTTATTTGTCCTATTGTTTTTACAATAATTAAATTTAATTTTAAAATTGTATTTAGTGACTTTCCTACATTAAATTTTTAATGTTAGATTTAGATATTCTTATTTACTTTTATCACTTAACAAAAAATTGTATTTATTAAAAAAAAAATAATTCTTATGAGATAAGTATATTAATTAACTTAAGAAGGTTAAAATTAAATTAAGATTTTTAATGTATTAGACATTATTATTTAAATATTTTTTTATTTAACTTTTTTTAAATATGTTAGCAGCAGCAAAATACATAGGAGCAGGTTTAGCTTGTTCAGGTTTAATCGGAGCCGGAGCCGGAATCGGTACAGTATTCGGTTCATTAATTATAGCAACAGCTAGAAATCCTCAATTAAGAGGACAATTATTTACTTACGCAATCTTAGGATTTGCCTTAGCAGAAGCTACAGGTTTATTCGCATTAATGATGGCATTCTTATTATTATACTCATAATAAGAAATATAACCCCTTTATTTTTTAAATAAAAAATAATTAATAAGAAAAGAATAAATTTATTAAGAAAATAAAATAAATATTTTTAGGAAGCAGAACTCGAGTGGTGGAGTGTCTCACTTTTAATGGGAAAGTTCTGGTTCGAATCCAGGTGTTTCCAATTAAATTAAAAAAAAAAATATATAAAAATAAATATAAGCGAGTATGCTGAAATTGGTAAACAGGTGAATCTTAGGAATTCATGGATAATTTCTTTAAGAGTTCAAGTCTCTTTACTCGTAAAATTAAAAAATTATTTAAATTTAAAAACGAGCCCTCCCAGATTCGAACTGAGATAATTTTAGTCGACAACTAAATACTCTACCAATTAAGCTAAGGGCCCTAACTTTAATTAATTATACTTATCATTTCCTAAAAAAAATAAATAATAATTAAAAGAGTAATATATATACGGGCACTGTCGGATTCGAACCGACGACTTTTTTTAAAAGTACTCGTTTTCAAGACGAGCGCCATAAACCAGACTCGACCAAATGCCCTTTATTTTTTTTTATAATTCTTAAAATTATATGTGCTTTTTTT
>Ga0065721_10049938_pt1 | contig 25188 bp, 15 predicted proteins | sample Mesricmetagenome_FD_59108 | JGI IMG/M metagenome (GOLD analysis project Ga0065721, IMG submission 59108) | Mesophilic microbial community from rice straw/compost enrichment Sample: eDNA_1 v2 (version 2) | ecosystem: Engineered > Solid waste > Grass > Composting > Bioreactor | place: USA: Davis... | reverse complement strand
CGAGCCGGATCGCGGGCTCGTGCGTGAGCCCGCCGAACATCACGTGCGCCATCCGGCCGAGCTGGTCCGTGACCGCGGCGTCGATCACGGGGTGCCGGTAGCCGTGGATCGCGCACCACCACGAGGCCATGCCGTCCACCAGCTCGCGGCCGTCGGCGAGCTGGAGCCGCACGCCCTGGGCGGAGACCACCGGCAGCGGGGGTGCCGCAGCCGGCATCGGCCCGTACGGGTGCCAGATGCGGGTTCGGTCCAGCTCGAGCAGCTCGGCGTTCACGCCGCCCGACCCTAGCGAGTCGTCTGTGGCTCCAGGATCTCCCGCCGGGCGGATGAGTTGCCCGTGCCCGGGTCGATCGAGATGAGGTCCGCGGCCAGCGGCTGGAACGACGGCTTGGTCGTGAACACGAAGCGCGCGAGGCTCAGCGCCGTGTTCTCGGCCAGGTTGCCCGTGCCGCCGGCGCCGATCGAGCCGCCGTTGATCATCGTCACGCCCGAGCGCGTGTAGAAGTCGGTCCGGTGCGTGTGGCCGACGAGGAACACGAGCGGGCGCTCCGGCGGGGCGTCCTCGAGCACCTTCAGCGCGGTGCTCAGCAGGCCCGGCTGGTGGACCATCACCACGTCCACCTTGCCGATCAGCGGGCGCAGCCACTGCGTGAACGTCTCCACCATCCCGGGCTGGGGGTTGTTGTCGTAGCGGTCGCGGAACGACTCGGCGCTCAGGCGCTCGAACGGGTCGTCGTAGCCCGCGACCCGCAGGCCCGCGATCTTGTTGATGATCGGCCCGCGGGAGCCGTCGGGCATCAGCCGCCCGCGGCGCGTGAGCACGATCGCGCCCTCCTTGGCCAGTTCCCGGCTGAGGTAGTCGGAATCGTGGTTGCCGGAGACGAACACGAACGGCTTGCCCGCGTGCGCGACCCGGCGCACCAGCCGCGTCTCCAGCGGGGAGCCGCGGTCGGTCAAGTCGCCGACGAAGAACAGCGGCCCGCCGCGCGCCGCCCGTTCGAGCACGCTCAGCGCGACCGTGTTGTTGTGCAGGTCGGAGGCGACCGTGATCGTCGGCTGGCCCTCGAGCCGCTGGCGGCGCCCGGGGTCCACGACGAGCCGCGCGAGGCCGACGAGCTGGGCGTCCAGCTCCTGGTTGAGGGCGCCCGGCGTGCGCTGCGCGGCCTCGACGGCCTCCAGCGCGCGCGGGATGTCCGGCCCGTGGGCGTAGTACTGCGGGTTGGAGATCTCGCCCCGGGGCGGGATCAGCACGACCATGGCGACGCCGATCCCGACCGCGGTCACCACGCTCGCGCTCGAGGTCCAGCGCAGGCGCGGGACGCGGCTGCGGATCGCGAACGCCGTCAGCAGGCCGAGCGCCGCGCCCGCGGCCACGCTGAGCGCGATCAGCCGGATCAGGAAGTCGCGCAGCGCCCGTTCGGCCTCGATCCGGACCTTGTCGATGTCCAGCGACTGGCCCTGGGCGAGGCCGGTTGCGACACCCCGGTTGACGGTCTGCAGGTCCACGCGCAGGCGGATCGGCGCGCGGATCGCCTCGAAGCGCGCGCCCCAGTCCACGAGCGGGACGTACACGTCGAGCGCACCCCGGTGCCCGGGGGACATCGAGAGGCGGATCTCGCCCACCGACAGCGTCGCGCTCTGGTGGTAGGCCACGAGCGCCAGGTAGGAGCCGCCGCACGTCGCCAGCATCACGAGCACGAGCGACAGCGCGCGCCGGAAGCACGTGATCAGGCGGCTCTTGACGTCCCGCCGCGCCCACCGGGGCGGAGGTCCGTCGTCTGGTGCGTGATGTTGCGGCCGGTCGGCAACGCTCGCCATTCCTCCAGTCCAACGTAGGAGGTCAGCGGCGGCGTTCCCACAATTCCATCGGACAGAGGCGTTTGAGACCCAGTTGTTGGTACAGGCGTTCGCCCAGCTCGGTGGCCTGGAGCGTGATCGTGGTCAGGTGGTGGCGTTGCGCGTCGGCCAGCGCGCTGCGCATGACCTGGGTGGCGAGGCCGTGCCGGCGCGCCTTGGGGACCGTGGCCACGAACGAGATCCCGCAGTCCTGCCCGTGGTGCAGGGCGAGCGCGACCGCGGCGGGGGCGCCGTTGAGGTCGGCGCGGTAGCCGCGCAGCGTGCCCTCCTCGAGCGTGCTGAGCGTGCGCTCGAGGCGGCTGTCGACGTTCCCGTAGGCGAGGTCGTTGACGCGGCCGACGACGAGCAGGTCGGCGTTCGGACGCGGGTCGGCGGTCGTCAGGTCGATCTTGAGGTCCGCGAGCGCCGCCCCCATGCCGGGGGAGGCGGACGCGACGGCCATGCCCGACTGGCGCAGCTCGGCGGTCACGGCGCGGGCGCTGCCGTCGACCCACACCGCCCAGCGGCGCACGCCCGCGTCGCCGTACAGGACCTCCAGCTCGTCCAGATAGCGCAGCGCGGAGGCGGGGTCGAGCGCCACGGCGGCGTTCAGCGCCGGTGAGTCGGGGGTGCTCGGCACGACGCTGGCCATCAGCCCGTCGCGCTCGATCACGAAGCCCTGTTTCGCGCTGCCGCCGAGCAGCGTCTGCAGCGAGGCAAAGCCTTCCCAGAGGCGGCGTTTGAGCTCCGCGTCGTCCATTGCCGCGGGACCCTAGCGGCGGAGCCGAGCCCAGGGGGCTCGACTCGCGCTGCAGGGAGGATTCGGTCTAGAAGATGAGTGCGCTCAGCTGGTCAGGCTGCGCGCTGGGTGCGAGCTTGGCTGCGCTGCCAAGTCCGCGCGCGTCGACCGTCGGTTGGAGCGCATTGACGGCCGCGGCGTGGCTGTTGAGCGGGGAGGAGGATCGCTTCAGCACGCTGCGTAGCTTGGAGCAGCGGCGGGCCGGTTTCGGGAGCGCTGGCCTGAGTCTTGCGGTGTGGCTAGCCGGACGTGGTGGTAGGGGCTGGCAACATGCGGGCGGTGGGCAGCCCCCTGCGCAGCCATCGCTGGTTCGGTGTGGACGACCTGCGGTCGTTCGGTCACCGGTCGCGGACGCTGCAGATGGGCTTCGACCGCGAGGACTTCCGCGGCAAGCCCGTGATCGCGGTGGTGAACACGTGGAGCGAGATCAATCCGTGTCACACGCACCTGCGGGATCGGGCCGAATCGGTCAAGCGCGGTGTCTGGCAGGCGGGCGGGTTCCCGCTCGAGGTGCCCGCCCTGTCGTTGAGCGAGCCGTTCATGAAGCCGTCGACGATGCTGTATCGGAACCTGCTGGCGATGGAGACCGAGGAGCTGCTGCGGTCGTATCCGTTCGACGGCGCCGTGCTGCTGGGCGGGTGCGACAAGACGACGCCCGGGTTGGTGATGGGCGCGTTGTCGGCCGGGTTGCCGTTCATCTTCGTTCCCGCCGGGCCGATGCTGCGCGCGTCCTGGCGTGGGCGGACGTTGGGGTCGGGGTCGGACGTGTGGAAGTACTGGGACGAGTTGCGGGCCGGGGAGATCGGGGAGGACGACTGGCACGCGGCCGAGGAGCGGATCGCGTCGTCGGCCGGGCACTGCATGACGATGGGCACCGCCTCGACGATGACGTCGGCGGTCGAGGCGCTGGGGTTGACCTTGCCGGGCGCGGCGTCGATTCCCGCGGCCGACAGCGACCATCCGCGGATGGCCGTGGCGTCGGGGCGGAGGATCGTCTCGCTGCCTCCGGTGTCGCTCTCGTCTTCGGACTTCGACCGTGCGATCCGCGTGGTGCTCGCGCTCGGCGGCTCGACCAACGCGGTCATCCACCTGATCGCGATGGCCGGCCGTGCCGGGGTTGAGTTGTCGCTGGCGCGCTTCGACGAGCTCTCGCGTGAGGTCCCGGTGCTGGCTGATCTGCGGCCCAGCGGGAAGTACCTGATGCAGGACTTCTTCGAGGCCGGTGGCCTCCGGGGCCTGATGTCCCGCCTCGGGTTGGGTGACGACGCGCCGGTGTTCGACGACGACGTGATCCGGCCGCTGTCCGATCCGGTCAGTGCCGAGGGCGGCCTGGCGATCCTGCGCGGTTCGCTGGCGCCGGACGGCGCGGTGATCAAGAGCTCCGCCGCGTCTGCGGCGCTGCTTCGGCATGTCGGGCCGGCGGTCGTGTTCGAGGACTACGACGACATGCGCGCGCGCATCGACGATCCCGAGCTGGACGTGACGCCCGACTCCGCGTTGGTGTTGCGCAACTCCGGGCCGCTGGGCGGTCCGGGCATGCCGGAGTGGGGCATGCTCCCGATTCCGAAGAAGCTGTTGCGTGCGGGCGTGCGCGACATGGTGCGGATCAGCGACGCCCGCATGTCCGGCACCGCCTACGGTACGTGCGTGCTGCACGTCTCTCCCGAGTCCTTCGTCGGCGGTCCGTTGGCCCTGGTGCAGACGGGCGATCTGATCGAGCTCGACGTCGAGGCCCGCCGCCTCGAGCTGCGCGTCCCGCAAGAAGAGCGCGCCGCGCGCCGTTCTCTGTGGGTGCCCCGGGAGTTCCCCGCCACGCGCGGCTACCAGGAGCTCTACGCCCGGCACGTCACCCAGGCCCACCAGGGCTGTGACTTCGACTTCCTCCACGGCGCCGGCGGCGTCCCCGAACCAGCCATCCATTGATGAACGACATTTCGCAGGGCCCCTGGGACGTCATCGTCGTCGGGGCGGGCATCCTCGGCCTGGCCACCGCGCGTGAGTGGATGTTGCGCTCCCCCGACGCACGTGTGCTGGTGCTCGAGCGCGAAGCCGACATCGCCCAGCACCAGACCGGCCACAACTCCGGCGTCATCCACGCCGGCATCTACTACAAGCCCGGGTCGCTGAAGGCGCGGCTGTGCGCCGAGGGCCGCGACGCGATGTACCGGTTCTGCGACGAGCACGGGGTCGCCTACGAGAAGTGCGGCAAGCTCATCATCGCTCTCAACCCCTCGGAATTGCCGGCCCTCGATGAGCTGGAGCGCCGCGGGATCTCGAACGGCGTCCCCGGCCTGCGCCGCCTGTCGGGAGGCGAGATCGCGGAGATCGAACCCCACGCCGTCGGCGTCGCCGCCCTGCACTCGCCCGAGACCGGCATCATCGACTTCGCCGCCGTCGCCCGGGTGCTCGCCGACGATCTTCGCGCGCGGGGCGCCGTGATCGCCTGCGGCGTCTCGGTGCGCTCGATCATGCGGCACGGCTCGACCACGATCGTCGACACCTCGGGCGGCGCGATCCCGACGGCGCGCGCCGTCGCTTGCGCCGGCCTCTGGTCCGACCGCCTCGCCCAGCGCAGCGGCGACGACGAGAACCCGCGGATCGTCCCGTTTCGTGGCGGCTACGCCAAGCTCAAGCCCGAAGCCCGGTACCTGGTGCGGTCCCTGATCTACCCGGTCCCGGACCCGTCGTTGCCCTTCCTCGGCGTCCACCTGACCAAGACGATCTCGGGCGACATCTGGCTCGGCCCGACCGCCCTGCTCGCCCCGTCCCGCACGGCGTACTCGCTGCGCTCGATCAACCGCTTCGACATCGGCGCGACGCTGAGCTGGCCCGGCACCTGGAAGATGGCGAAGCGCTTCTGGCGCACGGGCCTGACCGAGATGCACTTCGCGGCCCGCCGCAGCGCCTTCGTCGAGGCCTGCGCCGCCTACGTCCCCGAGCTTCGGCCCGAACACGTCGAGCCCGGCCCGGCCGGCATCCGCGCCCAGGCCGTCGACCGCTCCGGCGCCCTCCTCGACGACTTCGCCTTCGGCACCGCGCCCGGCGTCGTCCACGTCCGCAACGCCCCGTCCCCGGCCGCCACGTCCTCCCTGGCGATCGCGAAAATGATCGCGGACCGTCTGGACGCCGCCTAGTCGCTACCCTAAGCGCGCACGCCCTCTTAGCTCAGTTGGTAGAGCACTTCCATGGTAAGGAAGGGGTCGCCGGTTCGAGTCCGGCAGAGGGCTCTGTTCTCGTAGGCCGCGCCACTGCGCGGATTCTGAAGGACCCGCAGGCTGCGCGCCTGCCGCCCGAGGGCCCGGCGAAACGGCCCTATGGAAACGATCTGGAAACTTCGGGCGCTCCCGAGCGGCGTTGTGCGCCTCGTGATCGCGACTCGTGCCCGTCCTTGCCGTTGCCGATCGTCCCGGCACGCGAGGGCAGGACACAGCCCGTATCTGTCGTTCGCCCAGGTAGGCGTCGCCTCCACGACCGCGAGGAGCTGCGGCTGGCGCGCCTCGCGACCTCGCTCCCCCTCGGTGCCCGCTGTTGACGTTGGCCGGCGCCCCGGCTCCCCGTGGTGAGACCCTCCCGTGCGAGTCGCGCCCTGGTGTTGGTCGGCGAGCACGGCGAGCGAAGCGAGCCGCGCGCAGCCGGCCGGCGGCCGAAGGCCGCCCTTGAGTTCGTAGAGAAGATCGTCACCCTGAAGTTGTGTCTGTGCCGTCCGAGACCCGAACGGGCCACGCAATTGAGCCGCGAGACTCGGGTGCGGAACGCCAGTCTGATCTGGTCGCCGATCCACTGCTCTCCGTCATGCAGGTCGCGCGCGAGTCGGACCTGAGTGCTGGCCAGGTGGCGTTGATGATCCGTCATGGTCACTTGCCGAGCTTGGATCGCGGTCGGTTGGTGGCGCGGGACGAATTGGACGTACCGTTGATCCGGCGTTCGTGGTTGACCAGGCTGCATGAGCCGCGGCCAGAGAGCGAGATACGAACTGATCGGCGACATGGCGACGGAGGCCATCCCGCCGCCGTGGTTCTGGCGCGGCTGATTAACGCGCTCGAGGCCAAGGATGCGAGTTCGGTGTGGCAGGTGTCATCTGCGGCCACGCGCGCCCTAGCGAGCGACGAGCGCGGGGCGGTCACACTCTGGCTTCAGCACCTGCAGCCGGCGATCGCGAGGAATTTTGGGATCGCGTCCGTTGGGTATCTAATCGGCGACGGGGACGGAGTCGGTATCCGACTAGTGGAGGAGCCCCTCCCACTGACGCAGGTGATGTCGAAACCGACTTCGATGATGGCTTGGGGCGCCGTTCCATTCGTGGAGGAAGACGGGGAGTGGCGAGCGGATCTACCGCTTTTCCTCCGGTACGACGAATGGCGGATGGACGTTGGGCTGAAAGGCTGACCCGACGGTCACTCCCTCGGCATCGACGTGGTGCTGGATCGCGCGCTCGTCAAGCCAGACATATGGAACCGCGAGCGCGAGGCATCGGTCCGTGGGCCGGTGAAGCAGTGCGTCGGCGACGGCCTGTGAAAAGCGGTCCTCAGTGAGGACCATGGAGAGGTAGACCGCCGTCGCGGCTACCCCAAGCAACGCCGCAACCTGCAAGTACACCCCGGTCGGGAGCGTGACGTGCATCCCGAGTGCATGGATGGCCTCCACTGGAATCGCGTCGCGAGTCCAAGCCTCGATCTGGCTTCGTTCGAACAGGACGGCCGCCAAGGCGTAGAAGTAGACGGTGAGGATAAGCGTCGCTGCGGACACGGAGATCAGGAGCCGAGGCAGAAGCGAGACGCCAAGGCTCCGACGGACGGTTGCGGCGATGTACGGGGCGTACTCTTGGGGTCGGTTCTTGGCGAACGCGGCGAGAACCGTGTCGCGCGCTAGCTGTTCGACAACGTCGGCGTTGTCCTTCTGCACGCGACGAGCCTCAGCTACTAGAAGTGCCAACGGGTCTGCTGCCCCCTCTAGGCGTCGCGCGCTTGCACGCACCACAGCCTCGATCTCCCGGTACAGCGTGAACGCAACCAAGACACCCATCACCCCTACGGTCACGACGTACAGGGCGACCCAGTCGATCGAGTCAAGATCGCGGGCTACCTCCCAGATCTCGGCCGAGAAGAGCGGGACAAAGAGGACGACGAGTGCTACGGGGCCGAGGAGCGGCGCGCTCCGCACGATCATTGCGACGTTGGACGCCAGATCTCGTGCGGTGCCGAGTCGCAGGCCGCGCAGAAGCCATGGAATCGCAGCTAGTGCAATCGGGGCACCGTAAGTCCACCAAAGGAAGTGTCCGGAGGAACCGGTTAGCGTGAATATGAGCGCGCTGATGGGCCACGCCATCGTGATGACCGCGATCGCGATTCCTCTTGCCAAGGTAAACACGATGAAAACCGCGACCGAAACGGCGACGATCAGCAAGGGCCAGCCGGCGCCGCTGGGCTCGACCTGGCGGGCGATAAGCGCCGTTGCGGTCCAGACGTAAAGAAACCACGCGAGAAGACCGATCTGCGTGGCCCGGTTGCTGTCCTCCGGCTCCGGCTCGTGGGCGCAGAGGTCGCCGTAACGCTCGGTTCGGAGCAGCTGGGCCAGGCTCACGCGCAACAAGGCAGAGCGCTGGTCCTGGTCCAGCATCAAAGGTTCGGCGCGCGGTGGCGGCGCATCCTGAGCTTCCTGCCGTGGCATAGCGCGTCGCTGAAACAGGGCACCTGATTGCCGATGGGCGAGATCAACGGTCGCGACGTGCGTAAACCCGTTGTTGGCGTAGTAAGCGTGGAGGCTCTCGTTCCGCTTGGCGCAGTCCAAACGCAGCCATTGGCGCCCCTCGGCCGCAACTAGTTCACCGGCGTAGTCGAGGAGCTGACGGCCGATTTCATGGCCAGAGTGAGCGCGATCCACGGCGAGGCGGCGGACATAGCCTGCGTCGTCTGGTGGGTTGCCCCAAAGCTCTGCATCGGGGGTGAAGGTGAGCGTGAAGGTCGCAACGGGCTCGCTGTCGAGCGTCGCGATGAAGACCTCGTCACGATCGATCGAAGGAGCGATCGTGCCGGCCTCGAACGGCGACGTCCATTGATCTGTGATGCCTTGTTCGATCAGCCATTCGTAAGCCTGGTGGAGAAGGCCAACGACGGTATCGAGGTCCTCTGACGTTGCTCGGCGAATGTCGAGCGCGGTGCGAGAGGCCGGGGTCGGCATCAGTCGCCCGCGACGTCGTAGACGAGGGTGTAGCGATCGCCTGGGAGGACGGTGCTGAACAGGCGGACGGGCGTGTCGGTCTCGTCGTAGCCGACGCGCGCGAGGCAGGCAACGGGGGTGCCGGGACCGATCTGCAGCGTCGAGGCCTCGTCGGCGGTGGGCATGCGGACGGTGATCTCGTCCTGGAAGCGGACCTGGGCGTGGCCGATCTCGTCGAGCACCTTGTTCGCGCCCTGGGGTATGTCGTCGGGCGCGACGATGGGCGTGTCGCGCACGAGCTCGTGCGGGAAGTAGGTGTCGGCGATGGCGTAGGGCTGGTCGTCGACGTACTGAATGCGGCGGCGCACGACGACGGTGGCGCCCTCGTCGAGTTCGAGCCGGGCGGCGGTCGTCGTGTCGGAGCGGATCATCGCGACTTCGATGCTGAGGTCGCCCTTGTGGCCCTGCTCGGCGACGTCGCTCTGGAAGGCGTCGCGGGTCGAGCGCGCGCGGCGTTCGCGTGAGTCGGTGCGAGAGGCGAAGAAGCGCAGCGGCGCGCGCTCGCGGACGAACGAGCCGCGGCCCTGGCTGCTTGTGATCAGGCCCTCGTTGGTCAGGGCGCCGAGCGCGAGGCGGATCGTGTTGCGCGAGACGCCGTGCTGGTCCATCAGCTCTTGCTCGCTGGGCAGACGCGTGCCGGGGGCGAGGTCACCGCGGTAGATCGCATCCCGAAGCTGGCCGGCGATGCGGCGGTAGAGCGGTTGCCCGGAAGCGTTGGCGGCGGCGGACACTGCACGAATTGTACCAACGAGTGGAACAGGTCTTGACAGAGTCTCTCGTCTCTGCTGTTGTTCCACTCGTTGGTACAAGTCTAACGAGCTGGGAGGCCGCATGCGTTTGCCGATCGACACGAGTCGCCTGCAGTTCCTCGTCGTCAGCGAGGCGGAGCGGCTGTTGAAGTTCGAGGAGGGCAAGCCGCGTGACGCGTGGGCGCCGCGGGTCGACGAGAACGGCGAAGTCATGTGTCGCGTGCAGGTCGTCGCGCTTGGGGACGGCGAGGCCGAGATCATCCGCGTGTCGGTCCCCGGTGACCCGGGGGTCAAGCAGGGCGAGATGGTGCGTGTCGACGGCATGACCGCGCAGGCGTGGGAGATGGAGGGCCGCAACGGCATGGCCTTCCGCGCCGCCGCAATCCGGTCACTGCAGGCTCGGTCTGAGAAGGCCACCGCGTGATGTTCCCCGCTCTGGGCAAGGTCGCCGATCTCGGGATGGGAGATCGCCTCGCGGCGTGATCCTTGTGCGGCGAGAGCGCTACAGCCTCGTGGACGAGTGGCCGTACCTCGTCGCCGGCTGCGTCGCTGCGGTCTGGCGGTGGCGACTGGAGCTGGTCCTCGTGCTCGGGCCCGTGCTCGGCTGGCAAGCGCTCGTCGAGCAGCTCGGGCCGGTTGCCGCGTCGACGATCGTCGTCATCGCAGGGGCGGTCGTGCTCACGCCGCACACCTCACGCAGCGCGTTGAGCCGCGGACTGAAGGCGGCTCGGGTGCGGCGGCGCTGGCGGCGGGCGTGGATCGATGTCGGTCTCCCTCACGTCGCCGCTCGACGCGTGCGTCAGGTGCCGGCGGGCGAGCTGGTGCGCATCCGCTGCGCGCGTGGATCCTCGATCCCGCATGTGGAGCGGCACGCCGAACAGCTCGCCGCTTGCCTCGGCGCGCGCGAGGTCCGCGTCTGGCGTGACCCGGGGTCCGCGACCTGGGGCGACGCGCTGCTTGTGCGCCGCGACGCGCTCGACGGAATCACCGCGCCGTGGCCGTGGGTCGACGCGACCGGACCGCTGTCGCTGTGGGAGACATTCCCGGTCGGCGTCGACGAGCTGGGCGACACGGTGACGATGCGCCTGCCCGAACGGAACCTGCTCCTGGGCGGCGAGCCGGGAGCGGGCAAGAGCGCGGCCCTGTCACTCGTGCTGGCGGCGGCCGCGCTGGACCCGAACGTCAAGCTCTGGCTGCTCGACGGCAAGCTCGTCGAACTCGCCGCCTGGGGGCCGTGCGCCGAACGAATGGCCGGCGCGAGCATCGACGACGCGATCGCGCTGCTCGAAGCGGTTCAGCGCGAGATGGATGCGCGCTATCGCGAGCTGGTGGCCAACGGCAAGCGCAAGATCGCTCCGGGCGACGGCCTGGCCCTTCACGTCGTGGCCTGCGACGAGCTGGCGTTCTATCTCACCGTCGAGGACCGCAAGAAGCGCATCCGCTTCGCCGAGCTGTTGCGCGACCTCGTCGCCCGCGGCCGCGCCGCTGGCGTGATCGTCGTTGCCGCCACGCAGAAGCCTGCAGCCGATGTCGTCCCCTCGGCACTGCGCGATCTTTTCGGGTTCCGGCTCGCGATGCGCTGCACGACGCGCGACGCCTCCGACACCATCCTCGGCCAGGGCCGGGCGACCAACGGCTACAGCGCGGCCACGATCGCGCCCGACCAACGCGGCATCGGCTTTCTGCTCGCCGAGGACGGCTTGCCGCGACGCATGCGGGCGTTCTACCTCGACGACCAGGCCGTCGACCGGCTTGCGCGCCGCGCGGCTGCGCTTCGACAGGGGGCGGAGTGATGGTCGCGATCTCGCGGGAAATCCTCGATGGGCTGATCGCGCGCGCGGCGCGGCCGGACTTCGAAGCCTTCGCGGCGCAGGTGCGCTCGTCCAACTACTGCGTGCGGCCGGTGAGGCTACGCGGCACGATCGAGACGTGCGACGCCCACGGGCTGCGCCGGGTGTGGTCGACTGACTCGGAGCCGGACGGCGTGCTCCGGAAGGCGTGCGGGAATCGGCGCGAGGCGGTCTGCCCGTCGTGCGCGGAGCGGTACCGCCAAGATGCCTATCACCTGATCGCCGCAGGGCTGCGCGGAGGGAAAGGCGTTCCGGACACGGCTGTGGACCATCCGGCCGTCTTCGCGACGTTGACGGCGCCGAGCTTCGGGCTGGTGCACACACGCGCACTCGGACGCGACGGCAAGCCGCGGCGTTGCCGCCCACGGCGCGACGCGCCGGTCTGCCCCCACGGTCGGCCGCTGTCCTGCACCGCCATCCACGAAGAAGGCGATGCGTGCCTTGGCGAGCCGCTGTGCATGGACTGCTTCGACTACTTCGCGGCGGTGATCTGGAACAACACGCTCGGCGAGCTGTGGCGGCGAACGACGATCTACGTACGGCGGGCGTTGGCACGGCATGCGGGCATGACGCAGGCGGCACTGAACCTGGAGGTTCGGCCCGCGTACGCCAAGGTCGCCGAGTACCAGAAGCGCGGGCTGATCCACCTGCACGTCCTCGTGCGGCTGGACCGGGCGATGCCCAAGTACCGCGAGCACGAGGTTCATCCGCCGGCGAATCGCTTCGACGCCGAGCTGCTCGAGGAGGCATTGCGCACGGCTGTGGCCGAGGTATTCGCTCCGGTGCCGGCCGAGCTGGGGTCCGGGCGCATCCGCTGGGGCTCCGAGGTCGACGTCCGTCAGCTCCGTGCCGGGGACGAGCGCGGCGAGATCGCCGGCTACCTGGCCAAGTACGCGACCAAGAGCACCGAGCAGGCCGGCGGGCTGCTGCATCGCATCGACCGCGACGGCGTCGAGCGGGTCGAAGTCCGAGAGCACGTGCGCAACTTCATGGCCGCCGCGTTCGTGCTCGACGCCTTCGCCGGGGCACGACGCAAGGCCACGACGCCGCGACCGGCCGCGCCCGCGCCCGCGCCCGACATCGAGACCGACTGGAACGCGGCGGCGCTCGCGATCCGCGTGCAGCGGGCGATGGGCGTTGACGAACTGCTGCGCGTCCGGCTTCACGACGGTCCGGCGCATATTGGCCGGGTCGTGCGCGTCCTCGATACCGCGCCGAAGCGGCGTGGGACCTCGCTCGCGATCGAGCTGGACAGCGGCGCGTTCGTGCACCTCGCCGAGGTCGCTTCGATCGGGCCGGCGGATCGACACACTCGCCGGCGCGAGCGCCGTGATCCGCGCCTGGCGACATGCGCGCATGCGTTCGGGTACCGCGGGCACTGCCTGACCAAGTCGCGCCGGTACTCGACGACGTTCAAGCAGCTGCGCGCCGAGCGCGAAGCGTGGGTGCACGCACAGATCCTCGCGCGGTCTCGTGACGCGGCACAGCGCGCGCTGGCGGGTGCCGTCGAGCGCGTCGTCGCCCTGGAGTGGGATGGCGTCGGGCATGTCACAGCTGCAGACGAGTACTACGCGGTCTCTGAAGCTGCGCGGGCCCGTGAACGACGGCGAATCGGTCGCGAAGAGTGCTGCGGCGAGCCAAAGAGAGCGAGAAGGACGAGAGGACGGGCCACCGGACAAGAGCCCGTGGGTAAACGCGAGTCAGACAGGGAGGCGATGCACGGTGGGTGAGAACACAGTGGTCGTGCTCGGCGGCGATGAGCGCGCACTTCGGCGACTGGCCGAGCTGCTGGCGCCGTACATGCCGACCCCGGCGGTCGACGTGGTGACAGACGAGGATCGGTGGATGAACTCGAAGGAGGCCGCCGAGTACGCGGGCACGTCGAGGCACGCGCTGCACAAGGCGATGGCCGCGCGCGAAGTGCACTTCGAGCAGGACACGCCGGGCGGCAGGGCGTGGTTCAAGCGGGGCGACATCGATGCTTGGCGCCGCGGTGAGCGGCCGGCGTCGCGAGTCCGGAGCGCGGCATGAGTTCGTTGAGGCCGCCTCGGCCATGGCCGTTCGATGCAGCCGGGAAGCCGAAGCGTCGCGTCGGGGTGCCGGGTAATCGAGGCATCTACTGGCGAGCTGACGGACTCTTCGAGGTCGGCTACCGCGATGCTGACGGGCGGCTGCGCTGGCGTGGTCCATTCGAGACGATCTCGGCGGCGCGTGCTGAGCGTGGGGACGCTCGGGCAAAGGCACGGAGTGGCGACCGCGAGTCGGCCAATCCGCGGCTCAAGTTCGGTGAGGCCGCCGATCGCTGGCTCGCCGAGCAGGTCGTCGATCTGCGACGCCAGACGCGGGCGCGGTACGCGTCGCACGTGCGCAACCACCTGGCGCCGCGGTGGGGCCAGCGTCGGATGGACGCCATCGACGTGACCGATGCCGCGCGCCTGGTGCGTGAGCTGCGCGCGGCCGGGCTCGCGGAGTCCAGCATCAGCGGTGTGCTCCAGGTCGCCAACCGCGTGTTCAAGTTCGCCCGCCGGCACTGTCGCTGGCGCGGTGAGAACCCGATCGAGCTGCTGGAGACGAGCGAGCGGCCGAAGGCCAGCGCGACGCGTGAGAGGCGCATCTTCGAGGGCGACGAGCTCGCGCAGGTCCTCGCGGCGTCATGGGAGCCATGGGCGACGATCCTCCGCCTGGCGCACGACGTCGGTGGCCGTGAGAGCGAGCTTCTCGGGCTGTGGTGGGAGAACCTCGACCTTCGCGATCCGGCGACCGCCACAATCCGCTTCACGCATCAGCTGGACCGCGAGGGCAACCGTGTGGCGCTGAAGACTGAGGAGAGCAAGGCCACGCTGCCGCTGCCGCGCGCGACGGTCCGAATGCTGCTCGAACACAAGGCACACACGAAGGCGCCGACGGGTCCTCGCTCGTTCGTGTTCGCGACGCGCGACGGCAAGCCGCTCGGTCAACGCAACCTCATGCGAGCGCTGTACCTCGCGCAGGAGCGTGCGCGGGACGGTGACGGACGGCCAACCTTCCCGGAGCTGTTCGTGCATGACGCTCGCGGGAACCTGGTGGTTGACGTCAACGGCGACTACGTGCGCGGCGACGTCAAGCGCTCCGAGCTGCGCCTGCCGACCTTCCATGCGCTTCGCCACGGCGCGGCGATGGACTGCGACGATGCGGAGGAGGCGCGCGATCTTCTGCGGCATAAGAACTCGAACGTCACACGGGCGATCTACCGCGCGCACTTCGGCGACCGCCAGCGCGAGCAGCTTCGGGCCCGGATGGAGGCGCGCATGGAAACCCGCGTGGAAACTTCGATCGCGGATCAGACGCAGCCGGCGCCTGGACAGACGGACAGCGAGGTCGCGGATCTGCGCGAGAAACGCGCTCAAGGGAAACGGCGGCGACGCTCTCCGCGCTGATGGTAAGGAAGGGGTCGCCGGTTCGAGTCCGGCAGAGGGCTCCTCAACACGCCCTGCGCGCTCTCAGGCCGGTCCTGGTCACCGGCTTCCGAAGCGCGGCTGCAGGCTCCAGCGTCCCGCCTCGAGGACGCCGCGGTTCTACGACCGCAACCGATGCCGTCCGTGCATGAGCAGCGTTCAGCCGTCGTGTTGCATCGGCGCAAACTCGTCGACACCGAATTGGCCCAGCAGCTGCGCCATCAGCCCGGCTGCCTGCGCCCCGTAACCGCTCTCCGCAATCCTTCGAATTGGCGACGGGCAGCCGAAGATCTTCAGGCGCCCGAATCCGTCCCAGTCGGTCTCGGTGTAGTTGACCGCCTGAGCGGCCCAAGCGGTAAACCGACGGGTGTCGACGCTGCGCTCGTCGGCAATCTTGAACTCGACGCCGAACGCCGGACGATCGTCCTTCCACGGCTCCGGATCCTTAGGGACGAGCGCGGCGTCGAGTCGGAAGCGACGGCCGGACCAGTGCGTTCCCTGAAGCTCCTCGTGAACGACGCACCACGTCCCGAGCTTGTCGAGCACGCACGTTGCGAGTGCAGCTTCGGTCTCGATCGGCGGTAGCGGCAGACGGCGTTCGTCGATCATCGCGTGAGAGTTGCACGGCGCAGGGCTCGCGGATCCGTTGCCGAGGCGCTCAACGCGCCGCTGCGTGATCGCAGCAATCAACTCGATGTCCGTGTCGTCGTGGAGCACGACGACACCCGCGCATCGCGGCGGTTGGCGGCTCCCGCATTCCGTGTCCGTCGCGCGCAGCACCTGCCACCACTTGCAGCCGCCGACCACCGAATACTCTGAACAGTGCCTAAGTGAGTGAGCGCCTCAGCGCACGTCGCGAAACGGATGCAGTTCTGACCTCTGTATCCGGTCGAGCCGACCCCGCCGGTAGTTTCTGCCGCCGTGACTGACCTGAGGCCTGGTCTCCGCGACGAATTGCTCACTGCGGCGATAAGGGACGCGCTGTCGCAGGTCGACGAGGAACTCATCGAGTTGGCGGCGCTGGAAGGCGCCGAGGCGCCGGAGCGGTTGGCACGGCACGTCGGACTCGTCGTCCGTCGCGTCCTCGAGCGCATGCGCGACGAAGATGCTCCCGCTGAGGCGCAGGCGCTCGTCGTCAACGAACTCATTGGCGCCCTGTCTGACGAGGATGCAATCCGCCTGCCACCGTCGGTGCTAACTGGCGTTCGACGGTCGGCCGAAGGGCTCGGCACTTCGATCTTGCCAACAAGCCCGATGATCGCGCTCTCAGCCAACGAGCTGTTGGTCAACGGCCACTCACAGCCGGCGATCGGCCAGCAGATCCGCAGCGAACTTCCAAGCGCGGTTGACGTCGACTTCTTAGTGAGCTTCGTCCGCTGGACCGGCGTGCGCACCCTCGTCGACGATCTCGCCCAGGTCGTTGAACGCGGAGGGCGCGTGCGGGTCATCACGACGACCTACATGAGCGCCACCGAACCGAAAGCGCTCGACGAGCTCGCAAAGTGCGGCGCTGAGGTGCGCGTCGACTACGAGGCCGACCGCACAAAGCTTCACGCTAAAGCATGGATCATTCACCGTCCCGGCGGTCTCACCACCGCCTTTCTGGGTTCGTCGAACATCTCCTATGCCGCGCTTCACCAGGGAATGGAGTGGAATATCCGCCTCAGCGAGGTAGCCACCGCGTCACTTGTGGAGCGGATGCGCGCGACGTTCGAGACGTACTGGGCAAACGAGGCCTTCGAACCCTACGACCCCGCGCAAGACAGCCAGCGCCTTCGCGAGGCACTTGATCGACAGCGTCGGGTGAAGCGACGCAATCTGGGCGGCGGCTTCGTGGCCTTCGACGTCACGCCTAAGCCACATCAGGCACGCATGCTGGAACAGCTGCAAGCGCAGCGCGACCGCCACGACCGCCACCGCAACCTGCTCGTCGCGGCAACAGGCACCGGCAAGACTGTTATGGCCGCGCTTGACTACCGCCGACTCTGCGACCACCTCGGCCGCAAGCCATCGCTCCTGTTTGTCGCTCATCGCCGGCGGATCCTCGATCAGAGCCGCGCGACGTACGCCACCGTCCTCAAGGACCCCGACTTCGGAGAAGTACTCGGCGACGGCGAAGTGCCGCTCATCGGCCGCCACGTGTTCGCCATGGTGCAGTCGCTGAACAACTCCGCGGTTGCGGCCCTCGACCCGCAGACGTATGAGGTCGTCGTCATCGATGAGGTGCACCATGCTTCCGCGCCGAGCTACCGCGGGCTGCTCGAACACCTCCGGCCGACCGAGCTCTTAGGTCTGACGGCAACCCCAGAGCGCATGGACGGCGAGGACATCACGCGATGGTTCGGGCACCGAACGGCCGTTGAGCTGCGGCTCTGGGAAGCCATCGACGACGGCTACCTTGCACCGTTTCAGTACTTCGGCGTCCACGACGACATCGATCTCTCCACTCTCGAGTGGCGCCGCGGTGGGTATCGCACCGAGGACCTCGATCGGATCTTCACTGGCGACGACGCCCGAGTCATGCGGCTCCTACGAGCGCTCGACCGCATCTTGCTCGATACCGGGCAGATGCGCGCGCTCGGTTTCTGCGTCTCAGTCGCCCACGCGAGGTACATGGCACGCGCCTTCACCGAACGTGGGCTCCCGAGCGCAGCCCTATCAGGTGAGACCGACAGTGCGGAACGCGACTCGGCTCTGCGAAAACTCGAACAAGGCGACCTCCGCTGCGTCTTCAGCGTCGACGTTCTCGGTGAGGGCGTGGACGTTCCCTCCGTAGACACGGTGCTCCTGCTTCGTCCCACACAGTCCGCCACCGTCCTGACGCAACAGATAGGTCGCGGCTTGCGTGAGCACCAGAACAAGGCAACGCTCACCGTCGTTGATCTCATCGGCCAGCAACACCGCCGATTTCGCTTCGACACCAAGCTCCGGGCGCTTCTCGATCCGCGCAACGGCAGGCTTACGGAGCAGGTCGAGCAAGACTTCCCGTACCTCCCAGCAGGTTGCGAGATCAAGCTCGACCGCATGAGCCGCGAGGTCATTCTCCACAGCCTTCGTACCGCCGCCGGCTCCGGCACATGGTCAGTGCTTGTCGACGACCTGCGACGCCTGGGCGCCGTCTCGCTCAACACCTTTCTTGAGGAAACCGAACGCGGGCTGGGCGATCTCTATAGAGGCCGCGACCGCACCTGGACTCGGCTCCGTCGCGACGCCGGCCTGTCCGTCGCAACTGGCGATCGACACGAAAGCGCGCTTCTTCGAGCCGTCCACCGGCTTCTCCACGTCGACGACGTAGATCGCGTACAGACGTATCGCCGGCTGTTGTCGTCGTCGAAGCCGCCAACGAACCTGACCGCGCATGACACGCGTCTCCTGAGCATGCTTGCCCTCGGCATCTTCGGCCGGCGGCACAGCTTCGCAAGTCTTGACGAGGCCGTACAGACGATGTGGAACAACCAGGCGGCACGCGAAGAACTCGTGGAGGTCTTCGACATCCTCGGCGAAGAAGCCGACATCGCCACACACCCGCTTGACGTTCATCCGCTTCAAGTGCACGCACGCTACACGCGCGACGAGGCCCTCCTGGCGTTAGGTGATGGCACCTTTGAGAAGCCGCCCACATCCCGGGAGGGCGTCCGCTGGTTGAGCGACCTCCGTACCGACGTCCTCTTCGTCACTCTGCGCAAGAGCGAGCGACGCTACTCCCCGTCAACTCGCTACCGCGACTACGCGCTCTCGTCCCGGCTGTTCCACTGGGAGTCGCAGAGCACGACAAGCGCTAACAGCCCAACCGGCCGTCGCTACCGCCAACAGCAGCAAGCGGGCACGCACATTCTGCTGTTCGTACGCGAGAGCCCGACACTCGCCAACGGTGCCGGGGCGCCGTTCACCCTGCTGGGGCCGGCGACATTCGTGAAAGCCCGAGGCGAGCGTCCGATTCAGATCACATGGCGTCTGCACGAGCCGATGCCCGAGTCGCTGCTCGAGGTAGCGCGGCTCGTCGCCGCCTAGCGACGCGCAGTTCCTCGAACGGTTGCTTTCGGCTGGCGCCTCCGACGGTCTCGGGCGCCAGTAGGTGGGCACCGCGGCTCCGGGCGGACTGGCGGCCGTCGAGCACGCAGCATCGACACGTAGGGCAGCGCCGGCGGGGTCCGCACGCTGAACGCCCAGCTGCGGGTAGCCAGAAGCGCTCCTCCGGGAGATGGAGATTGGACCGTCCCGAAACCGGTTCGTCCGTTTCTCTCGACAGGTCCCCTGTATGCCCAAGTCCTCCCCGTTCGGCCGCGTGTCCGCGGCCGCTCTCTTGGCACTGTCGCTCGCGTTCGCGGCGCTCCCCTTCGCCGCGAACACCGACGCCGCCGCCCAGACCAAGCGCTCGACCGCGAAGCCCGCGGCCGCGAAGCTCCAGCGCACCGCTCCTGTCCCCCGCGCCCAGCAGGCCGCCCGCAACAAGCTTCGCGACCAACTCGGCCGCGCCGGGCTCGTTCAGACCGACAAACGCACCGGCGGCGTGCGCGCCGCCGCCAAGCTCGACGGCTTCCTCACGAAGCCGAACCGAGGCGCCCGCGCCGCGATCATCGCCCTCGACTACGTCAAGCAGCACCGCGACGCGTTCGGGCTCTCGAACGAAGCCCTCAGCACCCTGAAGCTCGAGGACGAGACCCGCTCGAACGGGATCACGCACCTGCGCTGGGTCCAGCGCATCGACGGCGTGTCGTTCATCGACGGTGACCTGCGCGCGTCGGTCACCCAGGATGGCCGGCTCCTCCACATCACCGGCGGAGCGCACCCGAGCCTGACCAACGTCGACACGACGCCGAACGTCACGCGCGAGCAGGCGATCGACGCCGCGAAGGGCGAGAGCGCCTCGCTCGTCATCACGACCGCGACCGGCACGCCCAGACTCGCCTGGCGCGTCGTCCGCACCACGACGACCAAGGCCGAGGACGTCCTGATCGACGCCCACACCCAGCAGCAGCTCCGCCGCACGGACCGCCTGAGCGACGCGATCGGCACGGCCTACCGCCACTACCCCGGCGCGCCCCAAGGCGGTTCACCGGAGACCGTCCAGCTCGACGACTGGCTACTGACCGCGGCCCCGAGCGATCTCACCCACGGCAAGCAGGCAACCGTGACCGCCGACGTCAACGGCAACGACACCATCGACGCCAACGAGCAGATCTACGCCAAGCCCGACGGCTCGTTCGAGCACGCCCGCTACGCCTGGCGCAACCCGTTCTGTCCGCCCGCCGGCTGCTCGTGGGATCCGCGCCTGCCGTACTCGTACGAGGTCAACCAGAACCACTTCGGAACGCAGGCGTTCGTCTCCATCCACCGCTTCGCCGACCACCTCGCCCAGCCGCCGATCCAGTTCGAAGGGTTCACCAACAACGGCCGCATCGACGCCCGCGTCCTCGTCAACGCAGAAGGCCGCAACGGCGGCATCCCCGTCAACAACGCGTCGATGTTCACGCCGCCGGCGCCGCAGTCGCCGCAGATGCGGATGTACCTGTGGAAGGACACGGGCCAGGGCTACACCTCCGGGCACGCGTCCGACGACGCCTCCGTCGTCCATCACGAGCACGCCCACGGCTTCGTGCAGCGCACCGTGACCGACGCGCAGGGTTGGGGCGCGCTGACACTGCGCCAGTCGAAGGCGCTGGACGAGGGCCTGGCCGACGTCTACGCCCTCGACTTCCTCGTCGGCGAGGGGCTGATCACGGACACGCCCACCCCCGGCGAGGTCCGCGTCGCGCCGTTCCTGGACCCCAAGGGCAAGGCGCGCACGATGCCGATCGACTGCCCGACAACCGCCACCACGGCGCCCTGCAAGAACGGCTACACCTTCAAGGCTCTCGGCAACGTCGACCCCGACGGCCCCGAGGAGCACGCCGACGGCGAGGTGATGGCCCAGACGCTGTGGGACCTGCGCACCCGCCTCGACGACCCCGAGCGCTTCCGGCTCCTGCTCACCGAAGCACTCCGGATGGTCCCGATCGAGCCCACCTTCCTCGACCTGCGCAACGCGATCCTGCTCGCCGACACGGCGACGGGCGGCACGCACCGCACCGCGATCTGGGCGACGTTCGCCCAGCGCGGCATGGGCTTCTACGCGTCCACCCAGGACGGCAACGACGTCGATCCCACCGAGAACTTCGATACCCCGCCCACAACCGGCACCGCGACCCTGCGCGGCACGATCCGCGACCGCGAGAGCGGCGAGCTGCTCCCCGGCGCGCGCGTCCGCCTCGCCGGACACGAGACCACCGACGGCGCGCTCAACGGACTGAGGGCCACGACGGACGAGAACGGCCGGTACGAGATCACGAACGTCCCGCCCGGCACCTACCCCGGCCTGACGGTCGCCCGCGACGGCTTCGAGACCACCGTCAAGGACAACGTGATCATCGACGGCAACGGCGGCACGGCCGGCGTCACGCTCCGCAAGAACTGGGCGCACTTCGGCTGGCACTCGACCATCACCGACGCCGAGGGCCCCGACCACACCGACGAGGGCTGCGGCCCCAACGCCGCGATCGACGGCGAGCCGCTCACCGGCTGGGCGGTCGAGACCGCGCCCGAGCGCTCGTTCACGCTCTGGCTGCCGGAGGAGGTCCGGCTCACGTCGGTCGCGATCGTCCCGCGCCCCGGCTGCGGCCTGGGCGAATCAGCGCTCCCCGAGACGATCACGGTTGAATCCTCGGGCAACCGCGGCCTCGTCTGGAACGACGTCGGCACGCTCCAGCCCGCCGGCAAGGGTATGCACGACGCCCACGAGCTGCGCCCCACCGCGCCGCTCGAGAACGTCCGCCAGCTCAGGATCACCCTGCGCGCCCGCACCGACCAGGGCCCCTACCTCGGCCTCGGCGACCTGCGCGTGTTCGCGACGACCAACGTCGCCCCCCGCGCCTCGTTCTCCTTCACCCCCAGCAACCCGGAGGTGATGGACCGGATCGAGCTCGACGCGCGCAGCTCGACCCCCGGCTCGCACCCGATCGTCGCCTACCGCTGGGACTTCCACGGCGACGGCCGCTACGACACGCCCTGGCAGACCACGCCGGACATGACCGACATCGCCGGCTTCCCCGGCCGCAAGACGATCGCGCTTCAGATCAAGGACGCGGCGGGCGAGACGGACACGGTCCGCCACACGTTCTGGGTCGGGCGCAGCGTCGAGATCTCCGACCTCGGCGCGCTCGACGGCAACAACGCCTCGCGCGCGATCTTCCCCACGCGCAACGGCACGATCGCCGGCTCGTCACACACCGGCGACGCGCAGGCGAAGCAGGCCGCCCGCTACCGCGGCGGCGCGTGGGAGCGCCTGGAGCCGCTGCAGAACACGCCCGCCCCGCACAGCGTCGCCTATCAGTCCAACGACGCGGATCAGACCGTCGGCTTCTCTGCGCCCTCGGCGACCGGCGACGAGCGCGCCGTGCTGTGGACCGGCACCACCCCGACCGACCTCGGCACGTTCGGCGGCCGCCGCTCCCAGGCGATCGGCATCAACGCCAGCGGCACGATCGTCGGCTTCGCCTACGACGAGCAGCAGCAACCGCGCGCCTTCATCAAGCGCCCGGGCGGCCCGTTGGAGGACATCCAGGAGCTCGCGGGCATCCCCGAGCACGAGCGCAAACCGTCGATGGCGACGAAGATCAACGACGACGGCAGCGTCGTCGGCTGCCTGCAGTTCGAGAACTACGCCTGCACGGGCGACGCCGCGTTCATCTTCAAGAACAACACGCTCACGCGGCTGTCGTCCCTGGACGGCAACGCCGCCGCGCTGCACGTCACCAACGGCGACTGGCCCGTGGGCTGGTCGGAGACGCTGGGCGGCACCCACGCGGTCCAGTGGATCGGCACGATCCCGCTCGACCTCGGCACGCTCGGCGGCCCCAACTCCTCCGCGCTGGCCCTCAACGGCCCCACGATCGTCGGGTACGCCGAGGACGGCTTCGGCCGCCGCCGCGCCACCAAGTGGGAGGCCGAGGAGCCCACGGACCTCAACGACCTCGTCCGCGACACGGGCTGGGTGCTGGAGGAAGCCGAGGGCATCAATGAGCGCGGCGAGGTCACCGGCACCGGCCTGATCGACGGCGAGCGCCACGGCTTCATGCTCAACCTCGGCCCGTGCCGCGTTTGCGTCGAGGACGTCGAGTTCGAGGAGCGCGACGTCCCCTCGACCGACTGGAAGCCGGTCGGGACCGACGGCACCGTGGACGGCAACCTCGTCCGCATCACGGCGACCGTCCGCAACGACGACGACCAGCCGCACATCTTCCGCGTCCGTTTCGCCGACCAGGACACGGACGAAGAGCTCCCCGGCTCGGGCGAGACGGTGGCGCTGAACCCGGGCGAGCACGAGCGCGTCCAGCTCGAATGGGACACGGACGGACTCGCGTGGGACGCCGGCAAGCCGATGCCGGCCCGCGTGATCCGCGTCCAGGCCAAGCTCGGCCACACGGTCTACGACACGCACCGCGCGGCGCTCGACGTCCGTCCGCGCCCGCTGGTGCTCGTTCACGGCATGCTCGCCGACGCCGCCACCTGGTCGGAGTACCGCGGCTTCGCCGAGCGGGCGCACCCGGGCTGGGAGGCGTTCGCGGTCGGTGACGGGCGCGCGCCCGGCACGATGCGCACCGGCGACTGGTTCGCGCTCACGCAGCGCCCGTACACGATCGCGAGCAACGCCCGCATCCTCGCGGAGTACGTGCGCGGCGTGCGCGACCAGGAGGACGCCGAGTACGTCGACCTCGTCGCGCACTCGATGGGCGGCCTGATCTCGCGCCAGTACATCCAGGACCACATGCCGGCCTCGCCCGACCCGGAGCGGTCGATCGTGCGGCACCTGGTGCAGATCGGCACGCCGAACATGGGCTCGCCGTGCGCGGACACGATCACCACGCCGCAGACCGCGGAGCTGCGCACGGACTCGGTGGAGCGGTTCAACCGCGCGGTCACCGACCGCCGCAACGTCAAGTTCTCGATCTTCGCGGGCGACCCGAGCCTGGCGACGTGCCTCTCGCCGGAAGTGGGGGATGGCGTCGTGCCGCTCTCCAGCGCCCTGTGGGAGATCGAGGACGCCGAAGTGGACGGCATCCTGCACACGTCGATGACCGGCTCCGGCACGGTGTTCTCGTCCTACGTGCGCCCGCGCCTGGACGGCCGCAACCCGACCGGCAAGCGCAGCAAGCGCGCGGTCGAGGAGCCGGTGCCGGGCCGCACCCGCACGTTCCTCGCGCGCGAGGACGTGACCGTTCCGGCCCGCGGCCACGTCGACGTGCCGGTGAACGTCGACGCCATCGGCACCCTGACCGCCGACCTGCTCGCCGGCCCGCACGTCAGTGCCGAGCTGCGCGCGCCGGACGGCACGACGGTCGCGAGCACGCAGGACACCGCGCTGTTCCGCACCCTCAGCACCGAGGACAGCGAGCCGGGCCGCTGGACCGTGCGCCTGCACAGCGCGGCGGACCGCCCGAGCCTGGCGAGCGTTGCCGTCCAGCTCCAGGGCGACCCGTGGGACGTGGACGTCGCGCTCGGCGGGAGGACGTCCGGGGGCGTGCCGATCGTCGCCGCGATCGGCCGCGGCCGGCACCGGCTCACGAGCGTCGAGGTGACGCTGGAGGAGCCGCGCGTGCGCCTGGTCGACGATGGTCGGCACGGCGACGGCGCGGCCGGCGACGGCTGCTTCGGCGGCGTCGCGGATCTCCCCGAGGGCCCGCAGGTCCTGGCCGTCTCCGCCCGCACGCAGACCGCGAGCCGCCGGCACGAGACGTGGGTGGACGTGCGCGCGGGGGAGGCCGGCGTGACCTGCCCGCCGCAGTTCGGGCCGGGCGAGATCGTCTACCTCGCCGGGATCGAGCCGTTCTACGGCGAGTCGGTCCAGGACGGCCGCGTGCAGCGGTTCGGGAACTTCCCGCAGCGCATCGGGCGCTTCTCGTTCTCGCCCGACGGCGAGCACGTCGCCTACGACGAGCGCGGCCGGGTGCTGATCGTGGCGCCGGTCGACGGCGACGAGGAGGTCACCGTGCTCGCCGAGAGCGAGTGGGGTGACCGCAAGAACCCGGTGTTCTCGCCCGACGGCAAGCGGCTCGCCTACGCGACCGACTGCGGCTTCGACCGCCCGGAGGAGAGCGACCCGTGCGGGCTCGGCGTGATGGACATCGCGACGCGCGCCGAGCAGCGCGTGCCGATCACCGGCGCGGCCGACCCGACCTGGTCCCCCGACGGCACGACGCTCGCGTTCGCCCGCTGGGACGGCGACGAGACCGAGATCTACACCGTGCGCCTCGACGGCTCCGGCCTGC
>Ga0065721_10049937_pt1 | contig 25190 bp, 23 predicted proteins | sample Mesricmetagenome_FD_59108 | JGI IMG/M metagenome (GOLD analysis project Ga0065721, IMG submission 59108) | Mesophilic microbial community from rice straw/compost enrichment Sample: eDNA_1 v2 (version 2) | ecosystem: Engineered > Solid waste > Grass > Composting > Bioreactor | place: USA: Davis... | reverse complement strand
ACTCTCATGGTGCCGGGGACGGACGATCTACTGCGCGAGGCCGAGCCAAAATTTAACGGAAACCGAAGATACAAGGGACGTGCGGTGAGGAGCGCAGTGCGCTCCGGCCGTGCCCGGTGCCGGGAGGAGATACCCACCCCTGGCGATGCCAACCACCGACCCTCTTCTCCGCAAGCCACCAACGCTTCCTCTCCGCGAGTGACCGGCGCCTCTTCGATGCGAGCCTCCAGCGCCTTCTCCGCAAGCCACAAACGCCGGCTCTCGATTTCAGCACCGCGCCGGCCGCGCTGTTACGGCCACAACCGACCTGCACGGAGCTTTCACCACAGGACAGCTTGCGAAGCGCTCTCCCGATGGTCGCGTGCGCTGATCGGCCGAGCCGCCTTTGATTTCGACCACTATCCTGGTTGGAAAGGAAACCACGATTTGGTGTTAGCAACGTACAAAACTCTCGGATAAACCCGATAATTGGTGGATACGCATAGCTTCCAGCCAACACCAAATGATCAACGCTCTTTACCCGCTCATCCGTCCGCTGCTGTTCTCGCTCGAAGGTGAGCGTGCGCATGAAGTGACCTTCTCCATGCTCGAGACGGCTCACAAGCTTGGTCTGCTCGGCACGCACGAGTCGCGACCGGAACAGGGCGTGACGCTCATGGGGCTGCGTTTTCCAAATCGGGTTGGACTCGCGGCCGGGCTCGATAAGAACGCGCATCACATCGACGCACTCGGTGCACTCGGTTTTGGATTTATCGAAGCCGGTACCGTGACTGCGCAGCCACAGGCGGGCAACGCCAGGCCGCGATTGTTTCGGCTTCCCGAAGCGGCGGCGCTCATCAATCGCATGGGGTTTCCGAACGAAGGTGCCGAGGTGATCGCGCAGCGGCTCGCGCAGCGCAAGTTCAAAGGACCCTGCGGCATCAACATCGGCAAGAACGCGACGACACCGCTCGAAGATGCCGCGCGAAATTACGTCGAATGTTTTCGCGTCGTGGCGCCTCACGCCGATTACGTGACCGTCAACGTTTCGTCACCGAACACCGCCAACCTGCGACAGTTGCAGCAGGTCGATCAGTTACGCCCCATCCTCGACGCCCTGCTCGAAGCTCGCGTGCAATTGACCTCGAGCTCGGGGAAGCAGCTGCCGATATTGGTGAAGGTGTCACCCGACCTGTCGAGTGAGGATCTCGCCGCGATCGCGCGACTGGTGCGCGAGTTGCGTATCGACGGTGTGATCGCGACCAATACCACGATCACCCGCGAGGTGGTGAAGGGCGTGCCGAACAGCGAGCAGCAAGGTGGCTTGAGCGGTGCGCCGATTCGTTCATTGGCGCTGCAGTCCATTCCCGTCCTGCGTGAGCATCTGGGGCAGCAGGTGCCGCTGATCGCGGTGGGCGGAATCGATTCAGGTGCGGCGGCGGTTGCTGCCTTGCAGGCGGGTGCAGATCTGATTCAGATCTACACCGGCCTCATCTACCGCGGTCCAAAGCTGGTCACGGAAATTCTCGGCGCGATCGACTCGTTCACAAAGTCTGCACGCCCGCGGTAGAGCCCAGAATCAGCAGATCCGCCGGGCGCCGCGCGAACAGGCCAACGGTGACCACGCCGGCGAGCTGATTGAGCTCGCTCTCCAGCGTCACCGGATCGAGGATGGACAGGCCGTGCACGTCGAGAATCTGATTGCCGTTGTCGGTGATGAAGCCTTCGCGATAGACCGGTTGTCCCCCCAGGGCAACCAGCTGCCGGGCGACATACGAGCGCGCCATCGGAATCACCTCGATCGGCAATGGGAATTTGCCGAGCACGTTCACCAGCTTGGATTCATCGGCGATGCAGATGAAGCGCCGCGATGCGGCGGCAACGATCTTCTCGCGGGTCAATGCGCCCCCGCCGCCCTTGATCAGCCGACGGTGACGGTCCGACTCGTCGGCGCCGTCGATGTAGAGGTCCAGCTCGCCCGTGGTATTGAGGTCGAGCACATCGATGCCGTACCGGCGTAACCGCGTCGTCGAGCGCTCGGAACTGGAGACTGCCCCTCGAATGCGCACCTTTTGCGCAGCCAACGCGTCGATGAAGAGATCGACCGTGGACCCGGTGCCCACGCCGAGGATGGAGTCCTCTTCGACATGGGCGAGGGCGGCGAGGGCGGCTTGCTGCTTCAACTGATCGGCGTTCATGGTGTGCGGCTCTTGGGCTGAACTGTTCGGAAAAGGCTCATTTTCCAGGGTCCGGAAACGACTGTGCCCGCTTTCGCGGGCACAGTCTTCATCATCATCTACTCAGAAGAACTTACTTCTTCTTGGCAGCCTTCTTCTTGCCGCCTTTCTTCTTCGCAGACTTCTTTGCTTTCGTTGCCATGATACTAGATCTCCATGTCGAGTTAGTCCGGGCGCAGTATATACATAAATTAAAAATGGCAAGCAAGAGGTGCGTGCGATTTTGTTGTGCCCGTTCTCAAGAGGAGGCTCGTCGCGCGCATGCCGATGCGTCACCGCGCGCATGTGCATCGCTCATTCGAGCGACTCGATGAAGGTCCATTCGCTCTTGGTCACCGGTGTGACCGACAGACGGTTGCCGCGCTTGAGCACGATCATGTCCTTGAGCTTGCCGTCGGCATGCTTGCGCAGCTCATCGAGCGCAATGACTCGGTCGAACTTCCTGACCAGCTTCACGTCGACCATGTACCAGCGCGGGTTCTCCGGATCGCTGGCGGGATCGTAGTGATCGTTCTTCTTGTCGAACTGCGTGGGGTCGGGATACGCCTCGCGTTGTACGGCGGCAACGCCGGCAATTCCAGGGACTTCGCAGCTCGAGTGATAGAAGAACACCAGGTCGCCGCGCTTCATCTCCTTCAGATAGTTGCGCGCCTGGAAATTGCGCACGCCGTCCCAGCCGGTGGTGCTGTTCCTGGCCTTGGCGAGCTGCTCGATGCCGAACACGGACGGCTCGGACTTCATCAACCAGTAGTTCATGAGAACTCCGTAACTTCAGAGGGTGAAATCGTATCCGGCTCGACGCACGAAGCGTTGCAGTCCGCGTTCGGTCACGATGCCGTCCAGCGGCACGTCCCAACGATCCGGTTGCAGGCGGGCGACGCGCTGGCATTCGTAGCCGACGCCGATCAGCTTCGGGCGGCGCCAGCCGCGTCCTTCGCGCAGGTGATGCAGGCTGCGATCGTAGAACCCCGCGCCGCTGCCCAGGCGCCAGCCGCGCTCGTCGAATGCGACCAGCGGCAGCAGAATCAGGTCGAGCTGCCGCACCGACACGACTTCGGCATGGCACGGATCGGGTTCGGCGATGCCGTATCGGTTTACGCGCATCACGCTATCGGTGTGATAACGCACGAAACGCATGCGACTGCGACGAAAGTCGGTGATGACCGGTAAGTACAGCAGGCAGCGATGACGATGTGCGACGTCGATCACATCGCACAGGTCGGCTTCGTGGCCATACGCGAAGTACACCGCAACACGCTGCCCGGGCCGCAAGCGATACGCGCGGGTCAGAATGCGTGCGAACCGGCGATGCGCATGATCGCGTAGCGCAGGGGAGAGTGCGCGGCGGAGCTGCCGCATTTGCCGGCGCAGTTGCTGACGTTCCAGCAAGCTCGCCGACGCGGAGGGAAGAGAGGAGGCGCTACCCGCCTGTGCCGTCATGAGCCATTGCTCTCGACACGGAGCAATAGGTGGGACGCAGCCATGGCAGCTAAGGCTTCCCGTTCGAGACGGACTTGCACACGGCTACCACGAAACCGAATCCCTGGGGTATTAACGTTAGGGTCGAGAGGTAACCCGACACACGTCGAACACCGCAGGCAGCGCCATAACAAAATCGTTTCTGAGTCTGCGTCCGTAACGCGCATCCGCAGTCCCAAGTTCATCCCATCAAGCCGATTGGAGCGTCGACGGGAAGATTTACCGTGCCGGATATCTGGGTCGGATATCGCCGGCTTCAATGCCTACAACGGCAATTGCTGTCCTCGGCTCAAGGCCGATTCCACCCGCTCGCGCATCTGGCGGACCCGCTCGCTGACCTCGCTCTCGATGGCGTCGTTACGATTGCGCTTGAGCAGCTCGTGCGCCAGGTTGAGCGCGGCCATCACCGCGATCCGGTCCAGGCCGACGATATTGCCGGCATCGCGAATCTCGCGCATCTTGCCGTTGAGAAATTCCGCCGAGTCGAGCAACTCCGAGCGCTCTTCGGGCAGACAGGCGACCTGGTACTCCTTTTCCAGGATTCGCACACTGACACGGACCAAGCGGTCGCTCATGCGTTGTGCTCCATCGCCTTCAGGCGGCCAATCATCGCTTCGACCCGCGCGCGCACCTGCTCATTCTTCTGTAGCAGCGTGGCACGCTCGGTCATCATCGAATCCTGTCGCTGACGCAAGGCGCGGTTTTCTTCCTGCAATTGGGAAACCAGCGCGACCAGCTCGTCCACGCGCCGCTCGAGCTGTTTCAGCTCCTGATCGACTTGAGCCTGGGAGGACTGCGGATTCATGCAGGCGATTATGCGGCCCACTCCCGAACCGGTCAAACCACGCCCGCCAACGGTCAAATCCATCGTCCGGGAGGCACAGTGCTAAGATAGCGCGGATGTTGCAAGTCACATTCGCTGAAGTCGCGCGCGTCCTGGAAGGACTGGGTTCGTCGGTGCCGGCGGCGGAAGCCCACGGTTGCCTGGTCGGTGCGCTGTGCACTTCGCCCGACTATCCGATCGAGCGCTGGCTGGAGGAAATCATTCCCGATGCCGACCTGCGGGATGACAGCGATGATCAGCAGCCGCTGCGTCTGTTGTATGCCGACACGCTCGGTGCATTGCGCGGCGAGGACATGGAGTTCGAAGCGCTGCTGCCGGACGACGATATTGCGCTCGCCACGCGCGCCACCGGTCTGTCGCAGTGGTGCCAGGGATTTCTGTATGGCTTCGGCACCGGCCAGGTCGACAATCCGGCGGCAAAACGCGAAGAGCTGCCCGGCAACGTCAATGAGATTCTCAACGACCTGACTCACATCGGCCGCGCCAGCGTCGAGCTCGAGGGCGAGGGCAACGAGAGCGAAGAAGAAGCCTACGCCGAAGTGGTCGAATACGTGCGCGTCGGCGTGCAGCTGATACACGATGAGTTGATTCCAGCCGCGGCCCACCGCATCGAGATGGGGGAGGAGGACCGGGAGAGTCCCGATCCGGACGATGACGGCGCTCCAGGAACCCTGCATTGACGCCGGTGTCGAGCTCGAACCGGTCACCAGCCACCAATAGCGTAGAACATGCGCAAAGATGAATTCGCCCGCCGTCGCCGGCAGCTCATGAAGATGATGGGCCGGGGGGCCATCGCCATCCTGCCCGCCGTTCCCGAGAAGACGCGTAACAGCGACGTCAGCTATCACTATCGGCCCGATAGCGATTTTTTCTATCTCACCGGCTTCGCCGAGCCGGAATCGGTCGCGGTACTGATACCGGGTCGCGCGCATGCCGAATATGTGTTGTTCACGCGCGAGCGCGATCCCGCGCGCGAGACCTGGGATGGCAAACGTGCGGGGCCGGAGGGTGCGGTACGCGACTATGGCGCCGACGATGCGTTTCCCATCAATGACATCGACGACATCCTTCCGGGATTGATGGAGCACTGCTCGCGTGTCTACTACACGATGGGGCTGCACCAGGAGTTCGATCAGCGCGTGATCGGCTGGGTCAACACACTGAAGGCACAGGCGCGCACCGGTGTGCAGCCTCCGCAGGAGTTCGTTGCGCTCGATCACCTGCTCCACGACATGCGGCTGTACAAATCGCGTCCCGAGCTGGATGCGATGCGCGAGTCGGCCCGCATCGCCGTCGCCGCCCATGAGCGTGCGATGCGGTTCGCCAGGCCGGGCCGCAAGGAATACCAGGTCATGGCCGAGCTGCTGCACGAGTTCCGGATGAACGATGCGGATATCTCGTATCACCCGATCGTGGGCAGCGGCGCCAACACGTGCATCCTGCACTATCACGAGAATTCCGAAGAGCTGCGCGACGGCGATCTGCTGCTGATCGATGCCGGCTGCGAATACAAGCTGTATGCGTCCGATATCACGCGCACCTTTCCCGTTGGCGGCCGTTTCTCGCCCGAGCAGCGGGCCGTATATGAGATCGTGTTGGAGGCGCAGCAGGCCGCGATCGAGAAGACCCGGCCGGGCAATCATTGGAACGAGCCGCACGAGGCGGCCGTGAAAGCCATCACGCAGGGACTGGTGAAGCTCGGCCTGTTGAAGGGCAAGGTGCCCGGCCTGATCAAGGAAGGCGCCTATCGGCGCTTCTACATGCACCGGACCGGTCATTGGCTGGGCATGGACGTGCACGACGTGGGCGACTACAAGATCGGCGACCAGTGGCGCGTGCTCGAGCCCGGCATGGCGATGACGGTCGAGCCCGGCATCTATATTCCCGCCGGCAGCAAGGGCGTGCCCAAGCGCTGGTGGAACATCGGCGTGCGCATCGAGGATGACGTGGTGGTCACCAAGGATGGCAACGAGGTGCTGACCGCGGCGCTGGTGAAGGACGCCGACGGCATCGAGAAGTTGATGAACGCATGAGTGACTCCGACTCCACGCCCCTGGTCGTCGACGTTGCCATTGCCGGCGGCGGCCTGGTCGGCGCCAGCCTGGCGCTCGCGCTGGCGAAGCTGCAGCTCAGAGTCGCGCTGATCGAGGCCGCTCCGTTCGGCGCCGTCGAGCAACCGAGCTTCGACGAGCGCACCACCGCGATCTCCAACGGCAGCCGGCGCATCTTCGAAGCGCTCGGTGTCTGGCCGCTGATCGAGCGCGAGGCCACCGCCATTCGTCGCATTCATGTGTCCGATCAAGGGCGCTTCGGCTTCACGCGCATCGACGCGAGAGAACAGGGGCTGAGCGCACTGGGCCATGTGGTCGTCAATCGCGTCATGGGCGCGGCGTTGTGGCGTCGGCTCAATGCCGAGTCGTCCATCACGGTGCTCGCGCCGGCCAAAGTGCAGTCCATGCAATTGCAACAGCACAGCCAGCGCATCGAATGCGAGCTGGAAGACGGCGTGCGCGTCGTCGAAGCGAAACTTGCGATCGCCGCCGACGGCGCTCGTTCCACCTTGCGGCAATCGGCCGGCATCGGCTCCAGCACTTGGGATTACGACCAGGTCGCGCTGGTCAGCAACGTGCTCTCACAGCACTTCCACGATCACGTCGCGTACGAGCGTTTCACCAATGCGGGGCCGCTGGCGCTGCTGCCGCTGACCGAGGGCCGGTTGGGCGTGGTGTGGACCTTCCGTCCCGACACCGCCAAAGAAATGACGGCCCTGAGCGATGCCGAATTCCTGGCGCGCCTGCAGGACACGTTCGGTTTTCGTCTTGGCCGCTTCACCCGGGTCGGGCAGCGCCAGTTGTATCCGCTGTCGTTGACTCGCTCCGACGAATACGTCGCCGAGCGCCTGGCCATCGTTGGCAACGCCGCTCAGACGCTGCACCCGATCGCGGGGCAGGGATTCAATCTCGGTCTGCGCGATGCCGTGAGCCTCGCCGAGGTGCTGGCGGACGGGCTCGCGCAGGCGGGTACGGACTTCGATGCAGGCGACGGCATGTGGTTGCAGCGCTATCGCGAATGGCGCGCTGCCGATCGCAGCAACATCGTGCGTTTCACCGATGGTCTGGTGAGGTTGTTCTCTCAGCCGCTGGGTCCGATCAAGCTGCTGCGGAACGCCGGCATGCTGGCGTTCGATCTGATGCCCGCCGCAAAGGACGCGCTGTCGCAGTTGTCGTTGGGAGCTGCGGGCCGGGTGCCGCGTCTGGCGCGGGGCGCGCCACTAGAGCGTTGATGGCATGAAGACAGGCTTCCACCTCCTCGTGATTGGCGGCGGCATGGTCGGCGCATGTGTCGCTGCGTTGGCGGCCACCAATCGTCACTTCGCCGATCTGCGCATCGCTGTGCTCGAGGCGAAGCCGCCGACGCTGCCACCGCCGGATGCAGTCGACGATGTCGATCTGCGCGTATCCGCAATCTCACGCGCTTCAGAGCGCATCCTGAGCGAGATCGGGGCATGGCAGCTGCTACCCAGCCAGCATGTCTGCGCATACGACGACATGAGCGTATGGGACGCCGTTGGCAAGCCGCGCGGTCCGGGCTCGATTCATTTCTCCGCGAGCGAATCGGGCGAGCCGAACCTTGGATACATCGTCGAGAACCGGCGCGTGCTGTGGTCGATCTACGATTGCGCCGCTTTCCGCAATCGTGTGACGTTGCTGCGTGGTGAGTTGAGCGGGCTGGAGTTCGAAGACGATCACGCGACGGCCATTCTGAGCGACGGCCGCCGTATCGATGCGGCATTGATCGTCGGATCGGACGGCTCCGCCTCCCTGAGTCGCAAGCTTGCCGGTATCGAGACTCGCGGATGGGAGTACGACCAATTCGCCTTCGTTACTCACGTGCGCACCGAGCATCCGCATGCGCGTACTGCGTGGCAGAGATTCCTGCCGGATGGGCCGATTGCATTCCTGCCGCTCGCCGATGGCCGCAGCTCCATCGTGTGGACGACCACGCCGGAGCACGCCGAACGCCTGGTCAGTGACGCTCCCAAGCAGGTCGCGAAGGAGTTGTCGTTGGCGCTCGATGGCACGCTCGGCCAGGTCGAGCTGGCCGGACCTCGCGGCCGATTCCCTTTGCGCCTGACCCATGCCAAAGATTATTGCCGCGAGCGTTTCGTCCTGGTGGGCGACGCCGCTCACGCCATCCATCCCCTGGCGGGGCAGGGAGTGAATCTGGGTTTCCTCGACAGCGCCGCGTTGATCGAGGTGCTGGCGGAGGAATTGGACGCGGGGCTGCCCGCCGCGGCGCTCGGTGAGCGACGTGTTCTGCGCCGATACGAACGTTGGCGCAAGAGCGAGAACGCGGTGGCGCTGGGGCTGGTCGATGGTTTGAACAAACTGTTTGGCAGCCGCACCGAGACGCTCGGCTGGGCGCGCCGCACCGGTCTGAGCGCGTTGGACGGCAGCCTGTTCGCCAAGCGTTTCCTCATGGGGCGTGCGCTCGGAATTCGCGGCGCGGCCCCAGCGCTGGTTCGCGCGCATCGCTAAACTGAACGGACGCAACTCACTAGGGTGGGTCGGGGATGCAAAGCACGCTGTTCATCCAATCCCCGCCGGTGCTGGGCAACCAGTATGGCGACGATCTCTTTTTGCGTGGCTGGTTGCAGCGGCGTCTGCCCGCCGGCATGCTGGCGGAGATCGAGCCTTCCCTGACCGAGCTGGGTGCCCTGGCCGGTGGCGAGTTGTATCAGCTGCAGTTGCAGGACCGGCTCAACGAGCCGACGCTCACGCAATGGGATGCCTGGGGCAATCGCATCGATCGCATCGAAGTCACCCCCTTGTGGCGCCGGGCTGCCGGGATTGCGGCCAGCCACGGGCTGATCGCGATTCCCTATGAGCGGCGTCACGGCCGTTACTCGCGCATCCATCAATTCGCGGCGGTTTATCTGTTCCATCCCTCGTCGGATGTTTATACCTGCCCGTTGGCCATGAGCGACGGTGCCGCCCGCACGCTGACAGTTTCGGGCAATCAGGCGCTCATCGAGCGTGCGGTCAGTCGCTTGATCCAGCGCGATCCGGCCCAGGCATGGACCAGCGGTCAATGGATGACCGAAGCGACCGGCGGCTCCGATGTTGGCGCCTCGCTCACTCGGGCTGTGCGCGACGAATCCGGTTGGCGGCTGTATGGCAAGAAGTGGTTCACCTCGGCCATCACGTCACAGATGGCACTGACGCTGGCTCGTCCGGAAGGCAATGGTCCGGGCGGCAGCGGGCTCGCCATGTTCTACGTCGAGACGCACAACGACGATGGCAGCTTGAATGGCATCCGTGTCGAGCGCCTGAAAGATAAATTGGGGACGCGCAAGGTCCCGACCGCGGAGCTCACGCTGGAGGGCACGCGCGCCGTCCTGGTCGGCGACACGCGGCATGGCACTCGAAACATCGAGCCGATGCTGACCGTGACCCGTGCCTGGAACAGCGTGACTTCGGTCAGCTTCATGCGTCGCGCGCTCGCGTTGGCGCGTGCCTATGCCAGTCAACGGCGCGCGTTCGGCGCAAAGCTGGCTGAGCTGCCGTTGCACGTCGACACGCTCGCTGGCCTGGAAGCGGAAACGCGGGGCGCGTTCCTGCTGGCGTTCGAGCTGGTCGAGCTGATGGGGCGGCAGGAGGCGGGCGAGATCGACGCTGCCCAGAAAGCGCTGCTCCGAGTGATCACTCCCATCGCCAAGCTGCTGACCGCCAGACAGGCTGTCAGTGTTGTGAGCGAGTGCATAGAAGCGTTCGGCGGCGCCGGTTATGTAGAAGATACCGGCCTGCCGCTGCTGCTCCGTGACGCGCAGGTGTTGCCGATCTGGGAAGGCACCACGAACGTGCTGGCATTGGATACCGTGCTGCGTGGAGAGCTCAGCGTCGGATTGCCGGCCTTGCGACAGCGGATCGAGCAAGGTATCTCGACCCCGCAAGACGCGCGCCTGGCCAAGGTCGGACAACAGGCACTCGCTGCCGTCGAACACGTCTCGAGCTGGTTGAGTCACAATAACGACCCGAGCTGCCTGCAGGCCAACGCCCGCCGGGTGGCGATGACTCTCGGACGCGCGCTGGAGCTGGCGTTGCTAGTCGAGCATGCTGCAGCGACCGCGGCGCCTGGCGATGTGGCCGCGGCCTGCCGGTTCGCAGCCGCGCCCGTGGATTTGCTCGTGGATATCAATAGCGAAGATTCCGCCCGCCTGATCGAATGAATAATCGTCACATCTATGTGCTGTCAGCGGTGCTGGCGCTGATCGGCTTGTCGCTGTTCGCGTACAAGTCGCAAGTGCTCGGCTTTCCGCTGCAGCCGCAGGAGGAGACGCGTGTCTGGACCGTCGAGGCCGCGGTGCGCTTCGACCCGGGGCCCGCCGCGGTGAAAGCGACCCTGCGCATTCCCAATCTCACGCCGGGTTTCTCCATCCTCGATGAGAATTTCATTTCGCGCGGCTTCGGTCATGCGACCCGCGCCGCGCCGGCTGGCCGCGAATCGCAATGGACGCTGCGCCAGGCGACCGGCCCCCAGACGCTGTACTACCGCGCACAGGTGTATCGCGATTCCAGCCGCATGGCCGAGGACACGACCCCGCCGTTTCCCGAACAGCCGGTGCTCGATGAGCCCTCGCGTATCGCCATGGAAGGATTGATCGCCGAAGTGCGGCGCCAGTCGGCGGACGTCGCCAGCTTCACCACCGAGCTGCTTCGTCACATCAACCATGCCGAACGCGATCCCTACGTCAGCCTGTTCATGAGTCGGGGCCGCGCGCGGGCGGATGCGGCCGAGCTGGCGACGATCTTTCTGGCCGGTGCTCAGATTCCGGCGCGCATCGCGCACGGCATCCAACTGCGTGCCGTGCCGGGGCCGGTGCAGTCCCAGCAGCTGCTCGAAGTGCACGACGGCGTGCAATGGTTGTACTTCGATCCCGAGACACTGGAGCAGGGACTGCCGCCGGACTTCCTGATCTGGTGGCGCGGCGACGAGCCTATCGCCAGTCTCGAAGGCGGCAGCAATCTGGATGTGACCCTCGCGGTTCAGCAGAACCTGCTGGATTCGATGGTGGTCGCCGAGCGCCGCGCGGAGTTGACCGGCTCGCACGCCATGGACTTCTCGCTGTTCGCATTGCCCATCGCGACGCAGGCGGTGTACGCGGTGCTGATGATGATCCCGATCGGCGCGCTGGTGATCATGCTGCTGCGTAACTTCATCGGTGTGAAGACGTTCGGCACGTTCATGCCGGTGCTGGTCGCGCTCGCGTTTCGTGAGACCCGGCTGCTGTGGGGCATCGTGCTGTTCGCCGTGATCGTGTCGTTGGGACTGTTGATCCGCTTCTATCTGGAAAAACTGCGCTTGCTGCTGGTGCCGCGCCTGACCACCGTGCTGACCGTGGTGGTGCTGCTGATGGCCGGCATCAGCGTGCTCAGTCAGAAACTGGAGCTGCAGCCGGGCCTGTCGATCGCGCTGTTCCCGATGGTCATTCTGTCGATGACCATCGAGCGCATGTCGATCGTGTGGGAGGAGCGTGGCGCGTCGGAAGCCCTCCAGGAAGGCCTCGGCAGCCTGGTCGTCGCGGCGGTCGCGTACGTCGTCATGGGCATCGCGTGGCTGGAACACCTGATCTTCGTGTTCCCCGAGCTGTTGCTGCTGGTGATCGCGATGTCGCTGCTGGCTGGCCGTTACACCGGCTATCGCTTGCTCGAATTGCGCCGCTTCAAGGCGCTGGCGCCGGCCGGGAGTGGGCCATAGTGTTCGGTCGTTACCGGGCCTTGGCCGACGAGGGGGTGCTTGGGCTCAACAAGCGCAACGGCGACTACATCCTGCGTTTCAATCCCCGGCGGCTGTATCCGCTGGTCGATGACAAGCTGAAGACCAAACGGCTGGCGCTCGCCGCCGGGATCGCGGTTCCGCAGCTGTATGGCGTGATCGAGACTCAGCATGACATCCGGCGCCTGCCGGAGATCGTGAAGGATCATCCGGAGTTCGCGCTGAAGCCGGCACATGGCAGCGCGGGTGACGGCATCGTCGTCATCTCCGGCCGCAGCTCGCAGCGCTATCGAACCATCAGTGGCACGTTGCTCGACGACGATTTCCTCTCGCACCACCTATCCAATGCCATCAACGGACAGTTCAGCCTCGGCGGCGTCCAGGACGTGGTCATCGTCGAATACATGGTGCGCTTCTCGCCGGTGTTCGAGCGCATCAGCTTCCAGGGCGTGCCGGACATTCGGGTCATCGTGTATCGCGGTTTCCCGATCATGGCGATGGTGCGGCTGCCGACCCGGGCGTCGCATGGCAAGGCGAATCTGCATCAGGGTGCAGTGGGGGCGGGGATCGATCTCGCTTCCGGCGTGACGCTGGATGGCGTGGTGGGAACGCAGGTGGTGACGCATCACCCGGATTCGGTGCATGGGATCGCCGGGCTGAAGATTCCGGACTGGGACGTCATCCTGGACATCTCGGCGCGCTGTTATGAGCTGACCGGCATGGGTTACATCGGCGTCGACATCGTGCTCGATCGCGATCTCGGCCCGTTGGTGCTGGAGTTGAATGCCCGGCCGGGGCTGGCCATTCAGATCGCCAACCGGCAGGGATTGTTACGTCGCTTGAAGATCTGCGACGAGCGCGCCAACTTCAGCGCTGCCGCGCCCGAGCGCATCGCTTTCGCTCAACGGGAGTTCCGTCATCCCGTCGGCCCTGTGCTTGCTCCCGACGCTGTCGTCAGCGTTGCGTGAGCTGCGCTTCGCGTTGCGCGCAGCCTGTCGGCAGAGCTGGGGCGTAGGTGGGGGGCTCGGGAAACTCGCCAGCGTCTGCAGCGTTGGCGGGCTTTGCGTCGATGGCTGCCGCACGATTTGGAGCGCTGCGCGGCGTGCGCTTCGCTGAGCGCGAGCTGAAGAAGGTGGGGGCTGAGAGCGGTGGATCGACGGCGGGGATTTAACATTCGGCGTTTCCGCACAAACGTCCGCTGCCGCAAACCCTCTGTTCGATCCAGCTCGTGCCGTTGAGCGCACAGATTGATCTGTTCGTGCGCGCCGGCGGGCGACAAACTTCTCGACACGGCGGGGTTGCCCACTCAAGCGAGCGCTACTCGCCAACGTCAGCGCGGTGCTCCCCACTGACCGCGAGCGCTAGTCGCCCCACACTCTCAAGGCGCGTTCCGAGACTCCGAAGCAGGCTGGGGCGGCGACCATTTGCTTTTTGGCGCCGGCACGTTCACCGACGCGAAGAATCCCGCCGATGTTCTGATGGTCACCTTCGCCGGCCGGCAGCTGAAATCTCGCAGGTCGATGCGCAGGGGCCTGGTGAACTCCTGTCGGGCGAGGTCATCGGGCTGGCTGTCCACCAGCAGCCCGAGAATCTGCTGCCGCTCATCGTCGAGCCGCTTGCACTCGTCCCACTGCACGTTGAACTGGTGATCCGGATTCGTGCCGCGGTACGCGATGGTCATGACCAGGTGATCCTTGGCCGGGTCATACGCGAGAGCCGTCACCGTCACCGCCGCGGCGGGCGCGACGTAGAGGAGGGCAGCGGTACATGCCGCCCAGATACGCAGGTGCAGAGCGAGTCGACCCAACGTAGCGCGGCGCATGTGAGTTTCTCCGGCTAGGTGCGTGGCAAAGCGTCCACCTTGGCGGCGCAGATGAAATCGTTGTGCGACAGCCCGCCGATGGCGTGGGTGTTGAAGGTCATGCGGCAATAGCCATAGCCGACTTCCATGTCCGGATGGTGATCTTCGGCGTTGGCGATGTGAGCGACCGCGTTCACGAAGCTCATCGTGTGATAGAAGTTACGGAACTTCCATTCGCCGCGGATGCTGCGGCCGTCGGCCGCGAGTTTCCAGACGTCGCTGACCTGTTTCATCAAGCCCTGCGCTTCTTCGAGGGTCAGGGGAGCGACGCCGCCTTCGCAAGGTTTGCAGCGTTGTTCGGCAAGTGAGGTCATGCTGGTTCTCTCCGCGCGTAGGTCTTGGCGATGTAGTCCTCGACCAGCGATTGAAATTCTTCGGCGATGTGCTCGCCCTTGAGGGTCGGGCCTTTTTCACCGTTCACATAAACGGGGGCGACCGGACGTTCGCCGGTGCCGGGCAGGCTGATGCCGATGTTGGCGTGCTTGCTTTCGCCGGGGCCGTTGACCACGCAGCCCATGACGGCCACGGTCATGTCTTCGACGCCGACGTACTGCTTGCGCCATTCCGGCATCTGATGACGGATGTGAGATTGAATCTTCTGCGCCAGCTCCTGGAAATACGTCGACGTGGTGCGACCACAGCCGGGGCAGGCGACCACCATGGGCATGAACGAGCGCAGCCCCATGGTCTGCAGGATCTCCTGCGCGACGATCACTTCCTGAGTGCGATCGCCGCCGGGCTCGGGCGTCAGCGAGACGCGGATCGTGTCGCCAATGCCTTCCTGCAACAGCACGGCCATGCCGGCGGTGGAAGCGACGATGCCTTTGGAACCCATGCCGGCTTCGGTCAGGCCGAGATGCAGCGCGTAATCGCAGCGTTTCGCCAGGTTGCGGTACACCGAGATCAGATCCTGCACGCCGCTGACCTTGCACGAAATCACGATGCGATCGGAGCCCATGCCCAGCTCTTCGGCGCGCCTGGCGGATTCCAGCGCCGAGACCACCAGTGCCTCGCGCGTGACATCGCGGGCGTCCATCGGCTCGGCGGACTTGGAGTTTTCGTCCATGAGACGCGTCAGCAGATCCTGATCCAGGCTGCCCCAGTTCACCCCGATGCGCACCGGCTTGTTGTTGCGGAGCGCGACTTCGATCATTTCGGCGAATTGCGGGTCGCGTTTGCTGCCACGGCCCACATTGCCAGGGTTGATACGGTATTTCGCCAGGGCCTCGGCGCAGGCCGGGTGAGCCTTGAGCAGCTTGTGACCGTTGAAATGAAAGTCGCCGACGATGGGCACGTGAATGCCCAGCCGGGCGAGCCGGTCGCGAATGTGCGGGACGGCCGCGGCGGCCTCGTCGGTATTGACCGTGACGCGGACCAGCTCGGAGCCGGCGCGCGCCAGGGCTTTGATCTGCTGGGTGGTGGACTCGATATCGGCGGTGTCGGTGTTGGTCATCGATTGCACGACGACCGGCGCGGGGCCGCCGACAGTGACGGAGCCGATACGAACGGGGATGGAATGACGTCGGGTAGGGCGCATAGATGCGGTTATTGTAACGCTTCACGCACGAAGCGCTGGCTTCGGCTACCATACGCGCACCCATCGCAAGGCACGGCCGGAGAGAGCGGGATCGACCCCGCCGCCGAAGGCGCAACCGCCCGGAAACGCTCAGGCAAATGAACGGCGTGCAAGTGGACCGGCGGAGCTCCGCCCACCGCTCGGCGGGCTCTGGAGAGAAACTGGCGACAAGCGCCTGGCGGCAGCCGGCGGGTCGGCAGTTCACCGAAGGGGAGAGGTGCGCGACTCGAGTCGGTACCGGATCTCTCAGGTCACAGGACAGAGGGGCGTTGAACGCTAGGCGTTCGGCGCGACCTTTACACTGGCCAACTCCCGGAGCATTCGATGGGCTTCAAGACTCCCCTTTACGACACCCATGTCGCCGCCGGCGCCCGCATGGTCGATTTCGGCGGCTGGGACATGCCGGTCAACTACGGCTCCCAGATCGAAGAACATCACGCGGTCCGTCGCGATGCCGGCATGTTCGACGTTTCCCACATGCTCAGTGTGGATGTCACCGGCGCGCGCGTCCGTGACTACTTGCGCCATGTGCTCGCCAACGACGTTGCCAAGCTGAAGGACTCGGGCAAGGCGCTGTACAGCTGCATGCTCAACGAGAACGGCGGCGTGATCGACGACCTCATCGTCTATTTCATCGACGACTCCTGGTTCCGCATCGTGGTGAACGCCGGCACGCGCGATAAAGACCTCGCCTGGTTGAAGCGCTTCTCCGACGAGTTCGGCGTCGACATCAAGCCGCGCAACGACCTGGCGATGATCGCCGTGCAAGGTCCGAATGCGCGCGCCAAGGCGGCGACGCTGATCGGTCAGTACGCCGACGAAGCGCTGCAGTTGAAGCCGTTCACAGGTCGGCAGCTCGGCGAATATTTCATTTCTCGCACCGGTTACACCGGCGAGGACGGTTGGGAAGTCATGTTGCCGGTCGCGGCAGCGCCGAAGTTCTGGAGCGATCTGAAGGCGGCCGGGGTCGCGCAGTGCGGTCTGGGCGCGCGAGACACGCTGCGGCTCGAAGCGGGCATGAATCTCTACGGCAACGACATGGATGAAAACCTCTCGCCGCTCGAATCGGGCCTCACCTGGACCGTGGCCTTCGATCCGCCGGAACGTGATTTCGTCGGTCGCGCGGCGCTCGAAGCGCAGCGCGCCGCGGGCGTGAAGCGCAAGCTCGTCGGTCTGATTCTCGACGATCGCGGTGTGCTCCGCGGTCATCAGCGCGTCGTCACCCCGGCGGGTGACGGTGAGCTCACCAGCGGCACGTTCTCGCCGACGCTGGAGAAATCCATCGGCTTCGCGCGGGTGCCGGCGGCAACGGGCGAGCGCGTCGAAGTCGATATCCGCGGCAAGTTGCTGGCCGCGCGCGTCGTGAAATATCCGTTCGTGCGCAACGGCAAGCCCCTGGTTTCCTGATTCTTCCAGTCATTGGTCATTAGTCACTATCTAGGATTCTCACCATGTCGAACATTCCTGCCGACCTGAAATATCTGGACTCCCACGAATGGGCGCGCGTCGAGAGCGACGGCACCGTCACCATCGGCATTTCCGACCATGCGCAGGGCGCGCTGGGCGATCTCGTGTTCGTCGAAGTGCCCGAAGTGGGCAAGTCGCTGAGCAAGGGCGCTGCCGCCGCGGTGGTCGAGTCGGTCAAAGCGGCGTCCGACGTTTACAGCCCGCTGTCCGGCGAAGTGATCGCCGCCAACGACGCGTTGAGCGGCTCGCCCGAGCTGGTCAACAGCGATCCGTACGGCGCCGGCTGGCTGTTCAAGCTCAAGCCGAGCAACGCCGGCGAGCTGCAACAGCTGCTGGATGCCAAGGCTTACGAGAAGGTCGTCGCTGACGCCGCCCACTGAGTGCCGCCATGCCGTTCATTCCTCACACCGAAACCGAGATCAGCGAAATGCTGGCCGCCATCGGCGCGCCAAGCATCGATGCGCTGTTCGACGAAATCCCGGCGGCGCTGCGGATCAAATCGCTCGCCGCGATTCCCGACGCACTGAGCGAGATGGAAGTCGGGCGCCTCATGCAGCAGCGCGCGTCGCAAGACGGTCGCCCGCTGAACTTCCTGGGCGCCGGCGCTTATGAGCATCACATTCCCGCGGCGGTCTGGGCGATCGTCACGCGCGGCGAGTTCTATAGCGCGTACACGCCATATCAGGCGGAAGCGAGCCAGGGCACGCTGCAGCTGCTGTACGAATACCAGACGATGATGAGCAGCCTGACGGGCATGGAAGTCTCGAACGCGTCGCTCTACGACGGCGCATCGGCGCTTGCCGAAGCCTGCCTGATGTCGGTGCGCGCGCATCGCAGGTCGAAGTCGGCTCGCATCGTCGTGCCTTCGACGCTGAACCCGACTTACTTGTCCGTGTCACGGGCGGTCACGGAAGGTCAGAACCTCAGCTTCACGGTGCTGCCGTACGAGCCGGGCAAGGGCACGCTGCAGTTCTCCAGGCTCGAAGCGCTGAAAGGTGAGGACATCACCGCCGTCGTGATCCAGCAGCCGAATTTCTTCGGCTTGATGGAAGACGTCGATGCCATCACCGATTGGGCGCATGCCAACAACGCGCTGGTGATCGCGGTGGTGAATCCGCTGTCGCTGGCGTTGTTCAAGCCACCGGGCGAGTGGGGCACGAAGGGTGTCGACATCGTGGTCGGCGACGGCCAGCCGCTGGGCGTGCCGCTGTCCTCGGGCGGTCCTTACTTCGGCTTCATGACCACCCGCATGGAGCATGTGCGTCAGATGCCCGGCCGCATCATCGGTCGCACCGTCGACCTCGATGGCAAGCAGGGCTTCACGCTGACGCTGCAGGCACGCGAACAGCACATTCGCCGCAGCAAGGCGACTTCCAACATCTGCACCAACCAGGGCCTGCTGGTGACGGCGGCGACCATCCATATGTCGCTGCTGGGCGCGGCCGGTCTGGAAGCCGTGGCGGCGACTTCGCAACGGCAGACGAGCAAGCTGGTCGAGCGGCTGGCGCGCATTCCCGGCGTGAAAGTCGTGTTCGACGGTTACCGTTTTCATGAAGCTGTGTTACAGCTGCCGACCAAGGTGAGCGAGGTGCTCGAGGCCCTGGCCAAACGCAACATCGTCGGTGGATTGGATTTGTCGAAACTCTATCCCGAGCTGGGCAACGCGCTGCTGGTGTGTGCGACGGAGATGCGCACCGATGCGGACCTGGATAGCTACGCCTCAGCTCTCGCCGACGTTCTGGAGCGCAAGCCGTGAGCCACATCACTGAACCGTTGATCTTCAAACATTCGCGCCCGGGACGCAGCGCCGTCGGCCAGTATCCGCAAGGGGCTTCCGCCGAAGTGCCGGAGAAGTTTCGTCGCAGCAAGCGCGCCGCGCTGCCGGAAGTATCCGAGCTGCAGGCCGTGCGTCACTTCACGCGCCTGTCGCAGCTGAACTTCTCCATCGACACGCATTTCTACCCGCTCGGCTCGTGCACGATGAAGTACAACCCGCGCGCGTGTAATGCGTTCGCGATGTTGCCCGAGTTCCTCGGCCGTCATCCGCTGGCGCCGAACTCGGTCAGCCAGGGCTTCCTCGCCTGCCTGTATGAGCTGCAGGAGATGTTGAAGGAAGTGACCGGCATGAAAGGCGTGTCGCTCACGCCCATGGCCGGCGCGCAGGGTGAATTCGCCGGCGTCGCGATGATTCGTGCGTATCACCGGGCACGCAATGATCTGGAGCGCACCGAGATCATCGTTCCCGACGCTGCCCACGGCACCAATCCGGCGACTGCGACCATGTGTGGCTGCACGGTGGTGGAAATTCCGTCACTGCCGAACGGCGACATCGATATCGATGCATTGAAGGCGGCGCTCGGTCCGAAGACGGCCGGCATCATGCTGACCAATCCGTCGACGCTGGGCGTGTTCGAACGTCGCATCCAGGAAGTGGCCAGGCTGGTGCACGACGCCGGCGGCCTGCTGTATTACGACGGCGCCAACCTCAACGCCATTCTGGGCAAGGTGCGTCCGGGCGACATGGGCTTCGACGTGATTCACATGAACCTGCACAAGACCTTCTCGACGCCGCACGGCGGCGGCGGTCCGGGCTCGGGTGCGGTCGGCGTCGGGCAGCGCCTGCTGCCGTTCCTGCCCATTCCGATCGTCGGCAGGGACGGCGACAGCTATCGCTGGCTGGACGAGAACGACATACCGCAGACCATCGGTCGTCTGTCCGCGTTCATGGGCAACGCCGGCGTGCTGCTGCGTGCGTACGTTTATATGCGCATGCTCGGCCGCGAAGGCATGCATCGGGTCGCGGAGTTCTCGGCGCTCAACGCCAACTATCTGCTGGCCCGCTTGAAGAAGGCGGGCTTCGATCCGGCGTATCCGGAGCGTCGCGCCAGCCACGAGTTCATCATCACCATGAAACGCCAGGCCAAGGAGCTGGGCGTGAATGCGATGGACTTCGCCAAGCGCCTGCTCGATTACGGCTTCCATGCACCGACCACGTACTTCCCATTGCTGGTGCCGGAATGCCTGCTGATCGAGCCCACCGAGACCGAGGCCAAGGAGGAGCTGGATGGCTTCGTGGAGGCCATGATCGCCATCCAGGCGGAAGCCGAGCAGGACGCGGCCAAGGTCAAGGGCGCTCCTTACAATCTGCCGGTCCGTCGTCTCGATGACGTGCGTGCCGCCAAGCAACTCGATCTGACCTACGGCATGAGAAATACTGAATGAGTCCGACTGAGCGCCCCAAGCTGGCCGGCATGCGCCGGCTCCTGCTCGCATTCGTCAATTCATGGAAGGGTTTTCGGGGCGCATTCCGCTCTGAGGCGGCATTCAGACAAGAGGTGGCCCTGGCGGCGGTCCTGCTGCCGCTAGGGGCTTACCTGGGTAAAAACCCGGTGGAAAAGGCCCTGCTGATCAGCTCGGTGCTGATGGTCCTGGTGGTCGAACTGCTGAACACTGGCATCGAGACCGTCGTCGACCGCATCGGCCTGGAGCGCCACGAGCTCTCCGGCCTGGCCAAAGACGTCGGCTCGACCGCCGTACTGCTATCCTTCGGCGTCCTGGTCGTGATCTGGGGGTTCCTGCTGCTGGGCTGACCGCCCCGGCCCCGTGAATCCCCGCTCGCGGCTCCTTACAGCCACGAACGCGGTTCACTCATGCATAGAACTCTTGCCGTTGCCGGACTGCTGCTGCTTGCCTGTCTGCCTTCGCACTCCCAGGAGGCGAGTTCTCCCTCGGGGATTTCGCCCATGCCAGCGGCCCCGGTGCCGGTGCCCGACGTCGAAGATTCACGCTGGACGAGGACGCTGGAGCGGGTCGCCAGCGGCGTCGTCACCATCCAGGTCGATCTGGCTCGTGCGTTCGACACCGAGTGGAACATGTCGAGCCAGGCGACCGGCTTCGTCGTCGATGCCCAGCGCGGCCTGATTCTCACCAACCGTCACGTCGTGACGCCGGGGCCGGTGACGGCCACCGCGGTGTTTCTGAATCGCGAGGAAGTCACGCTGTATCCGGTGTATCGCGACCCGGTGCACGACTTCGGTTTCTATCGTTACGATCCCTCCAAGCTGCGTTTCATCAAGCCGACCGAATTGAAGCTGCACCCGCAGGGCGCGCAGGTCGGTCGCGAGATTCGGGTCATCGGCAACGACGCCGGCGAACAGCTGTCGATTCTCGCCGGCACGCTGGCGCGCCTGGACCGCGAGGCGCCCAACTACGGCCTCGGCAAGTACAACGACTTCAACACGTTCTATTACCAGGCCGCCTCGAGCACGTCGGGTGGCTCCTCCGGCTCGCCGGTGATCGATATCGACGGCCGCGTGCTGGCGCTCAATGCGGGCGGCAGCAATGCAGCGGCATCGAGCTTCTATCTGCCGTTGGATCGCGTGACGCGCGCGCTGGACGCGATTCAGAAGGGCAAGCAGGTCTCGCGCGGCACGCTGCAGACCGTGTTCGTCTACACGCCGTTCGATGAGGTGCGTCGCCTGGGGCTCGGCAACGGCACCGAGATCGAAGTCCGTAAGAAGTTTCCGAACAGCGTCGGCATGCTGGTCGTGTCCGAAGTGCAGCGAGGCTCGGCCGCCGAGAACGTGCTCGAGCCGGGCGACGTCCTGGTGCGGATCAATGGACAGCTGACGGCCGACTTTTCTCTGCTCGCGGCCACGCTCGACGACAACGTCGGCAAGACCGTGAAGCTGTCCATCGAGCGCGGCGGCCAGGAGCTCGAGCGCGAGCTGCCCATCCAGAACATGTACGAAGTCATGCCGGACGAGTTCCTCGAATTCGGCGACGCCATCGTTCACAACCTGTCCTGGCAGCAGGCGCGTCACATCAACGTTCCGATCAAGGGCGTGTACGTCGCCAATCCGGGCTACGTGCTCGGCGCAGCCGGCGTGCCTCGCGGCGCCGTCATCAGCGAAGCCGGCGGTACGCCCATCAACGGGCTCGGCGATCTGGAAGAAGTGCTGTCGAAGCTGAGCGACGGCCAGCGCATCACGGTGCGTTTCTTCACCATCGACGATCCGAAGACCGCGCAATGGCGCAGCGTTCGCATGGACCGTCGCTGGTTCCCGTCACGCGTCTGCAAACGCGACGACAAGCAGGGCACCTGGCCATGCACGCCCTGGGGGCACGATGGCCGCGCGAAGACGCCGGAGCCCGCCACGACGACGTTTGCGAAGACCTCCGATCCGCTGGTCAACAAGCTCGCGCCGTCGCTGGTGCTGGTGAACTTCGACATGCCGTATTCGGTGTCGGGCATCACCGAGCGCAGCTACTACGGCACCGGCCTGATCGTCGATGCGGAACGCGGCCTGGTGATCGTGGATCGCAACACCGTGCCGGCGCCGTTGGGCGATGTGCGCATCACGTTCGCCGGCTCGATCGAAGTGCCGGGACGGGTCGAGTACATCCATCCGTTGCACAATCTCGCCGCAATTTCTTATGACCCGAAACTGATCGGCGCGACCCCCGCCAAGGCGGCGACCTTGAAAACGGTCGATGTGCTGCCGGGCCAGGAGGTGTGGGCTGTCGGCATGCGTGCCGATGGCAAGGTGCAATCGCGCTCGGCGACGGTCGCCTCGGTGGACCCCGTCGGCTTCCCGCTGTCGCGCACGTTGCAGTTCCGGGACTCGAACCTGGAGACCATTTCCCTGGTGAACGGTCCGTCGGACTACGACGGCGTGCTGGTCGACAAGAGCGGCGCCGTCATCGCGACCTGGGCCAGCTTCGCCTACGAAGCCGGTCGTGAGATCGCGCAGGAGAATCGCGGCATTTCCGCGGAGCTCGTGCAGGAAATGCTGCCGTTGGTGCGCGAGGGGCGTGCGCTGCATTCGCTCGAAGCCGAGCTGCAGCCGGTGCCGCTGGCGGCTGCCCGCAAGCAGAATCTGCCGGATGACTGGATCCGCCGCCTGGAACAACACAGCCCCGAGCGCCGCCAGGTGCTCAGCGTGGTGCGTACTGTCGGCGGCTCGCCGGCGGATGGGTTGCTCCGCTCGGGCGATCTGATCCTGGACATCGATGGGGCGATCGTGAATCGCTTCCGAGAAGTGGAGCGAAGCGTGCAGAAGCCGTCGGTGCGAGTCACCGTCTGGCGTGACAAGGGCGTGCAGGTCATCGAGGTGCCGACCGTGGCGCTCGGTGGGCGCGATCTGGACCGCATCGTGGTGTGGGCCGGGGCAGTGCTGCAACAGCCGCACCGTGCGCTGGCCGCGCAGCGTGGCATCGAGCCGGACGGCGTGTTCGTCGCGTATTTCTCGTACGGCTCGCCGGCCACCCGTTATCAGCTGTGGGCGGGGCGCCGCATCGTGGAGGTCGACGGCAAGCCGGTCGCCGACCTGGATCAGTTCATCCAGGCGGTCAGCGGGCGCGAAGATCGCAGCTCGCTCAGATTGCGGACTGTGACCTGGAACGGCTCGGTCGAAGTCATGACACTGAAGCTCGACAAGCGCTTCTGGCCGACCTACGAACTGCGCCGGACGGCCCAGGGGTGGACCCGGACGGCGCTCGAATGAGACCGTCCGTCGCCCGCGACCAACGGGCGGGGCCCCTCTTGCTATCATTGCCGCCATGGCTATAGGACGAGTGCTACAACAGGAAATCCAGGAGGCCGTCGAAGCGTTGCGCGCCGGCGAGCTCGTGGCGTTTCCTACCGAGACGGTGTACGGCCTGGGCGCGAACGCCAACAACCCGGACGCGGTACGTAAGATTTTCCGCGTCAAAGGTCGGCCGTCTACACACCCGGTGATCGTACACATCGATCATCCGCGCTATCTGCAGCGCTGGGTGCGGGACATGACGCCGGAGGCGAAGAAGCTCGCCGATGCATTCTGGCCGGGGCCGCTCACGCTGGTCGCGAAACGCGCGCCGGCGGTCAACGATGTGATTACTGGCGGGCAGGACACGGTCGCGATTCGCGTGCCGAATCATCCGGTCGCGCAGCAACTGCTCAACGCGTTCGGCGGCGGAATTGCGGCGCCGTCGGCAAACAAATATGGCCATGTCAGTCCGACGCGGGCGGAACATGTGCGAGAAGAGTTCGGTGACGAGCTGAAGTTCGTGCTCGATGGCGGCGACTGCAAGGTCGGTTTGGAGTCCACCATCATCAGCTGTCTCGCGGATGGTCCGCGAGTGTTGCGGCCGGGGAGTATCAGCCTGTCGCAGCTCAAGGCGGTGGTGCCGACGATCCAGATGGGGCCGAATCCGAACGCGCCGCGCGTGCCGGGCTCGACGTCGCGACATTACTCGCCGGCCACGCCGGTCAACGTCGTGCCGAGCCGCCGGCTCGAAACGGTGATGAACGAGTTCACGGCGAATCACGAGAAGGTCGCCGTGCTGGCTCAGCGTCCGCCGGGAACGGCGAATCCGTTCATGACCTGGATCAACGCGGGCATCCGGCCCGATGTTTACGCGCGCAATCTGTACGCGAATCTGCGTACGCTCGATAAGGCGTCGGCGAAGATCATCCTGGTCGAAGAAGTCCCCGAAGGTGAGAAGTGGGATGCCGTGCGCGATCGCCTGCGGCGCTCGGCGAGCGCCGAGAACATCGTGACCTACGACCAGGACATCGCTGCCTGGGTTGCCGACTTCGGCGAGGAAGGCGGGCCTCCCGGCTGACGGATTCGCTATCGCTGCTGTTGGCGCTTCGCGCTGGCGCGGTTGCGCTTGGCCTGGCTGCGGAGCTGGGCATCTCGCTTAAACGTTGCTTTTCGCTTCGCGCTGGCGCGCAGCCTGTCGGCAGAGCTGGGGCGTAGGTGGGGGTCTCGGGAAACTCGCCAGCGTCTTTAACGTTGGCGGGCTTTGCGTCGATGGCTGCCGCACGATTTGCTCAGTGGTCGCTTCACCCTCGGTGTCGCTCGCCCTTGACGCGCTAACGCGCTGCAAGCTGCAACGCGCATCCTCATTTGTACTGCCAACGTGCAACGGCTTGCTCGAATGGCGGCGGTGGCCGAGTCACCGTGGTTGCGAACTTCCCGAGAC
>Ga0065721_10049936_pt1 | contig 25200 bp, 40 predicted proteins | sample Mesricmetagenome_FD_59108 | JGI IMG/M metagenome (GOLD analysis project Ga0065721, IMG submission 59108) | Mesophilic microbial community from rice straw/compost enrichment Sample: eDNA_1 v2 (version 2) | ecosystem: Engineered > Solid waste > Grass > Composting > Bioreactor | place: USA: Davis... | reverse complement strand
CGCGCCTTCGTCCCGAAACCGGCAATGCACGGTTTCGGCGCCGAGGCGCGCCAGCGCCTCGCGAAGCGAGGCCTCAAGCGCGGGCTGCGCCTCCGCGCCCGCGCCCAGAACCGTCAGCGACACTTGACGGTTCCTCACCATAACATCGCGGAAGCCGATCCCTTCCGCGCGGTATTTCTCCGCCATCACCGATTCGATGGCTTCTATCGCTTGTTCTCGCGTCAACGACATATCGCTTCCACTCCTGTATTTGTGCAATGGCAATAATTGAGTCCATTATACCATAACGAAACAAGCTCCGCCCGCGTCCTCCGCCTTCGCCTCCCGTCAGCCCGGCGAACGCGCACGTCTCCATCCGCTATTTTCCGTTGTACTCCTTCATCTCCCTAACCGTGTTTCCGCCCGGTTTTTCCCCCGACATATAACGAAGAATGCCTTGGTAGATCGAAGCGGCAACCTTGCGCTGATAGTCCGCATCGGCAAGCCGTGCCGCTTCACCCGGGTTGGACAGAAAGCCTACCTCCACCAGCGCCGTAGGGATATCCTTAATTTCCTTCATGAGGTATACGTCCTTCTTGACGGCCGCGATTCGATTCGTATTTTCCAGATTGCGTTTAATTTCATCCTGAATCAAAGCCGCCAACGCCGCGTTGTCGGGATGATTGGCGGCATCGAAAAAGGTTTGCGCGCCCGACCATTTGTCCGAAGGGATGCTGTTCATATGAATGCTGACGACGGCCGCCGGCTGCCGCTCCTTGATCAGCGCGACGCGCCGCTGCAAATCCTCCCTCTTGCGTTTGCTGTACGCATGGGCGTCTCCCGAGGCCAGGTCGTAATCGCCTTCCCGGGTCATTGTGACCAGCGCGCCCGCCTGCTGCAAATAATCGCGAAGATAGAGCGCAATCGCAAGGTTCAAATCTTTCTCCACCGCGCCGGATTTGCTGACCGCGCCTCCGTCCGCCCCCCCGTGCCCCGCGTCGATCGCGATCGTTTTGCCCGACAACGGCAGCGTCCAATACGACCACGTGCTGGAAGAAGGCAAGCTTTGTCCCAGCAGAATGCCCGTCAGCGCAATGACGGCAACAGCCGCCCCGGCTCTGGCCAAACCTTTATAAGTCATCCAGACGACAAAATGACGTCTTACCCGGCGCATAACAAAAAACCACCTCGCCTCCACGAATGTGCCGCGCCGCCGGCCCGCGTTCGCGAAATCGCGTGCGGATAAGCTTTGCGCTCATTCATGTATATGGGACGAGATGGTTATTTATGTGCGTTCGGGACAGCCGTTTAGCCGACGGGCTGCTCGGACATGCCTTCGATCAAAATTTTGGCGACTTCCGGACGCGAAAATTCAGGCGGCGGGCAAATGCCGTCGCGCAGCATAGCGCGCACCTTCGTGCCCGACAGCGTCAAATGCGCCGATTTGTCGTGCGGACACGTCTTGGTTGTGGCCATGTTGCCGCAAGTCGTGCAGAAGAAGCTGTGCTCGAAATAAAGCGGCGTAATGCCCAGATCCTCGGCAGGAATCGTCTTCAGCAGATCCTGCGCTTCGTAGGTGCCGTAATAGTCGCCTACGCCGGCATGGTCGCGGCCCACGATAAAGTGCGAGCAGCCGTAGTTTTTGCGCACGAGCGCATGGAAGATCGCTTCGCGCGGTCCCGCGTAGCGCATTGCCGCCGGGAACACGCCCAAAAATACGCGGTCGGCCGGATAATAGTTTTCAAGCAGAGCCAGGTAGCTCTTCATCCGCACGTTGGCCGGCACGTCGTCGGATTTCGTCTCGCCGACGAGCGGGTTCAAGAACAAGCCGTCCACGATTTCCATAGCCGTCTTTTGAATATATTCATGCGCGCGGTGCACCGGATTGCGGGTCTGGAAGCCGACGACCGTTTTCCAGCCTTTTTCCGCAAAAATTCGGCGCGTCTCCGCCGGATCGTAATAAAACTCGCCGAATTTCTCCGGCTGCGGACGGTTCAGCACGGTTATCGCGCCGCCGACGTACGTATCCGGACGCTCGAACAGCTTCTGTACGCCGGGATGCTCCAGATCTCCCGTCTTGAACACTTGGACCGCTTCATGCTTCTGGTCCGCTTTATAGACGCTGTCGATGTCGATGACGCCGTATACGGTGCCGTTTTCTCCTACAAGCGCAGCGCGCTGGCCGGCTTTCAACTGAGCCGCTTTCGCTTCCTCGACGGCCAGCGTAATCGGAATGCTCCATACGGTGCCGTCTGCCAGTCTCATATTGTCCACAACGGAACGATAATCGGCCTCGTTCATAAAACCTTTGAGCGGCGAGAACGCGCCTACTCCGATCAAGTCCAGGTCCGATACGGTCCAGGCGTTGATCGTAATCTCGGTTAACGTCTTAGCTTCCTGCAGCAGCGCCTCGCGCTCTGCGCCTTCGGCGATACGGTTAACGAGCGTTCCGCCGTGGGGTAAAATCTGACTCATGAAGAAAAGCCTCCTTATTTATGCAGCCCGCATTCCGTTTTTTCGTTGCCCGACCAGCGCCCTGCGCGCGGGTCTTCGCCCGGCATGACTTGGCGCGTGCAATGCTCGCAGCCGATGCTCGGATAGTTTTGATCGTGCAGCGGGTTGTAGATCACATCGTTGGCGCGAATGTAATTCCATACGTCTTCGCTCGTCCAATGGGCGATCGGATTGAATTTCACCAGACCGAACTTGACGTCGTATTCGATCTTCTTGGCGTTGGCGCGTGTAGGCGCCTGGTCGCGGCGAATCCCCGTAATCCATGCCTCGTATTTGGACAAAATTTTCGTAAGCGGCTGAACCTTGCGGATGTTGCAGCACGCGTTCGGATCGGATTTCCACAGCTCTTCGCCGTGCTGAGCGGCTTGCTCCTCCGGCGTCAGTTCCGGCTTCACTTCCACGAACGGGATGCCCGGATAACGGGCCGCCATCCGATCGCGCGTTTCGTAAGTCTCCTTGAAATGGAAATCTGTATCGAGGTAGAAGATGTCCGTCTTCGGACTAATCTTTTGAAGCATATCGACAAGAACGACATCCTCCGCGCCAAAGCTGCAGGCAAACGTAATGTTCGGGAATGTCTCCACGGCATAACGAATAACTTCTTCAGGCGTAGCCGTCTCCAGCTCTACAGCCTTCTGTGCAATCAACGCCTCTTTTTCAAAAAGATTCATGAGCTGCGACCTCCGTTTTTTAATTCCAAGTAAATTAGTCTGTATTATTGATTATAAACGTATCGTCCGTTGAGTTCAATGATTAGTTTTCCGCCCTTGCGCCCAATGCTTCTTCAATTTTTACCATTGTATGTGCCCAAATACAAAAATGCCTTCCCTGCGAAGCAGAGAAGGCATATCGTTCGATTAACGTTTCGAGAACTGAGGTGCGCGGCGAGCCGCTTTAAGACCGTATTTCTTACGCTCTTTCATGCGCGGATCGCGAGTCAGGAATCCTGCGCGCTTCAGCGTCGGACGGAACTCAGGGTCCGCCTTGAGCAGAGCGCGGGAGATGCCGTGACGGATAGCGCCCGCTTGACCGGAGATGCCGCCGCCGTTCGCAATAACAAGCACGTCGTATTTCGACAGCGTGTCCGTCAGCACCAGCGGTTGCTTCACGATCAGCTTCAACGTTTCCAATCCGAAATATTCGTTCAAATCGCGTTTATTTACAATGATTCGTCCTTCACCCGGCACGAGACGTACGCGTGCAACAGAGTGTTTGCGACGACCGGTTCCATAGTATTGCACTTGAGCCATGAAACTTGTCCTCCTCCTTATTACCCGCGAAGCTCGTAGACTTCAGGGTTTTGTGCTTGATGCGGATGCTCCGCGCCAGCGTAAACTTTCAGCTTAAGCTTCATTTTGTTGCCAAGACGGTTCTTAGGAAGCATGCCGTGTACGGCTTGCTCGATCACGCGCTCAGGCTTGGTGCGGATCATGTCCTGAGCCGGAGTGACCTTCAATCCGCCCGGGTACAGGGAGTGACGGTAGTAGTTTTTGTCCTGCATCTTGTTGCCTGTCAATACGATCTTCTCGGCGTTGATCACGATTACGAAGTCGCCCGTGTCAACGTGAGGCGTAAATTGCGGCTTATGCTTGCCGCGGATCAGGCTTGCAGCTTCGCTGGCCAGACGGCCGAGCGTCTTGCCTTCTGCATCGATCACATACCATTTACGCTCAACTTCATTTGGCTTAGCCATATAGGTGGTACGCATGGATGATCCTCCTTCATTCTGTTGCATATTCGATTTTTATAACAACGTCCGTAGTCGTTGGTTGAATGGTCATAGTCGTTGCTAAATGGCGTCAATCTTAGTCGGGGCCGTGGGAAGCCACTAAGAAAGCACAAGTTATATTCTACTATAACGATTGACTATGTGCAAGTTGTTTTTAGGCTTTTTTGCTTGTTTCATCCGATCCTATCGGGCTTTGTACTGGACCAAAGTCGAGGGCCCGATACGACAACGGTCTGTTTATCTCCGAATGCGAGATTGATACAATGAGAACATCCATACGGCGTCCCCTGGACCGCGCGTTATATATAGTGAGGAGTGCTTCAATGTGAAAAGCAGATCGTTATTGGGACTCATTCTGGTTGTCATCGGCATCGCCGGTATCGTCTATGTCGTATCTTCCGGCGGCAAATCGCCGCTGCACGGCCTCGCCTCTTTCTGGGGCAAAGAAATCGATATGACCGAGACCTTCGATGTTTCCCAAATGGACAGCGTCGAAATCGGAACGGGCAGCGTCAATTTGGTCGTGGAAGAAGGCACCGGCTCCGAAGCCGTTGTCCGGCTGGAAGGATCGGCGAACCCTTCGATTGCCAAGAAATTGAGAATTGCCTCCGACCGGGCAGGTACATCGCTGCAGCTCGGCGTGGAAGGGATGGACGGCTTTCAATTCGGCATCAATTGGACCCGCCTGACGATGACGGTCGAGCTCCCTCCCAAGCAATGGGCCAAGTTCGAAGCCAAGGTCGGCAGCGGCAACATTATACTGTCGGATTTGCACGCCGAACGGATGGAAATGAAGACCGGATCGGGCAACCTGAACGTTCAGAACCTGGGAGGCGGCAAGCTGACCGCCGAAGCGGGCAGCGGCAACATTCGTTTAACCGGCTTGAACGTAACGGATATCGAAACGAAGGCAGGCAGCGGCAATGTGGATCTGGACGGATTCAGCGCGGACGACCTGCAGATTAACGTCAGCAGCGGCAATGTGCATATGCAGGACGGAAATGCTCGTTTTAAGGTCAAAACGGGTTCCGGCAACATACGGCTGGAGACGGAGGAGTTGCTGCACGATGCGCAGTTGAGAACCGGCAGCGGCAACGTCAACGTCGAGCTGGACAGCGATCCGGAGTCGTTGGCCGTCAAATACCGCGGCGGCTCCGGCCGAGGCCGCATTTATAAGGACGGCTTCACTTACGATCACAGATCCGGGGACGATGATTCGATCGAAGGCTCCTTCGGCTCCGGGGACATTACGCTGGACGTTCAGACCGGCTCCGGCAATTTCTATTTGCGGTAAATAAGCTTGTCTGTTCCTCCGTCTAACGAAGGCTCCCGATCCGTTCGGGAGCCTTCGTTATATTTCGTCCGTTTCCTCCGCACCGAATTCGTCGTATTCGACGTCCATCAGCATCAGCCCGTGCGGCATGGCGGTCGGTCCCGCCAGCTTGCGGTCGCAAGCGGCCAGTATGCGCTTCATGTCGCCCGGCAGCAGCTTGCCTTCCCCTACCCACAGCAGCGTCCCCGCGATGATGCGCACCATATTGTACAGAAAGCCGTTCCCCGTCAAATAAAGATGAAGCGCGCCGTCCTCTTCGGACAGAAGCTTAACCTCATAAATCGTTCGGACATGGCTTCGTTTCGTGGATCGCGTCGACGTAAAGGACGTGTAGTCATGCGTGCCGACCAAACATCCGATGCTTTCCCGCATAGCCGCGACATCCAGCGCGCCCGGATGATGAAACCGCAAATTTCGGGAGAAGACGTTCGGAAATTTGCCGGTATCGATGGAATAGCGATACGTCTTGCGTTTAGCCGAAGCCCTTGCATGAAATTGCAGCGACACTTCCTTCGCCTTTAGAATGACGATATCGTTGGGAAGCCGCGAATTCAGCGCCATAGCCCAGCGTTCGATCGGAATGGACGAAGCCGTATGGAAATTAAATACTTGCCCCATGGCGTGAACGCCGGCATCGGTACGGCCTGATCCGATGATCGATACGTGTTCTCCCGTCAAATGGGCGATCGCCTTCTCGATTTCCTGCTGAACCGTACGGCCTTTCGGCTGAATTTGAAAGCCGTTGAAGTTTGTGCCGTCATAGCTCACTTTCATGCATATGTTTCGCATCTGTCTCCTCCCTCCAGTTCGTTGCCTCGTTCCGCTTACCTGATGCCCTGGTTAACCGCCTCTATAGCTGTCAAACCCATCTGGAGAACAAAGAAAAAAGGTGGCCGCAAGGGTCCACCTTTCTCTCTCCGAAACGGTGCCGGCGTCCGATCGATGACGCCGATTACCGGCTTACACGGCAACGCGCAGAGCTAGGCTCTGCGGCGCAGTCGCTGCTAAGCGCGGTCAACCAGTTCCAAGTAAACCATAGGAGCAGCGTCGCCGCGGCGTGGACCCAGCTTCAGAATCCGCGTGTATCCGCCTGCGCGCTCCGAGTAACGGGAAGCCAGTTCCGTGAACAGCTTCTGGATAGCGTCTTGCTCGCCGTTCACCGACTCGCGGCGAACGTAAGCCGCCACTTGACGACGGGCATGCAGATCGCCTTGCTTCGCTTTCGTGATCAGCTTCTCGGCGATGGAGCGAACTTCCTTCGCTTTCGCTTCCGTCGTTTGAATACGCTCATACAGGAACAGATCCGTCACAAGGTCACGGAACAATGCTTTCCGCGCGCTTGCGTCACGACCCAATTTAGAGTATGCCATCTTGTATTCCCCTCCCTTGCTGCTTGTTGTGTTGCCGTTAGGACTACTCTTCCACTCTCAGGCCAAGACCGAGCTCTTCCAGCTTCTCTTGCACTTCCTCAAGCGACTTGCGGCCCAGGTTGCGGACCTTCATCATGTCCTCTTCGGATTTCGTGATCAGCTCTTGAACGGTATTGATGCCTGCGCGCTTCAAGCAGTTATATGAACGTACCGAAAGATCAAGTTCCTCGATAGTCATCTCCAGAACTTTCTCTTTCTTGTCCTCTTCCTTCTCAACCATAATTTCCGCATCCTTGGCTTCGTCCGTCAAGCCGACGAACAGATCCAAGTGCTCGGTCAATATTTTGGCGCCGAGGCTGACCGCCTCTTCCGGACGAATGCTGCCGTCGGTCCAAACCTCAAGCGTAAGCTTGTCGTAGTTCGTTACCTGTCCGACGCGCGTATTCTCTACACTGTAGTTCACGCGAGTGATCGGCGTGTAGATGGAGTCGACGGGAATGACGCCAATCGGTTGATCGTCGCTCTTGTTCCGGTCCGCTTGCACGTAACCGCGTCCCCGATTAGCAAAGATGCGCATATGGAGCCGCGCTCCGGAGGCCAAGGTCGCAATGTGAAGATCAGGGCTCAAAATTTCGACATCGCTGTCAGCTCGAATATCGCCCGCTGTTATGACGCCTTCGCCTTCCGCGTCAATTTCCAGCACCTTTTCTTCATCGGAGTGGATTTTGAGCGACAGGCCTTTCAGGTTCAGAATGATCTCGGTTACGTCCTCGTATACGCCGGGAACCGTGGAGAACTCGTGCAGCACGCCGTCGATTTGCACCGACGTCACGGCCGCGCCTGGCAACGACGACAGCAGGATGCGCCGCAGCGAGTTGCCAAGCGTCGTACCGTATCCGCGCTCCAGCGGCTCCACGACGAAACGTCCGTACGTTCCTTCGTCATTCACTTCTACGGTTTCGATCTTCGGCTTTTCGATCTCAATCACTATTAGTACCCTCCTTCAAACGTCGCTCCGTTACCTAGTCGTTCATTATGCCAAATCTCGTAGTATGCCAAACCTTCACAACCATTATTCACAAGTTGCAGATATTTGATACCACCGAGAATGGAACTATACGCGACGACGTTTCGGTGGACGGCATCCGTTATGCGGAACTGGGGTTACATCCTTGATCAGGCTGACTTCCAAGCCTGCGGCTTGCAGCGAGCGGATCGCCGCTTCGCGGCCGGCGCCGGGGCCTTTAACCATAACCTCAACCGATCTCATGCCATGCTCCATAGCCGCTTTCGCAGCCGATTCGGCAGCCATTTGAGCGGCGAACGGCGTGCTCTTGCGGGAGCCCTTGAATCCAAGGTTGCCGGAGCTGGCCCAGGAGATCGCGTTGCCGTGAGGGTCCGTGATCGTAACGATCGTGTTGTTGAACGTCGAACGGATATGAGCGACGCCGGTGTCGATATTTTTGCGGTCGCGGCGTTTCGTGCGCACCACTTTTTTCGGTTTAGCCATGTGTTAAATTCCTCCCTTCTTATTTCTTCTTGTTCGCTACAGTCCGGCGAGGACCTTTGCGGGTACGGGCGTTCGTTTTCGTGCGTTGACCGCGAACCGGAAGACCGCGGCGATGACGAAGACCGCGATAGCAGCCGATTTCCGTCAGACGTTTGATGTTGAGCGAAATTTCGCGGCGCAGGTCGCCTTCAACCTTAACCGTCTTATCGATCGTTTCGCGCAGACGGGCAAGCTCGTCTTCCGTCAGGTCGCGAACGCGTGTGTCAGGGTTGACGTTTGTTTCGGCCAAAATCTTTTGAGCCGTCGTTTTGCCGATACCGAAGATGTACGTCAGGGAGATTTCGACGCGTTTGTCGCGCGGAATGTCTACACCAGCAATACGTGCCATAGGCTAAGTTTCCCTCCTTTTATCCTTGTTTTTGTTTGTGTTTCGGATTTTCACAAATCACCATAACGTTGCCTTTGCGACGAATGACTTTGCATTTTTCGCAGATCGGCTTAACCGAAGGTCTAACCTTCATTGTGATTACCTCCCGAATCTTTCGCAAGCGCGCCGCCTCTTCAGGCAGCCTACTTCCGATAGGTGATGCGCCCTCTGGACAAATCGTAAGGCGATAACTGAATGACCACTTTGTCTCCTGTCAAAATGCGGATAAAATGCATTCTGAGCTTGCCGGAAACATGTGCGAGAATTTGATGTCCGTTCTCCAGTTCCACCTTGAACATGGCATTCGGCAACGGCTCGATGACCGTGCCTTCCACCTCAATGACGTCTTCCTTCGCCACTGTCATTCTCCTTTCATTTGCGCAAACTTCTGAATCGCATAACGCAGCTTGGCATTCGTAACTCTGCCCGTTTCAAGCAAACTGTCTCTTACCTCGCGACTGACGGCAGTCTGTAACTCCAGATGCAGAACGTTCTTTTTCTTGGGCCCGTCGAATCTTCGTTTATGACCGTCGGCAATCATGACAAACCGTTCGTCCACAATCGCGACGATAACCGCATAACCGTCTTCGCCCTTGCCTCGAAGAACTTTGACCAGCTGACCAATCTGCGGACCGGACTGCTCCTTCATCAGGATGCCTGCTCCGGTAGTTTGGTCAATATTTCAAAGCCGTCCTCCGTTACGGCAACGGTATGCTCGAAATGAGCGCACCAGGAGCCGTCTTGCGTTACAACCGTCCAATTGTCTTCCAGCGTCCGGACATACCTTTCGCCGATATTGACCATCGGCTCGATGGCAAGCACCATACCCGGCTTAAGCCGCGGCCCCCGATCGGGAATGCCGTAGTTCGGTATTTGCGGCTCTTCATGCAGATCCGCGCCGATTCCGTGCCCTACGTATTCTCTGACGACAGAGAAGCCTGCAGACTCGATCACCTTTTGTATGGCGTGCGATATCGAAAACAGCCGAACGTCGGGTTTGACGAGCGCAAGTCCCGCATAAAGCGATTCTTCCGTCACGTCCAGCAGCCTCTGCACCTCGCCCGACACCGTTCCGACCGCATAGGTCCAAGCGGAGTCGCCGTGATAGCCTTCGTACTGCGCGCCGATATCGATGCTTATAATATCGCCGTCCTTCAGTTTGCGTGAACCGGGAAAGCCATGCACCAGTTCGTCATTCACAGAAGCGCATATGCTGAAAGGAAAACCATTGTAATCTTTAAAGGATGGAATGGCGCCCTGGCTTCTGATGTACGCGTCCGCAATCTTGTCGAGTTCACCCGTGGTGACTCCCGGCTTGACCGCCTGCTTCATCAGCCGATGCGTTTCCGCAACGATGCGCCCGGCCTCCCTCATTAATCGCAGCTCCGATTCGGATTTGCAAATAATCATTACAATGAACCTCTCATGCAGGAGATGATATCCCGTGTAACCTCGTCGATATCCTTCTCGCCGTCCACTTCGCGCAGCAGTCCTTTACCGCTGTAATATTCCAGAAGAGGCGCCGTCTTGGACGTGTATTCGTCCAGGCGGGTGCCCACCTTCTCTTCCGTGTCGTCGGAGCGCTGATACAGCTCTCCGCCGTCCTTGTCGCAGACGCCTTCGACCTTCGGAGGGTTGAACATGACATGGTAAGTCGCGCCGCACGTTTTGCAGATGCGCCGGCCCGTCAGACGGGCAAGCAGCAATCCGCGGTCTACCTTCAAGTTGACGACATGATCGATGCCGCGGCCAAGCTCCGCCAGCATCGCATCCAGCGCTTCGGCTTGCTGCAGCGTGCGCGGAAAGCCGTCAAGAAGAAATCCCTTGCTGCAATCCTCCTGCGCCAGCCGCTCTTTCACGATGCCGTTCGTAATCTCGTCGGGTACGAGCAACCCTTGATCGACGTATTCCTTGGCCTTCACGCCAAGCGGCGTGCCTTGCTTCATGGCCAAACGGAATGCGTCGCCCGTCGAGATATGCGGTATTCCGAACTCTTGGGTAATGCGTTCGGCTTGCGTTCCTTTGCCGGCTCCCGGAGGGCCCATAAACAAAATGTTCATTACCGTGTTCCTCGCTTTAAACACAATAGGCTCGTTCGGGCTCCGCAATGCCATCTGCATGACGCGGCAGCCCGCATGCGAACCTATTGTTATTTATTGATAAACCCTTTGTAATGGCGTTTGATCAACTGGCTCTCGATCTGCTTCATCGTATCGAGCGCAACGCCGACCACGATCAGAAGCGAGGTGCCGCCAAGCTGAACGGAACGCGGCAATCCGGCCAGGGCTCCGAAGAACACAGGCAATACGGAAATTGCGGCCAGGAAGATCGCGCCCGTAAGCGTAATCCGCGACATAACGCGAGTCAGATAGGAGGAGGTCGGCTTGCCTGGGCGGATGCCCGGAATATAACCGCCGTTTTTCTTCATCTGATCCGCCATTTGCACCGGATTGATTTGCACGAACGTGTAGAAGAACGTGAAGCCGATAATCAGCAGAACGTACAGAACCATGCCGAGCGGACGGTCGTAGTTCATGTTGTCCATAATCCACCGAGCCCAGGTCTTATCGGCCCAGAAGCTCGCGATCGTTACCGGAAACATGATGAGCGATACCGCAAAGATAACCGGAATTACCCCTGCGCCGTTCACTTTCATCGGAATGTGCGTCGATTGTCCGCCGTACATCTTGCGGCCGACGACGCGCTTCGCGTATTGCACCGGAATTTTGCGAATGCCCTGCTGAATGAAGATGACGCCGACGATAATCGCGATAATCGCGATTACGATCAGAACCATCTTCGCGATGTTAAGGAACAATGCATCGGAGTCGACGAACTGATCTTGATAGATCGTGCGAATGTGGCCGGGAATGCCGGCTACGATCGCCGCAAAGATCAGAATCGAGATGCCGTTGCCGATGCCTCTCTCCGTAATCTGCTCGCCAAGCCACATCAGGAACGCGGTGCCCGCGGTCAGAATAATGGCGATCAGCAAGTAATCGACGAAGGTTGCGCCCGGAATCATTTCTTGATTGTACTGACGGTTAAAGCCGATCGCAGTCGCAAAACCTTGCACCAAACCAAGAATGATCGTACCGTAACGCGTAATTTGCGCCAGCTTGCGTTTGCCATTTTCGCCTTCTTTGGCCCATTCCGCAAATTTCGGAATAACATCCATCGACAGCAGCTGCACGATGATCGATGCCGTAATGTACGGCGTAATGCCGATGGCGAAGATGGAGAACTGGAACAAGGCGCCGCCGGAGAAGGTGTTCAGAAGCCCGAACAGCTCCGCTCCCGCCGCATCCACATTTTTGAACACATCTTTATTAACGTCGGGTACCGGAATAAACGCTCCGATACGGTAAATAAGCAGAATGAAAAGCGTAAACAGAATCCGCGTGCGCAAATCTGTAACTTTCCATATATTGGACACGGTCGCGAACAATTAGATCACCTCGGTTTTACCGCCGGCAGCCTGGATCTTCTCTACCGCAGATTGAGAGAACTTATTAGCTTTAACAGTGAGACCTACTGTCAATTCACCATTACCCAAGATTTTAATTCCTGCCAAAGGATTTTTGACTACACCTTGCTCAAGAAGAAACTCTGGAGTGATTTCAGTACCTGCTGCAAAGCTGTTCAGATCTTCAATGTTGACGATCGCATATTCGGTACGGAAGCGGTTGTTGAAGCCGCGCTTAGGCAGACGGCGGTACAATGGGTTTTGTCCGCCCTCGAAGCCCGGGCGCACACCGCCGCCGGAACGGGCGTTTTGACCTTTGTGACCTTTGCCTGCCGTTTTGCCGTTGCCGGAGCCGATACCGCGGCCTTTACGCTTTGGCGCTGCGGTAGAGCCCGGAGCTGGTGCTAACTCGTGCAATTTCATCGTTTTGTGCACCTCCTTGTAAATTTCGTAAATGTACCTTAGCTATATTACACTTCTTCTACTTTGACCAAGTGGCTGACATGGTTAACCATGCCGCGAATAGCCGGGGTGTCGTTCAGAACGACCGATTGACGAATTTTGCGAAGGCCGAGCGATTGAACCGTAGCACGCTGCTTCTCGTTGCGGCCAATCAAACTGCGCACGAGGGTGATTTGCAATTTTGCCATCGTATGTCCCTCCTTAACCTAACAGCTCTTCGACGGTTTTGCCGCGGAGCTTGGCGACGTCTTCCGCGCGTTTCAGGCGGGAAAGACCTTCCAGCGTCGCGTTTACCATATTCAGCGAGTTCGAAGAACCTAGAGATTTCGTTAAAATGTCGCCAACGCCAGCCAGTTCGAGCACCGCGCGAACCGGGCCGCCGGCGATAACGCCCGTACCTTCGGAAGCAGGCTTCAGAAGCACTTTGCCTGCGCCGAAATGGCCTTGGACCAGATGTGGAATCGTCGTGCCTACGAGCGGTACGTGGATCAGGTTTTTCTTCGCGTCTTCAATACCTTTGCGGATTGCGTCCGGTACTTCGCCCGCTTTGCCGATCCCTGCGCCTACGTAGCCTTTGCCGTCTCCGACGACGACGAGTGCGCTGAAGCTGAAACGGCGTCCGCCTTTAACAACTTTCGCAACGCGATTGATGTGAACAACTTTTTCAGTCAGTTCTAACGTATTCGGATCTACACGCAAGTCGTTTACCTCCTTATTGAGTGATTAGAATTCGAGTCCAGCTTCGCGAGCCGCTGCCGCAAGCGCCTGAATTCTGCCGTGATACAAGTAGCCTCCGCGGTCGAATACAACGACGGAGATGCCTTTTTCTTTCGCGCGTTTCGCGATCAGTTCGCCAACCTTAGCCGCAGCCTCGACGTTGCCGCCGTTGCCGATCGAACCGGCCAGCTCCTTGTCTTGCGTCGATGCCGCCGCCAGCGTTACGCCAGCTACGTCGTCGATCAGTTGAGCGTACATGTGCTTGGAGGAACGGTATACCGACAAACGCGGGCGCGCTGCCGTGCCGTTGATTTTTTTACGGACGCGAAGATGTCTTTTCAGACGGGCCTTGTTTTTGTCGCCTTTCGTAATCATGCAAGGTTCACTCCTTTCCTTTTGCCTTGGGAAGCCGTTAGCTTAAGCGCATGCTGCGCATTTATGCTGCTGCAAGCTTAATGGCCGCTTGCTTATTTCTTCTTGCCGGCCTTGCCTTCTTTGCGGATGATGCGCTCGCCTTCGTACTTGATGCCTTTGCCTTTGTAAGGCTCCGGCTCGCGTACCGAACGGATTTGAGCGGCAACGGCGCCTACGCGCTCTTTGTCGATACCGCGAACGGTAATCTTGTTGTTGCCCGTGACTTCAAACTCGATGCCCTTCTCCGGAGCGATTTCGACCGGATGGGAGTAACCCACGTTCAGGACGATTTTGTCGCCGGATTTGTTTGCGCGGTAACCAACGCCCACCAGCTCCAGGTTTCTGACGAAACCTTCGGTTACGCCGCTCACCATGTTCGCGATCAAGCTGCGGGTCGTTCCGTGCAGGGAGCGATGCAATTTATTGTCGGAAGGACGTTCGATCAGAATTTCGTTCTCCGAAACGTTCACCTTCATATCCTTGTGAACTTCGCGGGACAGCGTTCCTTTCGGTCCTTTTACAGTAATGACTGTGTTGTCCAAGTTTACCGTTACGCCGCTAGGTACGGCAATCGGCTTACGACCAATACGGGACATTCGTTACACCTCCTGTCTCTCTGACTAATAACTTACCAAACGTAGCATACGACTTCGCCGCCGGATTTCGCCTGGCGAGCTTCTTTGTCGGTCATGACGCCTTGCGACGTCGAAATAATCGCGATTCCGAGTCCGCCCAGTACGCGAGGCACTTCGGCAGCTTTCGTGTATACGCGCAGGCCTGGCTTGGAGATACGTTTCAGACCCGTAATAACGCGCTCTTGGTTAGGGCCGTATTTCAGGAAAATACGGATAATCCCTTGTTTGTTGTCCTCGATATATTCAGCATCGCGGATAAAGCCCTCGCGCTTCAAAATTTCGGCGATTTGCTTCTTCACTTTCGAAGCAGGCATTTCCACGGTCTCGTGACGAACGACATTCGCGTTGCGGATGCGCGTCAGCATATCTGCAATCGGATCAGACATAACCATTAGTGTGAACCTCCTTCCCGAACTAGGGTGATTACCAGCTTGCTTTTTTAACGCCAGGAATCTGGCCCTTGTATGCTAATTCGCGGAAACAAATCCGGCAAATTTTAAACTTTTGCAAAACAGAGTGCGGACGGCCGCAACGCTCACAGCGCGTATATGCGCGAACTTTGAACTTGGGTGTGCGTTGTTGCTTCACTTTCATCGAAGTTTTTGCCACTGGGTATTACACCTCCTAAAGTGGATTACTTCGCAAACGGCATACCCAATTGGGTCAGCAGCTCACGAGATTCTTCGTCCGTTTTTGCCGTCGTGACGATGACGATGTCCATGCCGCGCACTTTATCAACTTTATCGTATTCGATCTCCGGGAAGATCAATTGCTCCTTCAGGCCCAGCGTGTAGTTGCCGCGACCGTCGAACGCTTTGGTCGAAACGCCGCGGAAGTCACGAACGCGGGGAAGGGAAATGTTGAACAGCTTGTCAAGGAAATGGTACATGCGCTCGCCGCGCAGCGTCACCTTAACCCCGATAGGCATATTCTCGCGAAGTTTGAAGCCCGCAATGGATTTCTTTGCGCGAGTGACAACCGGTTTTTGACCGGAAATGATTTGAAGCTCTTCTACGGCCGTATCCAGCACCTTCGAGTTGGAAACCGCTTCGCCGACACCCATGTTGATGACGACCTTCTCCACCTTTGGCACTTGCATTACCGAAGAATAATTGAACTTCTGCATAAGAGCAGGAGTGATTTCATTCAAAAAGCGACTTTTCAGTCTTGCTGTCATGGTTCATAGACCTCCTTTCCTACCGTAACGATTAGTCAATCACTGCACCGGAACGCTTAGCGATCCGTACTTTTTTGCCGTTGTCCAGCACTTTATATCCGATGCGGGTTACACCGCCGCTCTTAGGATCGACATGCATCACGTTGGACACGTGAATCGGAGCTTCCTGCTCGATGATGCCGCCTTGAGGATTGCTTTGGGAAGGACGGGCATGCTTCTTCACCATGTTCACGCCTTCGACAAGCACGCGGTTCTCACGAGGATAAGCTGCGATGACGCGGCCCTTTTTGCCTTTGTCCTTGCCGGTAATGACGATAACCGTATCGTCCTTTTTGACGTGCAGCTTGTTGTTATGGGATTCCAATACTTTTTTCAGCCTTGGCATTTGTTACACCTCCTGCTCGCTTAAGCTGTTCAGGCTTATCTCAAGTTCGATTAGATAACTTCCGGCGCCAGCGATACGATCTTCATGAAGTCCTTGTCGCGAAGCTCGCGAGCAACCGGTCCAAAGATACGAGTGCCGCGCGGGCTCTTGTCTTCCTTCACGATAACCGCTGCGTTTTCGTCGAATGCGATGTAGGAACCGTCCTTGCGGCGAACCGAACGCTTCGTGCGTACGATAACCGCCTTAACTACGTCGCCTTTTTTGACAACGCCGCCTGGCGTTGCTTGTTTCACGGAACATACGATCAGATCGCCGATATGACCTACGCGGCGTCCCGTTCCGCCAAGCACCCGGATACACATCAATTCCTTCGCACCGGAGTTGTCCGCAACTTTCAAACGTGTAAATGGTTGAATCATGTCAACGTCCTCCTTTCGGAAAAATGCTGTTTATGGCTTCGCACATTAGAGAACTACTGCTTCTTCAACCACTTCAACCAGTCTGAAGCGCTTGTCTTTGGAAAGCGGACGTGTCTCCATGATTTTTACGATGTCGCCAATTTTCGCTTGATTGTTCTCATCATGCGCTTTGTACTTTTTCGTATATTTGATGCGTTTATGGTACAGGTCGTGTTTTTTGTAAGTTTCTACAGCCACCACGATCGTTTTGTCCATTTTGTCGCTGACCACTTTGCCGATTTCAACTTTGCGGGCATTGCGTTCGCTCATGTTTTTCCTCCTTCCTTCATCCGTGAGTGTACTATATTAAGCAAGGCATCGATTAGCTGCTGATCCCGAGTTCTCTTTCACGCAGAACGGTTTTAGCACGAGCTATTTCCTTACGCACATCACGAATCCGAGTCGGGTTGTCCAGCTGGCCCGTAGCCAATTGGAAACGAAGGTTAAAGAGCTCTTCTTTAAAACCGGCGATTTGCTGTTCAATCTCGGCCGAGGTTAGGTTGCGAAATTCACTAGCCTTCATTTGCTTCACCACCCACTTCTTCGCGTTTCACGAACTTCGTTTTAACGGGCAGTTTGTGAGCCGCGAGACGCATTGCTTCACGCGCGACCTCCTCCGGTACGCCGGCAAGTTCGAACATAATCTTGCCTGGCTTCACGACGGCTACCCATTTCTCGACGTTACCTTTACCGCTACCCATCCGGACCTCAAGAGGCTTTTGAGTAATCGGCTTATCCGGGAAAATCTTGATCCATACTTTACCGCCCCGCTTGATATAGCGAGTCATGGCGATACGAGCCGCTTCGATTTGACGGTTCGTAATCCAGGACGGCTCAAGCGCTTGAAGGCCGTATTCGCCAAAGTTGACGGTCGTGCCGCCTTTGGCCCGGCCTTTCATGTGACCGCGTTGCTGCTTGCGGTGTTTGACGCGTTTAGGTACCAACATGATTAGTTGCCTCCTTCCTGTGGAGCTGCTTTCTTCTTCGTAGGAAGGACTTCGCCGCGATAGATCCATACTTTTACGCCGATGCGGCCGTAAGTCGTATGGGCTTCAGCCGTACCGTAGTCGATGTCGGCGCGAAGCGTATGAAGCGGAACCGTTCCTTCGCTGTAGCCTTCCGTACGTGCGATTTCCGCGCCGCCGAGACGTCCGCTGACCGAAGTCTTGATTCCTTTTGCGCCTGCGCGCATCGAGCGTTGAATCGCTTGTTTCAACGCGCGGCGGAAGGAAACGCGGCGTTCCAGCTGCTGAGCGATGCTTTCCGCTACGAGGATAGCGTCCAGATCCGCTTGCTTGATTTCGGAAATGTTGATGTGAACTTTTTTGCCTTTAGTGATTTTGCCAAGCTCCGTGCGCAGGTTTTCCACTTCGGAACCGCCTTTGCCGATAACCATGCCCGGCTTTGCCGTTTGGATCGTCACGTTTACGCGGTTAGCGGCGCGCTCGATCTCAATATGGGAAACTGCTGCGTCTTTCAGCTTGTTTTTCAGGTATTCACGAATTTTTACGTCTTCCAGAAGAAGATCGCCAAAGTCTTTGCCTGCGTACCATTTGGATTCCCAATCGCGGATAATCCCGACACGAAGACCGACTGGATTTACCTTTTGACCCACACGTTATCCCTCCTTATTTTTCAGATACCACCAAGGTGATGTGGCTGGTTCTTTTGTTGATCCGGCTTGCACGGCCCATGGCGCGCGGGCGGAAACGTTTCATCGTTGGGCCTTGGTTTGCGTATACTTGAGATACGACCAAGTTGTTCACGTCCAGCTGATAGTTGTGCTCAGCGTTGGCAATTGCAGAGTTGAGCAGCTTCTCCAGGATCGGGGAAGCGGCTTTCGGCGTATGACGCAGAATTGCGATCGCCTCGCCTACTTTCTTGCCGCGAATCAGGTCGGCGACAAGCTGCGCCTTGCGAGGAGCGATACGAACGAATCTGGCGTGCGCTTTAGCTTCTGGCATGTGAGAACCTCCTCTCGTTCAATGCGATATTGATCAAGGGCAAATTAACGTCTGCCCGTCTTTTTGTCGTCAGCCGCATGGCCTTTGTACGTACGAGTCGGCGCGAATTCGCCGAGCTTGTGTCCGACCATATCTTCCGTTACATAAACCGGTACATGCTTGCGGCCGTCATATACGGCAAACGTATGTCCGATGAATTGCGGGAAAATCGTCGAGCGGCGGGACCAAGTCTTAACCACGACTTTCTTGTTGGACTCGTTCAGCTCTTCCACCTTTTTCAGAAGGTAGCCGTCGATAAACGGTCCTTTTTTCAAACTGCGACCCATGCTTTGTCCTCCCTTCACGTAAACGCCGGCGCTGTGGCGCGCCGTCACGCGGATTGTATCAAGTCAAAATTATTTCGTACGGCGACGAATAATGTACTGGCTCGATGCTTTCTTCTTCTTGCGCGTTTTGTAGCCGAGAGTCGGTTTGCCCCAAGGCGACAACGGCGATTTGCGTCCGATTGGAGCGCGGCCTTCACCACCACCGTGCGGGTGATCGTTCGGGTTCATAACAACGCCGCGAACTTCAGGACGCTTGCCCAGCCAACGGGAACGGCCGGCTTTGCCGATCTTGATCAGCTCGTGGTCTTCGTTGCCGACGGAACCGATCGTAGCGCGGCATGTATTCAGAATGCGGCGAACCTCGCCAGAGCTCAAACGAATCGATACGTAGTTGCCTTCCTTGCCCAGAAGCTGAGCTTCCGTGCCGGCAGCGCGCACCAGCTGTCCGCCTTTGCCAGGTCTCAGTTCAATGTTGTGGATAACCGTACCGACAGGGATGTTCGCAAGCGGCAAAGCGTTGCCGATCTTGATATCCGCTTCCGGACCGGATACAACTTGATCGCCGACTTTCAGTCCTTTAGGAGCGATGATGTAAGCTTTCGCGCCGTCGGCGTAATGAATCAGAGCGATGTTCGACGTACGGTTCGGATCGTATTCGATCGTAGCGACTTTGCCTACGATGCCGTCCTTGTTCCGTTTGAAGTCGATGATGCGGTATTTGCGTTTATGTCCGCCGCCGTGGTGACGAACCGTAATTTTACCTTGGTTGTTGCGGCCTGCTTTTTTGAAGAGCGGCGCCAGCAACGATTTCTCCGGCGTGCTTGTCGTAATTTCCTCAAAAGTGGATACGGACATGTTGCGGCGCGCAGGAGACGTCGGTTTGTACTTTTTAATTGGCACTTGTGTTCCCTCCTTTTCTATACAGACGTTTCAAAGAATTCGAGCTCTTTGCTGTCCTCGCTCAATTGAACGATCGCTTTTTTCCAGTCCGGTCTGTAGCCGCTGTAACGGCCGTAGCGCTTCGGCTTGCCGGCAACGCGCATCGTGTTGACGCCGGTTACTTTTACATTGAAGATTTGTTCAACCGCGTTTTTGATTTCCGTTTTGTTCGCGCGAAGATCGACTTCAAACACATAACGTTTGTTCGCCATAAAATCGCTCGTACGTTCCGTAATAACCGGGCGCTTGATAATATCACGTGGATTTTTCATTACGCAAGCACCTCCTGTACTTTCTCTACTGCCTCTTTGGTTATAATAAGCTTGTCGTACACAAGCACGTCGCGAACATTAATGCCATCGGCCGCTACGAATTTCACGCCTGGAATGTTGCGTGCGGACAACGCTACGTTGTCCTCGTAGTTCGCCGTTACAACCAGCGCCTTGCGATCGGCCTTCAGGTTGTTCAGGATGCTTGCGAATTCCTTCGTCTTAGGAGCGGCCATCGTCAGCTGATCCAGTACGATAATGCTTTCCGCGATCACCTTCGAAGACAAAGCCGATTTGATCGCCAGACGGCGAACTTTCTTAGGAAGCTTGAATCCGTAAGTGCGTGGAGTCGGTCCGAATACCGTACCGCCGCCAACCCACTGCGGAGAGCGGATGCTGCCTTGACGAGCGCGGCCCGTGCCTTTTTGTTTCCAAGGCTTGCGGCCGCCGCCGCGAACTTCGGAGCGTCCTTTCGTTTTGTGCGTTCCCTGGCGCTCTGCAGCTTGCTGCAGAACAACAGCGCTGTGCATAACATGAACGTTAGGCTGGATGCCGAACACGCTGTCCGCCAGCTCGAATTCGCCGACTTGCGAACCGCTCACGTTGTATACTGTTACTTTAGGCATTGTTTGTTCCTCCTTTCTTCAAGAGCGATTAGTTCTTAACCGTTTGTCTAATTTTCAGGAATCCGTTTTTCGGTCCGGGTACGGAGCCTTTAACGAGAATGACGTTGCGTTCTGCGTCTACGCGGATAACTTCAAGCTTTTGGATCGTGATCGTTTCATGACCCATGTGGCCCGGCAGATGCTTGCCCTTCGGCACGCGGTTCGCCTGGATGGAACCCATCGAACCCGGTCCGCGATGGTAGCGGGAACCGTGGGACATTGGTCCTCTGCTTTGTCCCCAACGTTTAATTACGCCGGCAAAGCCTTTACCTTTCGAAATACCCGTTACGTCAACAAATTCGCCCTCTGCGAACAGGTCGGCCTTCACTTCCTGGCCAACTTCGTATTCACCCAGGTTAATTCCGCGAATTTCGCGAACGTAGCGCTTAGGAGCCGTTCCGGCTTTTTTCGCATGGCCGATTTGCGGCTTGTTCGCGTTTTTCTCCTTTTTATCGGAGAAACCGAGCTGAACAGCTTCGTATCCGTCGTTCTCCTGATCCTTCTTCTGAAGCACGACGCAAGGACCAGCTTCGATAACGGTAACCGGAACAACATTACCTTCGGCGGTAAACACTTGAGTCATTCCGAGTTTTTTCCCTAAGATACCTTTCATGTTGACACCTCATTCCCTCTCTATGATCGCATTCTTGCTACAGTTTGATTTCGATATCTACACCGGATGGCAGATCCAGACGCATCAGCGCATCAACCGTTTGCGGCGTAGGGTTCACAATGTCGATCAAGCGCTTATGCGTGCGCATTTCGAATTGCTCCCTGGAATCCTTGTACTTGTGCACCGCACGGAGAATGGTGATGATTTGCTTTTCCGTTGGCAACGGAATCGGCCCGGAAACGCCTGCTCCGGAACGTTTTGCAGTTTCCACGATTTTCTCTGCGGACTGGTCAAGAATTCTGTGATCGTATGCTTTCAAGCGGATACGAATCTTTTGCTTTGCCATATAAGTCCCTCCTTCTATCGCCCAATTTTTAATCGGACATACTCCGTGAGAATAACCCGTCACTAGCCCCATGGCAAAGGGGCCGGGTGTGTCGGCAACCTCTCACATCAACGCAACGTCAGACCAACAGTCAATATTATATCGAAGTCTATGGGCAATTGCAACTGAAATGTTGTTTGTCGTGAATAAAATCGGAAAGTTGCGAAAATGCGCCGTTAAGCTGAAAGGATGTTACTTTTCACCGGGGTCAAACGCATGGAAAATCGGCTTTCAATATCTCTCGCACAGGTTGCTTGTAATTATGAATGGCACCTCTCCATCTATAACCAGACAGAGAGATGCCACCAACCAGCTAGAATCGCTCCGTCATACAGCGCGTACGGCGATCCGTTTCTTCCATATATACAGTTACCCGAGCACGACCCGGTCGTCGGCCATCGTGCGGCCGCTGATTCGTTGAAACTCTCCGAGCAGCTTGTCGACCGTCAAGTCCTTCTTGCGTTCCTCGTCCACCTGCAAAATAATCCGGCCCTTGTCCATCATAATCAGCCGATTGCCGAGACGAATCGCTTGCTCCATATTGTGCGTGACCATCAGCGTCGTCAGGTTCAACTCGCGGACGATGCTTTCGGTCAAGTCCGTCACCAGCTCCGCACGGGCCGGATCGAGCGCCGCCGTATGCTCGTCGAGCAGCAAAATTTGCGGCCGGGTAAACGTCGCCATCAGCAGGCTCAGCGCTTGACGCTCGCCGCCGGACAGCAGGCCGACCTTCGCGCCGAGCCTGTTCTCGAGACCGATGCCCAATCGCGACAGCTCTTCCCGGAACAGGCCCCGCGTCTTGCGCGTCACGCCAAACGTCAAGCCGCGCATTTGTCCGCGCTTGTAGGCCACGGCCAAATTTTCTTCAATCGTCATTCTCGGCGCGGTGCCGGCCATCGGATCCTGAAAGACGCGGCCGATCCACCGGCTCCGCTCATGCTCCGAATACCGGTTCACGTTGACGCCGTCAATCCATACTTGTCCGGCATCCGGCTTCAATACGCCGGAAATAATGTTCATTAAGGTAGATTTGCCTGCGCCGTTGCTGCCAATGACCGTAACGAAGTCGCCTGCCTTTAATTGAAGATTCGCGTTCATCAAAGCGATCTTCTCGTCGACGGTGCCCGGGTTAAACAGCTTGGATACGGCTTCGATATGAAGCATCATGGTCTGCCCCCTTCACCGAGCAGTTCTTCCGTCCTTTTGCGCGAGACCGATTTCTGCTTCCAGGCACGGCGTAACGTGGGTACGACCAGCGCGCCAATGATAATGACGGCGGTAATGGCCTTCATATCCTGAGCATCGAGCCAAGGAACCCGCAGCGCCAGCGCATAGATGACTCTGTAAATAATGGCGCCCAGCACTACGGCCAGCGTCGCCCGGAAGATCGTTTTGGCGCCGAAGATCGCCTCCCCGATAATGACCGATGCCAGACCGATCACGATCATGCCGATGCCCATCGAATTGTTCGCCCCGTTTTGCGAATGCGCGACCAGCGCTCCGGAGCAAGCTACCAATCCGTTCGACAGGGCAACGCCCGTAATGATCGTAAGATCGGTATTGCCGCCGAAGCTGCGAATCATGCGTCCGTTGTCGCCCGTCGCCCGCAAGCCCAATCCGATATTCGTTTTGAAAAACAGATCCAGCCCGATCTTGACGACGGCCGCAAGTATGAAGCCGAGCAGCAGCACGTCTATGGCGTCAAACAGATTCGAATGTCCGCGCAGCGACTGGACCGGCTTGCCCATAATGCGAAGATTAATCGAATAGAGGGCAATCATCATAATAATGCCCGAAAGCAATCCGTTAATTTTTCCTTTCGTATGAAGCAATCCGGTGAACATGCCCGCAATCGCTCCGCCGCCAAACGCGCAAATAACCGCCAGCCAAGGCGGAGTGCCGCCGATCGTCATTACCGTCCCGATCGCCGCGCCCGTAGTGAAGCTTCCGTCCACCGTCAGGTCGGGAAAGTCGAGGATGCGGAACGTAATATATACGCCAAGTGCCATCAGCGCATACAGCAGCCCGCTTTCGACAGCCCCGATCATCGATGTCAGCAATAGTTTCGCCTCCTTCGTTCATGACAATGGGGTGAACCAAATGCCCGATCACCCCATCTTGTCATTGAATCTTTACTCAATAATGTTGTTATCCGGATCCTTCACATAAGCCTTCATAGCGTCCGTTACCGTAATGCCTTGCTCCTCGGCCGCCTTCAGATTCAGAATGAAGTCCAGCTTTTGCGGAACCGTGACGTCCAACTCGCCCGGATTTTTGCCATTCAGCAAAATCTCGACGGCCATTTGTCCGGCTTCGTAGCCGTGATCGAAGTATTTAAAGCCTACCGTAGCAAAAGCGCCCTTCTCCACCGTATCCCGGTCAGACGAGAAAAACGGGATATCGTTGTCATTCGCAACATCGATAATGGCATCGGCGCCCGCTACAACGTTGTTGTCAAGCGTAATATAAATCGCGTCCACTTTGCCGACAAGCGACTGCGCCGCCTGCTGGATATCGGATACGTTGGCGATCGGAGCCTTCACCAGCTCCATGCCGTGTTCTTTGAGAGCTTCTTCCGCAATCCCGCTCATCACGACCGCATTGTCTTCCGACTGGTCGATCACGAGGCCGATTTTTTTGAAATCGGGAAATTCCTTCGCGATAAATGCCATGAGCTGCTTCACGGCTTCCGGATTTGTATCCGCCGCGCCGGTTACATTGCCGCCAGGCGCCTTCATTTGAGGCACGATGCCGGCGTTGACCGGATCCGTTACCGCTGCAAACAGAACCGGCTTATCGGTCACTTCATCGACCAGCACTTGCGTATTCGGCGTCGCGATCCCCAGGACAAGATCGGCATCCCCCGAGGCGATCTTCTCGGCGATCGGTTTAAAGTTATTCGGGTCATTCTGCGCATTGTTATAATCGAGGTCAATCGTAATGCCCGCATCCTCGAGCGCTTTCAAGAAGCCTTTGCGCGTCTCGTCCAGCGACGGATGCTCCAATACTTGTGAAATCGCGATTTTAAATTTCTTTTGATCTTCGCCTGCGGCCGCGCCGCCGTTTCCTTCATTCGTACCGGCGTTGCCGCTGTTGCCGCCGGAATTGCCTCCGCATGCCGCCGACAGCGCCATCATCCCGGCGAGAGCCAGCCCCAGCCATGCCTTCTTCCCCATCGTTCAAATACCCCTCTCATCTTTTTCGCTGCTTCATCCGCCTCTTATACAGGCACACGGATTTGCTTCGACGCTTTTGGGCTTTGTTACGTTAAAGCCGACTCGCGCACGAGCATCTTTCATTCCGCACTTGAAACAACTTATTATTCACTATCTCTTAATCCTGAATCCGTGACGCCTCCCCGGTTCATAGCTTAAAAGCGCTGGAAATTGAACGAACCTGTGGACGAGCGGCCATGTCCATGTTTTTGCGCAACCCCAAGCAGAACCACCGTTGCCAGGGCTCT
>Ga0065721_10049935_pt1 | contig 25207 bp, 31 predicted proteins | sample Mesricmetagenome_FD_59108 | JGI IMG/M metagenome (GOLD analysis project Ga0065721, IMG submission 59108) | Mesophilic microbial community from rice straw/compost enrichment Sample: eDNA_1 v2 (version 2) | ecosystem: Engineered > Solid waste > Grass > Composting > Bioreactor | place: USA: Davis... | reverse complement strand
AAAAAAAAAAAAAAAAAAAAAAAAAAAAAAAATTAACCAGTCCAGGGCACCCCGAAACCACTCGTAAAGGAAACCCAACGTAAGTACCAGCAAAAAAAGAAGGAGAGTAACATAACCAAAAAGGTCCACTCCGCCCACCACCAGACTCCAGGGAAAGAGAAATGAAACCTCCAGGTCAAAGACAATAAAAAGAATAGCCACCAAATAGAAGCGGACATCGAAACGCCCGCGGGCGTCCTCAAAAGGATCAAAACCGCACTCGTAAGCCGAAAGTTTTTCCGAATCCAAACGGCGCGGCACCAAAATAAAGGAAACCCCAAACAAAACCAAAGCCAGCGCCAAGGCTGGAAACCAAACCGCCAGCAGCGCCGAAAATTCGCGATACATCGAGAGAACCTAAGGGGTTAGAGCCAGCCGATCACCCAAAACTCGGCTAAAATCCCCAAACAAAACAGCCAAAGCCCGAAGTCGCCGTCGTTGAGCCAATCGATCCAACAACGAAGGAAGGGCTTCCAAGTCCCGTCGAAGAGAGCCCAACAGAGGAAGAAACCCTCCCGCAGGAAGCGGATAAAAAAGAGGAACAAGACTCAATAGCAAACGGTCTAGAAACCGAACCGAGCCCAATAGCCGACGACCCAACCCCAACAACGCCGCCAACCGAAGTAGGCGCAACTCGAGCAGTGCACCCAAAGAACCGTAAAGCTCGTCAGCCTGGGCTTCCAACCAACTAGCCGCAGAACCGCGCAACTGGCTAAAAACGGTCCCAAAAAAAAGAGTAGAAGCCAAAAGAAGTAGCAGCTCCTCATTAAGAAACGAGGACAGCGACAAAAGAGTACCGCCCAACACCAAAGCACCAAATGGAAGAAGTAGAGGCATCATCAAAGCAAAGAAGGAAGTTGAACAAGAGGTGGACGAACCAGGCGACGTAGGGACGTCAGACCAAACTCTTCCAGCGGAAGCTGATTAGCTACCGGATCCAACCACAAAAACAACTCCCACTGAACCAAACGTTGGGACAACGCCAAGGTCAACAGCGCAACCGGAGCGGGAAGAGAAACTAGAGCTAGAAAATCCAAAGGAAGTAGTTGGGGCTGGGGAGAAAGTGGAAAACGCGGAAGGGGTGGAAAGGTTGACCAAGAAGACCGGAACAATAGCGGAAGAAGAACAGAAGAAGGTAGAGGTACAGGAGCTGACCAAAAAACCGGTAGGACCGGCAACGGCAACTCTGCGGCTGAACGACCAGCTCGAAGGGGAAAAGACCGTAGCGGTGGGGCTGGCTGAAGCCACCGCCGCAGGGACGCTTGGGCTACTGCCAACTGACTTAGCGGTCGATCTAGGGCAGGTACCAGCAAAGAAGCTGACCGCTGAGTCAAAACGGCCAAGGCAGGAAGCAGCCGAACCAGCCGCTGACCGCCAAGCCCGGCCAAACGAAACAAACGGCCGCGATGGACCCGACGAAACTTGAGCGAACGCAACAACCGGGGAAGAAACCAACCGGCCAAAAGAAGGTAAAGAAGCCCCAAAAGCAGGGCTAGCCAAAATAGTTGGGAAAAAAAAATAAATTTATCCAATTGAGGCACGGCGACGGTGGTGAGGAAAAGGACGACGAATGTTTAGCAACGGTCGAGGCGGCCAACCGATGACCCGTAGACCGTGCAAACGTGAAGAAAGTGGAAGGCGAGTCCGAACCCGATGAACAACCACGGACGTAAGCAGCGGACGGAGCCGTCGTCGGGTTCGCCGACGACCAAAAACGGCAAAAGGGGAGGGCCGGCGACGGCGAATCAAAGCTGCCAAAGAAGCAATCAACCAGCGACGAATCCCCCTTCGCCGCCGAACGGGAAGAAGCCTCTCCCGCAGTAGTAGCGGCGGAAAGAGCGGCCGACGAAACCCCCGCCGCCGACGACGGCGGCGAAAAGGAGCCAGCAACAAAACCAACGGTGGTGGCTGAAGGGTCAATGGCACACTCCGACGCAGCCACTCCAAATAAAACCGACCCAAGGATAGCAAAGCCGGTCGAAGAGGAAGGGGTAGAGGCGGAAGTAGAGCCGGTAGAGGAAGAGGCTGTTGAACCAATTCACGCGGACCAGGCCGAAGGCGCCAACCGCGGCGGCCAAAACGAAAGGGAGGAAAAGGAGGCAACGGAAGCAGGAGAGACATCCCCTGACGGATACCGGGTGGCACCCGATGCCAACGAAAAGAACGAAGAGGAAGAACCACTGAAAAGAAAAAAAGGGCGAGAAGGGATTCGAACCCTTGATCTGCAAACAGATACCTCGGTTTTCAAAACCGGTGCCTTAGACCACTCGGCCACTCGCCGAAGGCTAAATTTTTGGGGTGAGCAACGGGAATCGAACCCGTATCTTCGGTGCCACAAACCGACGCTCTAGCCGTTAAACTATGCTCCACGGGAAAATCAGGGTAGCAGGAGTCGAACCCGCAACGTCTGCTCCCAAGGCAGATATTTTACCGATTAAACTATACCCGCCGCCGTTTGGCCGGTCGCAACCCGTTATGGGCCCGAGGAACTACCAATTCCATCCAACGAATACGAGGACATCGAGGTGAAGCTGCCAGACCACGAAGAGCAGCCCGAGCCCGACTGCCCAACGGACCAGCAATCCGGATCCCCAGCGAGCGAACCCGCCGCCGGACCAATCGACTTACAGCAGCTCGAGCCACCTGCTCGGCAGCTAGTGGAGTAGACCGACGCGGACCACGAAGGCCTAGAGAACCCGCTGAAACCCAAAACAAAGGCTCTCCTCTCCGAGAAAGAAACGTAAGAAAGAAATTATTGGAAGTAGGGCGAAGATGTAGGATCATGGAGACTAAAAAGCCCGAATACGGCGGGCACTGCGGCCGTTGGAATGGGTTCGTTGCCCCCGAACGGGTAGACCCAAACCATGACGCAACCCGAAATAAGAACCAGCCCGCTGCTTATCGGCAATACGGTTCAACTGAAACCGACGAAGACTACGACCCAACCGACGACGGCGAAACTGTTCTTCTAGCCGACGCAGACGAACTGGCGCCAACCGCCATAGCGGAAGAGCTGGCGAAAGCCCCAACCGAACCAGAATTGCTCCAAGGGCAGCCGTCCCCAACCCACCAAAAAGTCGACCCAACCCCAACAACGGAAGCTCGGCCGAAACCGGTCGATCCAAAAAGCGAACTGGAGGGCGCGTAGGTCTACTTGCCATCTTTTTTAGATTTCTTAGGGGGCGGAAGGGGCCGGTCCACACGCCAAAGTCCTTTAGACCGGTAAACGTCAGGCCGACGCAAGGACAACAGCCGTTGAGCCAGAGTAGTCACCAAAACCAAAGAAGGGGAGAGCAGCAGCAGCGCCCCTCCACGACCCAACAGCGGTCGAACTGCCTTCGGCAGCCGACAAAGACGAAAAGCAGACCAACCCAAATCCACCAATAGAAAGGAGCCGCGAAGCCACAAACGATAACCAACCCCCTGCACGCGCAACCGCACGACGTAGAGAACCGGCTTGCACTGAACATCCACCAACCACTCCAACAGCTTACCGGGAAAAGGAGCCGGAGAAGGAAGAACTGCAAACGTCATCTGCCCAATGGAAGTAGCAACGGCAGTCCACCCAACCGCCGCCGTACCAAAAGAGACTGGGAACCCAAACCACCTCCACTACTAAGCAGCAGGGTGGCTGGAAGCCGAAGTACCGACCGGCGGCGGAGAGGGGAGAAGGGGGTCGGCCGAGGAACTGGATGAGCAGGAAGCAAACGCAATTCCAATCGACCACCAGAAAGACGACGAAACCCAGACAGGTGACCACGCCCCCGCAACAGCCGAACGAGCGCAACCGCAGCGCGAGAACCGGCCGAAACGGTCAAAGGACGTCGAGACCGCTGACGGGATGGCAAAGAGCCAACCAACTGAAACAGTGGAGAAGCCATAGACTAACAGCAAAAAATAACCAGGAAGAACGAACCACCCCCGCCAGCAAACCTCCATTCGCCAACGAACGAAAGCTAAGCCGAGAAACCCCAAAAGAAGCTACTGGAGAACCCGACCGAGCCGTTAGAAAACAACGACGACGAATCCGACCAGGCAAAGCCTGCAACCGACCATTCCAAGCCGGATACAAACGCAACCGGACGGCCGGAGAAACCAACTGACTCCGAAGCACCACCCGAAAACCAAGAGAACTTAGCTCCCGCCGGCAAAAAATCCGCCGCCGCCGGCGATCTTTTTCCAATGCATACTTCATCGGGAGAACGGAGAACGGAGCCGGAAAAATGAAGCCAAAAGAGGGCCACCTCCGGCCAGCTCCAGCCGTAGAGGAAGCCTAAAACCATAATAGTCCCGAACCAAAGGCAAACTCAACTCTCCCCAATCACGAAGAACTACTACCCAACGGTTTCCTGAAAATCGAACCAACGGACGAAGATCCCGCCTCAACAATCGTGGAAGCCAATCAACCAACAAACGCCAAACTAGCACGGGCAGGAAAAGATTGAAATGGGCCAAAACCAACCACCGACCTCTATGATTAACCGTCGGCAGCCGACCCCCTCCCAACCAGCAAAAAAGCTCCCACGTAGCCGCAGGCGGCACGGAAGCAGGCTGTCGAGAGTGGATTGAGACCGAAGGGGGAAAAGGAACCAATTCATAAACGGGGAAACGAAGAAGGTTGTCCTCCAACCAAAGACGCACAAAAGAGGTGGGCATCGCTTTTCCTTAAATCAAAGAAGGAGCCAACAACAACAATTTGGCAAACCCATAACGACGAACTGCCAAAGAAAGTGGACGAAGCACTCGAGTCCCAAGCGGCAACGGTTCCGCTCTAGGGTTGTCGGGCCGGCGCAACAAAACCACACGATTGCTGCGAAAGCCAACCCGAACGCCACCCCAACGGGAAGAAGGCCGACGACACTGAACCAATACCGCTCGATAAAGCTGTCCGCGATTTACCCGTGATCGAGGACGACATCGGACCACACTCACAGTAAGCAAATCCCCCTCCCCAGCCAACGGAGGAGTCAACCCTACGCATCGAACCAACCGAGCGCCGCTATTATCGGCTACCCGAAGCAAGGACTCACGAAAAATCATGCTCTAAGAGACCGAATAGGGGCTGCCCGTACCGAAAGCGGAAGCTTAGCCGCGGCTGAAGCCAAAGAAAACCGAGCCCTGGAAGCAGAAACTCCCCAAAGAAACAGCAGCGGTTGACCAGGCCGAACCCAACAAAACTGACCAGCAGACCGCCCCTTACCGCGACCCATCCGAGACTGGAGAGGTTTTCGTGTCAGGGGAAAGCGCGCAAAGACCGACAATTGAATACGCCCCTGGCGCCGCAGCCGACGGCGAACAGCCTTACGAGCCGCTTCCAGTTGTGGCTGAACCAACCGTCCGTAGGCGGTGGCCAAAAGCGCATAACCCCCGACTGGAAGTGAAGTCGGAGCAATCCGGGCCAAAGAACGGGATCGTCGTTTAGCATGAATGCGACGAAGAGGAGAGAAACCAACCATAGAGAAAGTATTTTATTCAGAAAGACGGAGAACGACAAAGCCAGAGGGTAAGAGTACAAGCTCCATACTTCAAAGAAGTAGTAGCCGAAACCTGATCCACCGGCAAAGAAACTGTACCCAACGGTACGCGACCACGACGAAACAAAAGGGTGGTAGCCATCTGCGAACGGGTAAACCGACCAGAAGCCCTAAGCAACAACCCCAAAACCCCCGCCTTGGTCAATCTTCGAAAGTTGGTTGCCAAAAAGCTAGCAACCAACCTCCCCAACGGAAGACCGGTCCGTACCCGCTCCAACAAAAATCTACAGAGCAAAGTTGAAGGCGGCAACCGACGCAGCCCCAACAACCGAACCGGCACCGATGAAGCTAGAAGAGGGGCCCAACTAGTACCAAACCTCCAACGGAGAAAAGGAACCCAAAGTGAAGCTAGATGGAAAGGAAAAGCAGCCGGCGGCAGAACTGGAAGATTCTCCACCAAAGCCAAAGGGTGAAAAGGCCGCTGACGACGGCCGCGACTCCTCCTTCGGAGGAGGACAAGCAGCCGCTGAAGCGGCGTAAACTGCGCCTCAATCAGATAGCAGCGAAAACCAAACGGACTTTGCCGTAGAGACCCACCACCCACCAAAAACGGAGCTCGAGCGGGGCGAAGCCGGTGCTGGGCTAGCCGCTCCAAATGGAGCGGCAACCCAAGGGAACGACCAACCCCCTCATAAGGAAGTCGGTGAACCCAATGACGTGCTCGGTTCAAACGAAACCCAAAAGCATGTACAGAATGACCCATGAAAAGCGGTTTATATATTATATGTAAATAATAAACGGCGACGGTGAATGGAAGCACCGCCCCGTTTAGTAGGAAGGAAAAGGGACAGTGGCAACCCAACCATGGGTTCCCGAACGGAAACCCACTGCCAAACCCGACCAGAGTAAACACGCAACCGCTGTCCCAACTGGGACAGCTGAACCCGACTGCGAGGACCGGGCGGTCGTTGATGCGAAGGAAGTAGTTTCCAGCGAGAACGCATATGTTTTTAGCGAGAAGAAGCAACCAAAAACCGATTCGAAGGCCGACGGCGAGAGCGAGTACGAACCCCCTTAGTGTAAACCCCCCAAGGGGAACTAGAAGGCCGACCACCAGCCGTTTTACCCTGACCACCACCATGCGGATGGTCAACGGGATTCATGGCCACGCCACGAACTGCTGGTCTTCGACCTCGCAATCGACTATCACCAGCCCGAAACCGGGGCGTTGGAAGCAAAGTTCGAACTGCGGGAGTACCAAAACCGGCTAGCAATCCACTAGGAAACAACCGCAATCTTCCTGACGGAAGCCGAACCAAACTAGTTCCACGCCGGGGCGAAAGCGGATGGCGGTAATGACGTAGCAGACGAGCTGAAGAACCAGGAGCACGGGCCAGGGATAGGCTCCGACCCCGACCCGCCTCCACCAGGTGAAGCGGAGAACCGGGAGGAAACCCAATAAGGGGCGAACCAGACCCCGGCCTACGACCGAAAGCTCCTGAACAACTCCAACCAAACGGAAAACCAACACGAAGACCCTGAGGACGAACCAAACGAACCAACCAACCACCGTCCAAAGCAGCCAAATGGTTGGACACCAACCACCCAGGCCGATCCCGTAGAGGAACTGAAAAACCTACCAGAGGCCGTAGACGACGACGCAAACCACCACCCCGACGACGAACTGTAATCCGACCGCGAAACCCACGACCTCCCGAAGAACGACCGGCAAGAGTACAAAGAGAAACCATAATTAACTAGCGACGACGAAGAAGGCGAAGAAACCCCCGGTTAAGCAAAGCTGTTTGGTGAAGGGCGTCCTTTCGACGAAAAGCACCACCGCGCCCCTGGGCCAAGTCCAACAGCTCCCCGACGGCCCGGCGGACGTGCGTACGCTCGGGCCGTTCATCCAAAGAAGCCCTAAACCAACGAAGAGCATAAGAAAACTGCCCTGCCGACGACAACAAATAGGGAATACGATAACTAATCCCTGCTTTTCGGCGGCTACGAAGCATGACCTGCGGCCGAACAGCCAACAACAAACGAGGAGGAACAGCTGACCGAATCTCTTTAGACTGAAGCCAGAGAGCACGCAAAACTGACCGACCAAGAGTTCCGCGCCCGTGGCGAAACAGAACATTGGCAAGCGAACGAGCAGAAGGATTAAGATTTTTTTTCACGAGTAATTGAAAACTTAGATCGGCGAGCTGACCGCGGTTGAGCTTCTTTAGCCAGAAAATCATAACACCCACGAATAAGCCGATACCGAACACCAGGCAAATCGGGCACTTTACCACCACGTACCAGTACCACGGAGTGCTCGCTTAGATTATGGCCGAAACCAGGAATAGCTGCTAGCAAAGAACGAGACCGCCCACCAAGCAACCGCACCTTAGCAACCTTACGTACAGCCGAATTGGGTTTTTTAGGGGAGGTGGTATAAACCCGCTGACAAACTCCCCGCAACTGGGGAGCTCGTCCTAGAAGGGGAGACCGAGAGAGGTGGAGTTTGGGTCGACGGGGTCGACGGAGCAGTTGACGAAAGGTGGGCATAGAGGAGGAGCAAGCAGACGTAGAAGAGGTCCCAACCAACCAACGACGAGCGGAGTCGGAAAGAAATGGGACAGAGAATTGGGATCAGCCGGTCCTAGCAACAGACCAGACCGACGGCGAAAGGGACCATCCGGCGAAAGCCCCAAAAAACCTCCAGGAGGCAACGGAAAGCTCAACAACAAACGAGGAGGAACAGCTGACCGACGACCATCCAACGAAAAACCGGTTGCCGCCAAAAACCCGGCCAATCGCAAATGGACCAAAAGGGGAGAACGAGCCATAGTAAGAGAAGAATGCGAGGCTGATAGGAAGCCAAAGCTCCAAAAAAGGTGGGAGCAAACTGTTGGGGCTGTTGGGACCGTTGACGCGCCAACCACAGCAACAACCCATAAAGGACCCGACGGCTGGGGTTGACCCCCAAAGACCGCAAACAAGCGGCTAGGGGGGGCGGGTCTAGCCGAAAAATCCATTGACGGGGAAGAACTACTCGAAGGCGCAACGTAACCGGAACACCACGACTATAGTGCGCCAAAGCCCGCTCATTAACTTCACGAACTAGACGAGGAAGTTCCAACCCGAACGGAGCCAACGGAGCAGCCAAAGAGCCACCCGGAGCCAACTCGCCAGCAGCGATCAAAAAACGAAACCGGTGAAAAGTCATCTCAAAAAAAAGATGGGGAGGGGGGGAGTCGAACCCACCAAAAAGCGCCAAACCCTCCCCGGAAACTGCCTAAAAGTAAGAAAGCAGCCGAATAAGGTTCTAGAATAAATTCAAAAAGCTCATCAGTCAAATCCACCCCTTCACAAAGATTACGATAGAATGGGTAGAGCAACGCTGAGCTATCCAACAACGTCTGAAGACCCGCCTCAAACGCAGCAATCCGGGCCGGATCCACCGGATCAAGAAAACCACGTACACCAGCAAAAATCAAGAAAACTTGCTTGTCTACAGACAGCGGCACGTATTGTGGCTGCTTAAGCAATTCAGTCAATTTTCGGCCGCGGTTAAGCAAACGGCGGGTGGCTTCATCCAAATCAGAACCAAACTGAGCAAACGATTCAATTTCCCGAAACTGGGCCAACTCCAACTTAAGAGAACCTGCAATACGCCGCATTGCTCGCACCTGCGCGGCCGACCCAACACGACTAACCGACAATCCAGGATTAATAGCCGGCCGAACTCCACGATAAAAGAGATCGGTATCCAAGAAAATCTGCCCATCAGTAATGGAAATAACGTTAGTGGGAATGTAAGCCGACACGTCCCCCCCTTGGGTCTCAACCACAGGAAAAGCGGTCAACGACCCGGCCCCCTGGCTGTCGGACAGTTTAGCTGCCCGCTCCAGCAAACGAGAATGAAGGTAAAAAACATCCCCCGGATAAGCTTCCCGCCCCGGCGGACGGCGAAGAAGCAGGGACATCTGGCGGTAGGCAACAGCCTGCTTAGATAGATCATCGTAAATGATCAGAGCATGCTTGCCCTGCCACATAAAAAATTCAGCAATAGAACATCCAGAATAGGGAGCCAAATACTGAAGCGGAGCAACATCCGAAGCCGAAGAAACAACCACTACAGTAAAGTCCTGGCAATTAAAGCTAGCCAACTTGGTTTGAAGCTTAACAACCGAACTTTTTTTTTGACCAATAGCCACGTAAACGCAATAGACCTGAGAATCCGAAGAGGACTGGTCCAGGGAGGTTTTCGGAACCTTACGAAGCCGTTCCTCTTCGCCCGTTCCTAGCCAAGAACGAGGAGTGTAACGTCGACGAGTCTCGCGCTGATTAATAATAGCGTCCACCCCAATAGCAGTTTTACCGGTCTGGCGATCACCAATAATCAATTCACGCTGACCACGACCAATAGGCACCAAACTGTCAATAGCCTTCAAACCGGTTTGAAGCGGCTGATGCACGGATTTACGAGCGACAATACCCGGAGCCTTGATCTCAACCAGACGGTCTCGAAGCGGACCAGCCAAAGGCCCGGCACCATCAAGAGGAACTCCTAGCGGATCAAGAGTTCGTCCCAACAAACCAAATCCAGTTGGCACTGAAAGGATAGTACCGGTACCAGTCACTTTATCACCAGCATTAACCGAAACATCAGACCCCATAAGAACTACCCCTACATTGTCCCGTTCCAGGTTTAGAGCTAGACCCCGAACACCATTAGCAAAAGTAACAACCTCCCCAGCTTTAACAGACCGAAGCCCGTGAACACGAGCAATCCCATCAGCCAACGAAAGAACGACACCGGAAGAGTCGCTAGCAGAACTGGTCTGCTGAAGTAGCTGAACCCGAAGAATTGACTCCAACTCAGAAATCCGCAGGGCAGACCCCTTAAGTGGAAAAGAGAAAGCAAAAAAAGCCATTGAAAAAAAAATTTACCCCAACCGAACTCTGGCTGCTGAACCCTAAAACTGCCTTTGGAAGGAGTTGAACCCTCATCTACGGGTCCGCAACCCGCCGCTCTGCCATTAAGCTACAAAGGACGGCGACCTCTGCGGGAATCGAACCCGCGTCTTTGCCGTGAAAGGGCAATGTCCTGACCGCTAGACGAAGAGGAATAGGGCAAAGGGGGAGTCGAACCCCCGCCGAAGCCTTTGCAGGGCCCCGCACTACCTCTATGCTATTTGCCCGCTGTGGAGAAGGCAGGATTCGAACCTGCGTACCCGAAGGAGCGGTTTTACAGACCGCCGCCTTTGACCGCTCGGCCACTTCTCAACCAGCTGGGGGCGGGGGGAGTCGAACCCCCAAGGCCAAAGCCAACAGCTCCTAAAACTGCCGCGTCTGCCAGTTCCGCCACGCCCCCGTAAAGGGCTCACATAAACAGGATCAAGAAAGCCATCATCAACCCTAGCAGACCAACTGCTTCGGTTAGGGCGAAACCCAAAATAGCAAAACGAAACAACTCATTACGTAGAGATGGGTTTCGCGATAGAGCCAAAATAAGAGATCCAAAAACAATACCAACACCGGCCCCAGCACCAACTAGCCCAATCGTAGCAAGGCCAGACCCGATCATTTTAGAACTTTGAAGAAGAACAGTTTCCATGGAAAATTATAAAAATTAAATAAATAAAAACTTCACAACTGAGTCAGGTATACAAACGACTATTTCCGCCTAAAAGTGGACGACAAAAAGTACCAGGCGGAAAAGTAAACCCGCCCCATCCCCAAACCAAGAAAACCACCACCAACACTAGAATAACCCCAGCCAAATTAGCCTTGCGAACCAAATCTACACGCGTCTCCCGCTCAATAGCAAATTGGCGACCAACTGCAGACCCGATTCGGGGTCGTTTCTTGGCGAAACGGGTAACGATCACTGGCAAATCCCGAAGGTAAGCCACCAAAGCAACCATCTGTAGAAAAACTACACCCGTACAAAGCCCTAGCAAATAACGCAACCAGCGCTGTGAATGGCGCTGGCGCAACCGAATCCGAACCCGGCGAGTCCAATCATAAAAATTACGATGCGGACGCCGAGGGCGAATAACGCCCAACCAATAGGCCAAATTGCGGCGAGGGGGCTTCCAGGTTGGATCAAGACGAGGACCAGGACCACCCCGATTAAACCGAACTGCACCCCGATAATAGCCAGTACCAAAAATACTATGGCGCCAAAACCACTTCAACCACCAACGGTACTCCAAATCACCCCGACGAGAAAGTTGATCCAACGTCCATTCCCAATGAATATATCGGTTAGCTTCAATTGCCCAACTAAACTCCTGCCAGTGAACCAACAACAAAGAGAGGGATAGGGCAAAGGAATAGGCAGTAAGCAGAAAAAGCAACCCCAATTGCAGATTAAACGAAGGCCCAAAAATAAGCAACCCGTAGGCCCAGCGAACTACCGCCAACAGCCGAGGGCCCAACCCCCAACTGTCCGCAACCCCTCCCAACAACGGAGGCCCATGAATCAAACGCCGAGTCAACGCCCGGCGAAACCGAACCGACCATGAGGGCATAATCCCAGGAGCTGGCTGAAAGCGAAACTCTAGAGGTAGAAAATGATACCCCCGAAGCCGAAAAACTCCAAGCAAAATTACCCAAAGAAAAACACCTACTACTACCGCCAAAAGAAAAAATTTAAGCAGTAGTCCTGGGTGATACTGTTCAACGGTTTTCAAAAACCGCCAAAGAGGACTAATCTCGAGCGGGAACATCGTAAGGTACAAAAATTTTTAGATCAAAAAGCGAATACATCCGTGGTGCAGCAAGACCCTCAACCTCGCTACAGGCTTTGGTTTCAAGGACCTTTTCCATAAATTCTTCAAGATCCTCTTCAAACTCCTCAAAATCCAGTTCCCAAAGCTCTGTAGCCATAGCGTCATCGTGAGCGATGGTCGCCTCTACCAAACGGTCCTGGGCTTCCCCCTCCTCAATGTGTTCCCGAATACGCATATGCCGGTGATCCCGTTCTTCCTGAGCGTCAGGATGATAAAGATACCGCTGCATAGCACTCATCACTGTCTCACGAGAGCGAAAGTACGCCAACATCTCATGAGTACGCTCCCGGTAATACTCGTTAGTTTCAAGCAACTCCTGCAACCGCTGCTGCCGTTGAGCACCAGAAACCCGAGTCCAGGCGGGTTGCCCCCCTCCAAGAACCCAAGGAGCTAGACGGGGGGCCCCTCGATAATTAGGAGGCGTCTCTTTGGCCAACAACAAAGATGCCTGACGCGCGATCCAAAGTGGATGGTACCCGCCCGACTGGTGGTACTGGGGCGGTCGGCCTGTATCCAGAAAATAAAGATCCTTCGGGGCTTGGCGAAGCAAACCGCCCCAACAATTAGAACGAAATGGTTTCTGCGAGTAAAACGGAGGCGGACGGTCCGCGAACCACCAATACACCCCTTCATCCCACTGAATAAGCCGTTCCAAATAATAATCCAAAACCGGAAAAGTAAATGTGATTTTAATGGCTGCTGAAGCCCGATCCAGATAAAACTCAGTAGCCGCATCATTATGGTCATCCCCTAGAACCTCAACATTTTCCCAATGAGCAATGTCCCAATTCTCGGGGTGGTACCGATCCAGAATACCGATGGGGTAAGTTCGCAGCTGGCGGGGGGTGATCCCAAGCAACAAACAACCCAGCAATAGCCCCGCAGGAACGGGATCAGTTCGAATACCTTTTGGCACCTTAAAACTGATATGGTTGTAGCCACGAAGTGTACGATTCAACTTCTTAGTGTTGTAGAAGTAGGGCTCGGTTAGGATACCCATGTAAGAAAACAACAACCCCAAAGGTAGCACCCCTAGAATCATAATAAACGGAAGCAACGGTGTCCTGTCTACCAGCTTATAACCCCAAACTCGACCCAGGTCAATCAACCCAAACGACGCCATCAACAATAGCAGAATCGATACCCAAAGCAATGGGTTGGGGGTAATCGTAGACGGCAACAACACCAAAGGCATCAATAGAATCGGGGGGCGCAACCACGGACGAAGGGTTGAGAGCCTATCCAAAAGCCAGCGCTGCCCCCAGGGCATTGCAAAAAACCGAAGACAAATGCGAATTCGTTTAAAAAATCCCATCATAACTAACGCCGAAGAAGGGCAAACAGAGAAGAAAGAGAAAATGGAGCTGGCTGAAAAACTTCACCGGGTTGTGGCCGAAAAAGCAAAATCAAAGCCCGAGCAACCAGCGACACCTCCAAATGGGCTGGAGGACCCGGCGGAGGAGATAGCCGAACCGTCACACCCCCCCGATAGCGAAGAGGGGGGTCAACCGGGTCAAGCAGCTGAAGCAACTGACCCGGTCGCACGGGACTAAACGGAGTCGCAAAACTACCCTCCACCAGGACCCGACCATGAGCCAATAGTTGACGAGCCTGCGCCGGAGACCGAACCAACAAAGAACGAACTAGCAGCGGAATAGGAAAACTCTCCAGAAGTCCTAGCAACCCGGTAGAAGGGACACAAGCAACCAACCGCTGCAGGCGACGACGATTGAACAACTGGTAAATTTGCCCAACCAATCGTCGAGCTCGAAGGGCTCGAGAGTATGGAGAAGGGGGCCGCGGCCGTCGGCCGCGGAACGGAACTGGAGGGGGGAGCAGCGGACGAACCAGATAACGGGGGGGGCGGCGGGATCGTGTCGCTGCTAGCAGCAAGGGGAGAAACCGAAGCCGTGGAGACAGGAGCAACCGGCCCCAAAGGTCTTCGCGCAAAAGCCGAACAGGACGAAAACGGCGAGGACGAACAGTCATTGAAAGTAATACACAGGAGGAAAATGGAAATGCCGAGGGGTGGGATCGAACCACCGCGGCGGCCTTTTCAGGGCCGTACTCTACCACTGAGCTACCTCGGCTCGACGACGAAGTAGCAACGGAGCCAACAACCGCAACAGAGGGCGGGCTAGAGAAAAAGGAGGAAGAGGATGAGAAACCCAACCAGGATCGGGCACAGGCGCCAAAACGGGCAAACCTAGGCGAGTACCTTCCCTTCCAATCGGCAACAGGGAAGGGGCCAACAACAAGAGCGCACCCGGCAGCGGCCGGCGACGGCGCCAGTTAGAAAGGATTCCAGGAGTGGAACCGGGCGAAGGCAACCCAAGCGGAATCCGACGTCGTACTAGCCGTCGAACTAGCAGCAACGCCCGGCGAAACAGCGAAAGGGACGCCGTCGGTTGAAGCACCAACTGCAACCGACGGCGTCCTGCCAAAAAAGGAAAAAGAGACGGCTGATATAGCCGGAAATCAGGCACCCGATGGCAACCCAACCGAAAAAAAAGAGAAAGAGTCAACATTAAAAACAAAACGCGGAGAATGGGATTCGAACCCATGCCGCGGAAGAACCGCGGTTTACGTTAGCACCGTAACGCCTTAGACCACTCGGCCATCTCCGCCAAAGGACCGAAGCAAACGAAACCCCAGCAACATTGGCGAATCCAAAGATAGGCTGATAAAGGCCCGGTCACGACGCCGAACAAACAAAAAATGGGATCGACGCCGGCCAAGGCAAGTTACCAAATGGAATTGACGGCGACGCCCACGATCCCGAAGCAATACCAACAATAGATCACCAGCACGCGGCATGCACAACTAACCAAGTAGAAGCGGTAGAGGCAACCAAACTGCTGATAGCGGCAACAACAGAAGGTTAGCCAAAGTTGAAGGAACCACCAACAGCAAATTAGCCGGAGCTAGCGGACGAAGCAACTGCCAGCGAAGCGGTCTATCGAAATAGAGAACCCGCAATAGGCGGATGTAGTAAACTGTTGAAACAACGGCCAAGAGCACTAGCAGCCCCGCCAACAACCACTGACCGGCTGAAACCAAAGCTAGAAGAACCAACAACTTGGCGCCAAAACCGGCCAAAGGCGGAACCCCCGCCAAAGAAAGAAGGTTAGCTGCCAAAGCGGCAGCCAGTAGCGGGTTGGTCCGAAACAACGGACCAAGATCGTCCAAAACCCGTGGACGATTGTCATCGGGACGACGACGAAGAGAAAGGAGTAGCCCAAAAAGATTAAGCGAAATAATCAAGTAAACCAAAGAGTACCCGGCTGCCGCAAAGAGCCCCAAAGGTCCACCCGCCCCCAGGGCCAAAACTACCCATCCCCCATGAACAACAGCGCTGTAGGCCAAAAACCTTTTTAGACGCCGCTGAGCCAAAGCACCGAGGGTACCCAACACAACGGAAGCCGTTCCCATAGCCAACAACAGCGGAAGAAAGTTGGAGGCCAAAGCGCCAAAAACCGTATAGAGAAGTCGAACTGACAAGGCTAGCACACCCAATTTTGCAAGAACCGCAAAAAAAGCGGTTGATGGGAGGGGAGCACCGTCATAAACATCCGGTGCCCAAAAATGAAAAGGTACCAGAGCCAGTTTAAAAGCTAGACCAAAAAGAAGCAACGCTAGCGGAAAATAGGGAGGGGAATAGCAGGCTGGCCAGTGAGCCAAAAGCAACGCCCAATCTTCTAGAACCAAAGTTCCTCCCAGACCATAAAGAAGGGCTAGGCCCAAAAGTAGAAACGCCGAAGAAAGTCCGCCCAAAAGAAAATACTTAAGACCGGCCTCTGTTGAAAACAAACTGCTCCGGCGAATAGCCGCTAGTAGGTAAAGACAAAAGGAACCCAACTCCAAAGCCAAATAGAGTACTAGAAAGTTCGAACACCCGGCCAAAAGTGAATAAGCCGCTAGAGCCAACAATAGGAGTAGCGGAAACTCGTATGGAAACGCAACGTCACGACGAAACAACCCCTGAAAAGCCAACAACAGCAGAAACCCGCCACCCAACAACAACAACCGAAAGAATGAAGCCACTGGATCGTGGCCTGGACCCCAAACCCCAACACCGGCTACTCGATTTAGTTGAAGTAGTAGTGCCAAAAACAAACCCAACAAACCCCCCCAACCCAACAGGGAAGCATTACCAGGCTGACTGGTGGCTAGAGCCAACACCAAAAGTACCAGCGGAACACCCAATAGAAAAAAATCTGGTAGCAACAAAAGCAAATCCAAGTGATACGGAGCCATGTGCGTCTAAAAGAAGAAGAGAAAGCGGAAACTGAAAAGGTGCCAACAACGGAGCCGGAAAAACACCAAAAACTAGCACCAACACTACTAGCGGTACCAAAAGAGAAAGCTCTCGACCATTAAGGTCACTGTAAGCAGATAGCGCCGATGAAACCGGACCAAAGCATAGCCGATTATAGAGCCAAATTGAGTAAGCAGCGCTAAAAATAACCCCAAAAGTGGCTCCTAGAGCCACAAAAGTATTGGCCCCAAAAGCACCAAGCAATACCAAAAACTCAGGAACAAAGCTAAGCGTTCCCGGAAGAGAAAGATTAGCCAAAAACAATACCAACAACAAACCGGCATAAACTGGCATTAGTTGGGCCAAACCACCATAGTAACGAAGAAGCCGCGAGCCGTAGCGATCGTAAAGAAAACCAACCGCCAGGAACAATCCTGAAGAAACCAAACCATGACTAACCATAAGCACCAAAGCGCCACCCAAACCCTCAGACGTACCAGAAAAAAGGCCCAAGGTAGCATAGTTCATATGAGCCACCGACGAATAAGCAATTGCTTTTTTAAGATCAACCTGGACCAAAGTAGCCAAAGAACTATAAAGAATTGCCAACAGAGAAAGCATGAAAACCAACGGAGCTAGCCGACAGGACGCCTGCGGAAACAGGGGAAGCGAAAAACGAAAAAAACCGTAACCACCAAGCTTTAGAAGAATGCCAGCAAGCAGTACTGATCCGGCTGTCGGAGCCTCCACGTGAGCTTCTGGAAGCCAAACATGAAGGGGAACCATTGGAATTTTGGTGGCAAAGGAAGCAAACAATGCAAACCAAAGAAGAAACTCACGAGTCGGATCCAAAGAAACACCATCCAAAACGGACAAATGAAGAGACCCGGTAGTTAGATATAGATAGACTAGAGCTACCAACATCAAAAGTGAACCGACGATGGTATAGAGGAAAAACCGAAAAGCTGCACCAATCCGACGAAGTCGGGAACCCCAAAGTCCGATGATAATAAACACCGGAATAACCACCGCCTCGAAAGACAAATAAAATAGCAACAGGTCCCGAGCGCCGAACGCGTGAATTAGACAAAGTTGGACGGCAAAAAGAAGAAGGAGAAACGTCCGTTGCCGGTAACGAATGGATTCCCAAGAAGCCAAAATGCAAATGGGCGTTAGAAAAGTTGAGAGAACAATGAAAGCCAAAGAAACACCATCCAAAGCCAATACGTATGGGATTTGAAAAGAGGACAGCCAGCCCAATGAAGCTACTTCCACCCAGCCACCCTTCAGGGAAGAAACCGGATCAAAAAGGAAGGCGCCACCAAGCGACCAAAAAAAAGGAGGAAGGGAGCACCAAAGGGCCAACGGCCGTAGCACCCGAAGTCGATGAGCTGGAACAGCCAACAACAACGGAAAAGGCAACAACGCCAGAAACAATAGCGGAAAGAAAAAATCCATAGAAAGCTAACCGATGGGCATCTGGCCCTGAGTAAACATTTCAGTAAAAAACTTAATGATTCGCTGACTCTGTCGCCACTGTTCCAACTGATCCACACGAGCTACCTGCTTAGGCAAGTTAGTAATCGTATAAAGGTAAACCGCTTCAAACCCCTCTTTGGTCTGGGTAATAGTCGGCTCTACGTAGGGAGTATAGTGGAAAACCAATGCCTTAAAATCAAAGTTAACCTGAAAAGAGAGAGTGAATTCCACCAACGGTGGTGGTTCCGGCCGATGGAGTGCCGCCCCATGAACAAAAGGAGAGGGAGAAATCGATACCAATTTTACTCCTTCCGGAAAAGGATAGGGGGGCGGGTACCCCAAACTAGTCGCCAATTTCGCAAAGGGAGGGGACGGTTGAAGCTCACTTGCCCAACCAATCGAAGTAACCTGGTAACGTTGGCCGCACACGTCTACGTAAGGTTGGTGGGAGTGGGTTGAGAACGCAACCGAAGGCGGAGTAATCCAGGGATGGTAAGTTTCAACCGCCCAGTAACCGAGCAAAGCCATATGCAACCAAAAAGCCGGTTCGTAAACCAACGTAAAAGTGTTATACCCCAAAATAGCGTACTGCTTAGCCACATGGGTAACAACTTGCCCAGCATCATACCAAAAGCTACCGCCCAAATACCAGGGCAATGCTAGCAAAGGAACAGGTACTTTTCTAAAAGAGGAGGCCATGGAAATCTAAATTGAAACTTAAGGATCTCGGGTTTAATCCAACGCGGATCCCAATAGGGAGAAGTTGAAGGCGGTTTAGGATTCCACAGCTCCGGAAAAGGACACCAACCGTCATAAAGAATATGAAAAATCCAAGGTTGAATAAAAGTATTGGCCGAAGTCAAAAGAAGATCCGGCAACACCCAATAACACCAAAAAGGCCACCAAAGCATTTGGTAAAGCGCCCAAAGGATCACCAAAACAACCCATTCCAACCACGGCAGTAGAGCCAGCAGCACAGGCTTAAGAGCATAGTAGTACCAAAGATCGATATGGTACCAGGGTTTAGCCAAAACCGGCCAAACAACCCACTGCCAAATAAGTTGCAACCACCAGCCCCAAATGTGATAAAACCAGGAACCCAACAACCGCAACAACGATTCCCAAAGGGGGGGGAAACCGGCAAAAAAATCCAACAACAACGGAAAAACAGCCGAAGCAACGGTTAGCGGAACCGTAAACGGCAATACCAATAGCGGTTTAAACGGAGCCAACACCCAGGGAATTGGAGTGGTAAGCAACCAAGTTGGAAACTCAAACCCCCAAAGATAGGGAGTCCAAATCCGTGGAATCCAATACATGGTTTGGTCAAGAGTGACCGCCGCTAGCAGTGCTGGAAACAACCACCGAAAATCCCAATAGGCCCATCGCCGAAGCGGTGGCAGGATCGCGATAAAAACAAACCCAACCACCATCCCCAAAAACATCTCACTGGCGTGAGGCTTATAAGGGAACCAATCGGAAAGCCATCGAGAAATTGGAGAACTAAGGTACGCCAAAAACAACGGAAGTGGAATCCAAGGCCAAACAATTTGTCGAAAAAAGCGGAGCCGAGGCCGACCCTCCCGAAACCAAAAAGGAAGAAGACAGCTCCAAATCCAGTTACGCGTCCAAGCCCAACCATCCCGAACGGCAGTCTCGACTCGAACAAAAAGCGGTAGCCAAACCCGCTGTACCCGCGGATGGTTAAGCGGATCCTCCAACAACATATAAGCAGGCGCAGCCTCCAACCGCCAACGGTGGTACCGCTTATAGAGATGGTACCCCCCTACCACCAACGGAAAGGTAAAAAACGGACGAATAAACACCAAGTTAACTGTCGTTAGCACTACAGTAAATGGAAGGATCAACGGCCGTAGCGGAAACCAAAAATACCAACCAAGCAATCGGCGGTAAAGCCGAAAATGGTACCGCCGATCTCGAACCATACGCAGCCACCACCCCTCTTCGGTCTCCTCTTGTGGAAGCCACTCCCCATCCAAAAAATCCATCCGAAGTTCTGTCTTAACCAAAAACGCATACGCCGGCTCATAAATAAACAAATCCCACCAGTGACGCCAATAATAGGTATTAAACCGCTCCCACCGAGCCATCAATGGTGGATAAATATACCCGGCTAGCGGATTTAGTGGACGAAGCACCAACCGCAACAATGCCAAATAAAGGGTATGTAGCAGCCGTACCAACGTCGGAAAAATCCGCAAATAGTGCTTGTCCACCAACCAAAACAATCGAAACGGATAAACCAACGGAGCTAGAAGCACCACCGGAATACGGACCAGGCACCACCCAAAATAAAGAAATGCGTATGGTGGAAAAAGGGAAGCAACCACTGCCACTTTCCAACGCCGCCACTGTTCTGGAGTCCAGGCGTTTTCCGGAGCCTCCCAATAAGACTCCCAAATTAGCTCCTCATGAGTAAACCGACGAAGGCCCAAACGAACCTGATAAAGAAACCAACTGACCGGAAGCCGTGTAGTTGTGGGGGTAATTTCTGGAACGTCACGAAGCCAACGCCAATAGAACAGCTGCTCCCAAAGGTCCTGAGGAATATTAGCTCGAAAAAGTTCTTCTACCACCACCAACGCAAGGGCTAGAGTAAAAACGCCGCTAAAATGAACAGGAGTAAGTTGGTGCCAATGTAGGTGAAATTTTGAATGAATCAAAGCAGACGCCCAAGCACGAACAAAATCTCCATAGTACAACAATTCCCAAATCCACCAATAATCCTTACGAATACGAGGTAGCTTGGTAACGTGCAACGACCCCAAAGTCCAATCAATAAGCGGAATTGGAAAATAAATGGGTCGATGCTGAAACTCTGCCAAACACGGGCCGTAGCTTGCCAAAAAAGCAAGTGGATGGGGGATAATAATCCCCCAACGGTGACCCCAAAAATAAATAATCGGTGGAAGGAGGAAAACTAGGAAAAAAATAAGAAACCGCCACAAAATAGGCCGCGGTTTAGGCCGGTAAGCGGCTACAGGTGGGTAGATGTCCACTTTCTCCCAGGCCAACGGTTCCCAATCAATCCACACATCCAAAGAATGGTAGTAAAAGGCCCGAAACCAGCGAAGCCAGTTAATTGGATTGTAAGGGTTACGGGGAGTATACGGAAAATGAGGATTATTTCGAAACTCCTTCTCTTCCCGACGAGGGTCAACGAACATGGCTTTGCGGAACAGTTGAAGCAAGAGCAAGGAGGAGGAAGGTCCAGCGAAGGTAATAACCAGTACCAAAATAAACAAGACCAACCACCAAAGTAAGACCGGCTACCAACAGAAACACGTAATGGTAAACCAAACCAGACTGAAGACGGGCAGCCGCCACAGAAAGGCACCCAAAGGCACGAGCTAGTCCAGTAGGACCGAGCAACTCGATGACCCCTCGATCCAAAGACTGAAAGGCCACACGATAACCAAACCGAAGAACGGGCAAAACTACCAAACGGTTCTGAATCGGGTCCACCAACCAACGACCATTCAACAACACAAACAATGAACGGCCACTTTGACCCAACTGAAACTGAAGCAGTAGACCGTAAAAGAGCTGATGAAAGGCCAAAGCTGACAAACCACCCACCAGCGAAAAAAACAGCGGAAGTAGTTTCATGGGCAGAGGTAGAAACTCACTCCAGTTCTGCCCCAAATGGCCAGGAAGCGGAACCAAGGAACCCCCCCAAAACGGAGTACCTGCCCCGACCAACAAATCCCTAGACAGATAACCCAAGAAAATTGAAGCAACTGCCAAAGGGAGCAACGCTAGAAGCATAGGTCCGACCGCTTCGTGGGAACCGGCCTCAATCAATGTAGAACGTGGAGCTCGTGGCTGAGAAAGAAAAGTAAGATGAAGCAACCGAAAACTATAAAAAGCGGTAAAAAAGGCTGAAACCACCCCCAATCCATAGGCGAACGGAGCCAATGGCGAAGGGGAAGCCAAAGCCGCTTCCAAAATAAGATCTTTCGAATAAAAACCGGTAAGAAAAGGAAAACCGGCCAACGAAAGAGAGCCTACCAGCATCGCCGAATAGGTAAAAGGAAGAAGCCGGCCAAGCCCACCCAACCGACGCATATCCTGCTCGTCAGCACAGGCATGAATAACGGCCCCGGAACCTAGAAAAAGCAATGCCTTAAAAAAAGCGTGGTTATAGAGATGAAATGCTCCCAAAGTATAAGCGGATAGACCACAAGCAAAAGCCATATAACCCAACTGCGAACAGGTTGAATAAGCAACAACCCGCTTTAGATCGTTCTGGAAAAGACCCGTTGTAGCCCCAAAAAGAGCAGTCAACGCTCCCACCAAAGCAATGGCCCCCAAAGCCAAAGATGACAGTTCCAACAGAGGCGAACAGCGCATAAGCAGGAAAATACCGGCAGTAACCATAGTTGCTGCATGAATCAACGCTGAAACCGGTGTAGGCCCTTCCATGGCGTCGGGCAACCAACTATGCAACCCCAACTGGGCCGACTTGCCAACCGCCGCCAGCAGCATAAACAACCCAACAGCAGTAGCCAACGAAACCGACCAACCGAAAAAAAGCAGCCGGCTCTGAGACAAAGACGGCGCCAAAGCAAAAATGGTAGGCAAATCCAAAGTTCCCAACTCTCGATAAAGCAACGCCATAGCTGCAATAAGCCCTAGATCCCCTACCCGGTTAACTACCATTGCCTTAAGCGCTGACTTACCGGCCTGACGCCGCGTAAACCAAAACGAAATGAGCAAATAGGAACACACCCCCACGCCTTCCCAGCCAACAAACAACTGAGGTAGGTTAGGCGCCGTAACCAACACCAACATGAAAAAAGTGAAAAGTGAAAGATAGGCAAAAAATCGAGGCCGGTGCGGATCGGCAGCCATATACCCAGCTGAATAGAGGTGGACAAGCAAAGAAATACTAAGAACCACCAACAGCATCAAAGCGGTCAACGGATCCAACAACAACCCCCAAGAAAGCCGCAATAGAGAGAGATCCCACCAAGAAAACAGAGGAATCAGCAAAACGGTATGATCGCCAGCAACGCGGAAAAAAATAATTAGAGCCAGCAACAGGGAAAAACCCACCAAACCGGTAGTAATTCGGACAGCGGCCGAAGCCCCCAATCGACTACCACCAAGCAAAGCCAAAACCGAACCAAACAGAGGAAGAAGTACTACTAGTGGTTCCATGGAAAAATAAACTTTTAACCCTTAAGGGATGAGATGTAATCGATAGCAATAATGCCGCGCAACCGATAATAAACCACCAAAATGGCCAACCCAATAGCCGACTCAGCCGCTGCCACCGTCAAAATGAAAAGAGCAAACAGCTGGCCCTGGAGATCGTCCAGCAACATGGAAAAACTCACCAACAACAGATTAACCGCTAGGAGCATCAGCTCAATACCCATAAGCACCACAATAATGTTGTTTCGAAACAGAAAAAGAGAGGAGGTACCCAAGAAAAATAGGAGCAGTAGGGCTGGAAAAAAGTCAAAGCTCATAACTCAAAAATTTAGAAAAGGAGTTGGCGGAAGGGGGAGGGTTCGAACCCCCGACGGCGGTTTTGGAGACCGCTGTTTTGCCGACTAAACTACCCTTCGCCACCTCCATCATTTTTATCGTCTTTGTCTTTAGGCGGTCTAGGCGGCTGACTCATGGCTTCCTCCAGAGTAGCCGGAAAATACCAATCCTGAGGAAGGGCCGGCTTCGCAGGCGGCACAGGAGCCTTAAATTGTGGAACCGGCCTCTCCCATTTTGGACGAGGAGATTCGGGAGTACCGGGGGTGAAAATAATTCTATCATCAGTCACATCAAGCGGCGGAGCACGAACGCCAATTTCGGCAAAAAGAACATCACCAAAAGCGGCAATCGTGGCCATTGCAAAAGTAGCAAAAAAAATCCCAGCAGTTACGCTAACGGTATAAATATAACTAACGGTAAAAAGGGAATAAGCAAGGTACATAGTCCCCGTCCGCTGGCGGGCCAACGCCACACGCTCAGCCCGAACCAACTCCTCAGCCAACCGATTACCGAGCTCACCCAACATAGCCAGGCTATCCCGAAACCGATCCAAAGAACCATCCGCGTCAACCACTACTTGCTCCAACCACAGCTTAACCAACTCAACGGGAACCGGACCGGAATCAACTCGTTGAAACCAAAGATCAGCCAGCAGCTTCAGCTCCTCCATCGACCGCTGAATAGTAATCAGATCGTGAGCAGGAGCAAAATAGAAAAGATGGTCGCAACCGGCCCCAGGAAGAGCGGCCAACCACCCTTCAGCCGACACTAGAGAAAACGCCAAAATTGGGTAAAACCCGATACACAGGGAGTACCGGATAATTGCTTCCCGTTGCAAAAAGTAGGCAGCCAACAACATTGGAGTTGCTGCGAAAAGAACGAGCAACAACAAGTTCGCCCACTCAAACGGCAGTGGAATCTGTTGAACCAGATTAGGATTAAACCGATATCTAGTCGAATGGGCGACCATCCACAGAGCCGGAGACAGAAGAAGGGAGTAGAAAACCACTCGAGGTAGAAACTGATAGAAAAAGGGCATAACTAGCTAGAAAAAAGAGGGCGCAGATTGAAAACCTAATTTTACAAAACTCTGCTAAGTTTCCCGCCACAAAGGCGGCTTTTAATAAATTAACACCTATAAACAGTATATAAAAGTTATAGATTTATAGAGTAGGGTTTAAAGCCCAAACACGTCGAAGGGACTGGGGGCGAGGGGAGTCGAACCCCTAAAGAAACGGACCTTGAGGCCGTTGCGTCTGCCAGTTCCGCCACGCCCCCGTCCCCTCCGCGGACGGCGAGCCCAAATCTGGTCCACCCCCACTAAACACACAGTTGGTAGTAGTTGCATATAAACAACCGTTAAACGAACAATAACTATTATCCCACCCCAACCACCCGCAACAGCTACCCGTTTTAATTTCAGATCTAAAAACCACCCCATTATTAGAAAATAAAACTTCAAAAAACCCATGTAAAAAATCGGATTCTTGGGGAGGGAAGGGCTCGAACCTTCACCTACAGAGCATGAATCTGCCGAACTACCCGTTATTCAACCTCCCTTTCGGGGGTGGGGGGACTCGAACCCCCGCCTCGCGGCTTGACAAACCGGCACTCTACCTCTAAGCTACACCCAGAGGTAGAGTGCCGGTTTG
>Ga0065721_10004678_pt1 | contig 25214 bp, 19 predicted proteins | sample Mesricmetagenome_FD_59108 | JGI IMG/M metagenome (GOLD analysis project Ga0065721, IMG submission 59108) | Mesophilic microbial community from rice straw/compost enrichment Sample: eDNA_1 v2 (version 2) | ecosystem: Engineered > Solid waste > Grass > Composting > Bioreactor | place: USA: Davis... | reverse complement strand
CGGCCGCGCAAATTGATCACAGGGCGTTCATTCACGATGAGTTGTTCGATCTCCACGCCTACTGTACTGGCGTTGAGCATACCACAGTTGAGCGGGGACCCGTCAACGATTTTGAGTTCGTGGACGTGACTGATATAGTTTACGCTGGAATCTTCGGTGAGGTGACCATGCGTCTGGATATGAACGTAGTACCGGATTTCCATCCCGGGATCCTCACAGTTACGCTGCGCCTGTTCGAAAGTTCGCTTGATATCCATCACCACGTCGGGTGAAATGAATGAACCTGCAGCGCGAATGACGTGCATTTCAACGTCGATGCCTTTTTCCAGGTACAGGCGTCTCATCTTGGAAATGGCGTCAAGCTGGACCTGACTAAGGTCGCGGGCATCAGCACAGCCGACAAGAATGTGGATCTGCTTCTCTTTCATGGCGCCAATGTAACATATTCCTCGCGACTATGCGCGCGGAACATGCTGGTCCATGAAGCGTTTACGTGTAGTCTCGAAATTCTGATGGTTCCGGCTACGGGCATTGTTTAGCTCATTGTTGACTTTGTTGAATTCCGTGACCGCCGTATTAAACTCTGCTATGGCTTTGTTGAAGTTGTCGACATCCTCCTGAGTACGCCTGGCAGCAGGCTTCGCTTCAAAGGCCGCCTTGATCTTGTTCAGTTCCTCCGACTTCAGCAGAAAGTCCACGACAGACTTCATCTTTTCGGCTTCCGTTTTCTGGAACTCCAGAAGCTTCCGCGTTGCATTCATATAGGAACCGTCGCCATTGTAAGGCTTGATGCTGTCGAGTTTTAACAAGCCTTCTTCTGCAAACCGACTCATGCTATTCCGGTATTGTTCCACGCCGCTGACGTCATTCTTATTAAGGGCTTCCATCATGTGAACCTCCTGAACGGAACTCTTGAACGAGATCAGGAATATCTGGTTCATGTACTTATTTACTTCGCCGGCCTTTGCGATCTTTTTTGAAAGTTTAGACTCCTGCCCTTCTACCAGCTGGATATTGTTGGCGGCGGCAAATGCCTTGTATGATGACCGCAGCTTTTCGTTTGCCTGGTCTGCCTTTTCACCAGCCTTCTCCTGCGTAAGCAGATAGGCTTCCATCGCGTCATAGGAACGCTCTGCGATCTCTTCCATGTCAACGATCTTGTGGTAGTCCTCCACAAAGATTGACAGCATCAGCGTCCAGTAATCGCGGTAGGCATCGCGGAGTGAGGCGTCGCCTTTAAAAGGGCGCACACGTCCGGCTTCGCGAATCGCTTCCCTCAGGGACTTTATCACGTCCTCTCTGCGCTTCTCCATCTTCCTCGCCCTGTTCCCGTGAGCAACCTCGCTCATATAACTCATATAGCTTTTGGAGAGCTCCTGATCTTTGCTCGTGAAGTAGCTCATGTGTTCACCGGCAGTCTGCATAGAAATCGCCTGGCCGCGCAGGACGCATGGCATGAACAAACTAACGAATAACAGTGTCGAAAAAATCTTCATGGTTACGGTTTGTCTAAGGTATCGATATAATCACAAATAATATGAAACGTCTCCTCCAGAATATGATCAGCTGATAATTTTTCAATCCAGCCGGTGTTGATATTCTCCGCGTACTGGTCGATCTGCATCCTGGAACTGCTGAACTTGAGCGGCTCGACAACATAGGCTTGTGTTTCGTTCGCAAGCTGGCTTTCCAGATTTGAAAATTCGCAGAACAGGTTATCCACGCGATGTTTCACATGATTCCAGCTCAGGGAAACCGGAGGGGCCAGATAGTATTTCGCAACCGCTCCACGGTATCGGCTTATGGCTTCGAACGCGGGATGCTCAGTTATCCGCATTGCACTTGTCTTGCGCAGTCCCTCAAGTGGCAGAGGCTTCAGAATCTGGGGGTACGTCTTCTTATTGATCGAATCGCCTTTGAGGGCGAAAGGTGTTAAGGCTTCGCGGATGTTGAAAATTGAAATCAGGTCGGGCAGTTCGATGTCGGGTTGTACACCCCTACCCTGTACAGACCTGCCATTTATACGATACATCCGCAGGGTGGTGACGGACGCATATCCCCATCGTTGACCGGGAGTGATCCCTTTGAAATCCGAACGCCCCGGCTCCAGCGAAAACAGCTGCTGCCCTACGCCTTTCCCATAGGTATTACTCCCTACAATTATGGCGCGATTATAATCCTGCAGTGCCGCGGCAAGAAACTCCGACGCCGACGCGCTGAGTCCGTTTACCATGATCACGAGTGGTCCATCGTAGACGGTGCCGCGGTTTGAATCTTTTAATGTTAGGGGCTCCTTTTGTCTTTCACGTTCAATGCCCACAGGACCGCCGTCGATAAAGATTCCGGCCATGGCCACAGCTTCAGCGAGGGATCCGCCGCCATTGAAACGAACATCGAGAATCAATCCTTCAATGTTTTCCTGCTTGAGCTTCACGATCTCTTTTGCAACATCAGCAGCACTTTGGCTGCTTTCCCCGCCACCCCAGTTGGAATAGAAGTCAGGGAGGTTTATGTACCCAACCTTGCGTTTACCATTGAGCGTAAACGCTCTTACGATGGCGTCTTCCTGATTTACCTTCGCTTTTCTCAGACCGACTACGCGTGGCAAACCACCCTGTTGGCGGAACGCAAACTCAATCATTTCGTGATTCCTTTCGGCGATGAGCTCGTCGAGTTCGTCAAGCTCAAGGCTCGTTGCGTCAGTCCATTCGTTCCCCGCCCATCGAACCTTCTCGAGGATATCGCCGCGGTTGATCTCCCCGGAATTCCACGCAGGGCCTCCCGGCAGCAACCCTTCAACCACCAGGTCACCGCGTTCATTTTCCTGAAACTCGAGCCCCAGATCATAACCATTGGTGCTGAGCCCTGCGATGAAGTTCTCCATTTCTGTCGCGGACATATACACGGAATGTGGGTCTGTCACTGCCAGGTATTTTTTGAACAGCGTATTGGCGACATAGTTCTCCAGTCCATGGCTATGTTGAAGAACCTTCTGTATCCTTCGGAGATGGGTTCGCAGCACTTTCTCCCGTGAGGCTGCTTCCAGCTTGGTGAGTGAAATGTCCGTTGCACTGCCCGCGTGACTCACACGGGCCATATCCTCCATCACCTCCCGTGCGATGATCGATTTCCAGCGCTTCTCGAGGTCGGTAATGCTGTGGGCAAATTGGTCTCTGGGCGTCCAGGGTTCGTTCATACGGAGGTCAACAGGCTTTGATCCTATTGATGATGCCAGCTTCTCAGCACGCTGGAGTTTATCGCGATACGAATCGATCACCAGAGGCAGAAACGCCCACCTGTCGAGGTTCAGTTCATCGTCAAGGACGTCCCTGAATTTCTGAAGCTCCGCGACTTCAATCTCGGTGAAAAACTTCTTGTCCGGGTCAAGGTCACGCAAAAAGGCATCGAAGACGTCGCGTGAGAAAGCATCGTCAATGAGGCGCGGTTCGATATGACGGTCTCGGATGATAGCCTTCACCTGACGCGCAATTTCAAATGGCTTAGGAGTATTCTGCGCTGAAAGAATCAGCGGCAACAGAAGGGTCAGGAGTGATAACAGCAAACGCATCGGTTCTAAAAAGGGCTAACGCAAGTTGATAGATATTATCAACATAAACCATAGACTTACCGCAAATAACTTACGCGTTTCTGTCGTGGGTGATCAGATGCTCGGAACTCCAATCAGGCTATCCAATCCAGACTTATTCTTTGAGATGGCGGGTTGAGTAAACGCTAATGTTCCTGAAGATTGAAGTGGCTGGCGAATTCGTTGACGCTGACGCGAAGGCGGTCCCAATCAGTATATACGTAGTCGCGTTTTGTATCTATATCTCCGCCGGCTTTCTTCATCACAGACTTCATCAGCATGCGTTTAATGAATCCGTACTGCGTATAAAGCAACGCTCCTGCTATCTGCTCAACGACATTCGGATTCCAGTTCACGTTTTTCAGAAAGGTATTTGTGCTGGCGTGGAGCCCCTCAATCATTTTGGGGTCTTTCGATGTGATGGTCAGTCCGATGGAATAAAACACCGAAGGCATGCTATTCAGGACGGAAGCATACTTCGTCACGTAATCGACAATTTCATTAGGGTATTGACCGGCATAGATCGGCGCTGCTATCATCACAGCATCGAACGCATCAGGCGGAGGAGTTTGCTTTGTTGCATTCACAACCAGAACGGGGAAACACATGGCAGTAAGCTCTTCTTCCAGAAACGAGGCTATCTTTGTGGTATGACCGCCGGTCGTCGAATAGATCAGTAGAATTTTCATAGGCCTCAATGATGTAACTTACCAATACTATAGCCACCGCATCCTGACAAATATCATTGACGGGAAAGATATTCATCCGTAAGGCCAACCTCAGGCAATTCAGTTTTCACGGACAATATTCCGATTGAAATCGGGAATGTATATCTTATGACAATGAATGGTCGTATAGATGTAAGGGCGTTCTCAGGAACAGAATTTTACGAATCATCAAAAAGATATGCTATGACAATGAGCGAATTGATGGGAAACTTTGCGCGTGATGGTGTTGTCACGCATATTCAGCTGCGTCCGGAACGAGGCGCTGAAATGGTTCCTGTAGGCTCAGTAGAAGCACGGCCGGGAGGGCTCGCTGGTGACCGTTACAACAAGCCATCCGGGAATCGGCAGGTTACGCTGATCCAGGACGAACATCTCATTGCAGTTGCATCGCTTATGAGCGAATCCAGTATCGACCCCGCGCTGACGCGGAGGAATCTGGTTGTTAAGGGAATAAACTTACTCTCGCTGAAAGGAAAGAAATTCCGGATTGGCACCGCCATCCTGGAATATACCGGCGAATGCCACCCATGTTCGCGAATGGAGACGAATCTGGGACATGGTGGCTATAATGCGATGCGAGGTCACGGAGGTATTACTGCACGCATCCTAATACCAGGGAGAATTTCTGTAGGAGATACGGTCTCTGCTATTGATACTACAGGGACCGGTGTACAGTCCACCGCCAGGGAATAATAGCTCCCAACACGTGGCTACTTTACGGGAACCTCATTATTCTTTGCCTGCTCGATCTCTTGCAGCAGTTCGGCATGCAGTGGGACCGACTCCTTACGTCCCACGATGTGGACACGGATGGTTCCTGTAATTCGGTCCTTCTCCGTATCCAGCAGGAACAGCACCTTGTCGCCTACCATAAATGCGATGATGTCTGCTATGCCATAGACTTGTTCCAGTTTTCTAACGCCGCGATCCGTAAGATAAAGGTCAAAGAATACCTGATTCCCAATGCGAACAGGCTGGGTAAGCGAAAAGATATCCGACGTCGTGATTATCGGTTCGGCTGTAAGACAAATGTCCTTCTTGTTGCGATCGAATTTCTGGATCTCGGCGCTGCCTTCCTTACAGGGGTACGTCAAATAAAAACCACTTTGCCCAAAGCCACCAATGGCCAGGAGCAATGGTCCTATGATCACCAATCTTTTATAAAATTCAGGCATAGCTGATGATACTATAAGTTAGCAAACGAGCTGAATACGTTTCTCGTAACCCAGACTTTTTTCTTCTTTTTCTTTCAAAAAAGCCGTCATTCCTCAGATTTCTATGCCAGCTATAAATGACGCCATGGCACTTCTTTGCCCGCAGCAACTGGCAGTCATCCTCACGTGAGCAGAGTCGGCATAATCCAGGCGCATGTATTCTGGCATAAAAGTCTGAAAAGATACACCGGAATTCTAAGGATCGCGTTCCGCGATGATCGTTTTTCAGTAGAAATCATCGGCAGACCGCTCACACAACGTAGTGTATATGCGTAGTTTTATTCATTAAACAATTTTATTAACCTAAACGAAACCATGAGAAATTTACTTCAACCAGAACGCTATGCGCGTTCCATTTTCGCCATTTGCCTTATTATTGCCATTTCTTTTTCATCCTGCCAACCGGACGAAGAGGTTGCGCCTGTTAAAGAAGAATCAGGAACGGAAGAGCAGTTGAACTTTCTGATCAATTCCGGTTTTGATCGCGATGAGATACAACTGAAAAACGGCGTCTTCATCATTGACGAAGACATCCTCATTTCGCAGGAAGAAGTTGACAATTATATCGCGCGCGACAAGGGCTCATCGCAAGGCAAGACTGAACATTACCGGGGCACATACCTGGTTAGTGATGCATACGTGACGAACATTAAATTCTATATCAGCTCATCTGTTCCATCAGCATGGGCAACTGCGGTTCGGGGTGCCATAACGCAGTGGAACAACGTCAATGGTACTAAGCTGTTCATGTCGGAAGTGTCTTCAAGCTCGGCGGCAAACACAGTCATCAATACTGCTTACAGCAATCAGAACTGGGTTGCACAGGCATACCTGCCCTCCTCCAATCGCAGGCCTGGCCACACGATGACGATAAATACGAAATACAATTACCTCAACAGCGGATACAAGCTGTTCACCATCGTTCACGAAATGGGTCACATCTTCGGCTTGTATCACACTGATCAGAGACAGGGCATATTCATCCAGGGAACACCAACTACCGATGCTAATTCGGTGATGAACTCGTACGTACTCCCGTGGAATGGGTTTACAACAGGTGATATCCGCGCAGTCCAGATCATCTATCCTCAGTAAATTATTATTTACAAGTAAAAGAGACCGCCCTTTGGGACGGTCTCTCTTTTATGTTCGGGATTTAAGAATCAAGACTGCCATGACTAATTATCCTTCACTATTCCCGATTGATTAGCGCGGTAGTCTCTTGTCATTTCGCAACCGCGGAAGAAATCAGCGTTGAGGCTCGTGTTGAGAACTGATATTCATGAATACCACCCCCTACTTCGGGAAAGAAAACCCGGTTTCCAACAATGAATGGATTNCGGATATCACCTTTGAGGTTCAGACCNGAAACAGGTTGCGGCACATAGCGAAAATTACCTTGCCCGTTCCCCTTAAGGAATACGCCATTGTTAGCATCGACTTTCCCGATTTTCAACTTGGCGAAACTATCATTTCCCGCGAGGATTACGTCTTCCGAGCCATCCCCATCAAAGTCATCAGCGACAATGCCATGTACAGGTGCGAACTGCGCTTCAATGGGCAGCGCAACACGTTCCAGTTTACCCGAAGAGCTACTCTGAAGATAGGTTGTTTCCAGATGGTTCGCGTATAAACGCCTGGCAGAACGGAGTTGTTCGGGCAAAAATACTTCTTCCAGCGACGCTGGCGCATAACTTTTATAATCGCGAAACCTCGATCGCAAATATCCCAACTGTTCTAGCATTTCGTCGCGCGTAAGGTAGGGATAACGCTTTCCCTGAATGTATGTACACAGGATCGGATCCATTGATCCGTTGTTGTCGAAGTCATCATAGAAAAGTTCGGCCGGCATATCAGAAGTCACCGTATACTGGGAGTTGAGTCCCCAGTTGCCAATTATAAGGTCCATCCTGCCATCCTTGTTGAAATCCCCCGCGACAATTTTGTTCCACCATCCGGAAAGCTCTGAATTTATGAAGTTGCTTGTTGCGTTAACATACTTGCCACCACTCTTAGAAAACACTGATATCGGCATCCATTCTCCTACTGCCACGAGTTCTTTCTCGTTGTCGTTATCCAGGTCAATCCACAAGGCGTCGGTAATCATATATGACTTTTTCAACTCCGGAACCAGGAAGTTAATTTCATCTTTGAACCTGCCGTTTTTCTGATTGATCAGTAAGAAACTTGACGGTATATCAGGATATCGCCCCGGTATCACTCTTCCGCCGACAAAGATGTCAGCGTATCCATCGCCATTAACGTCGTTGATCGCCACGCATCCCTTGCTTGTCCGCATTACCGGCAGTGCGTGATATGCACGTATGAAATTTCCAGCGCCGTCGTTGAGATACAACCGATCTTCAAGCAAAGGATCGTCGGGAGCAAGTTGGTGGTATCCGCCACTGGCAACGTAGAGATCGGGATCATTGTCGTTGTCGACATCTACAAATACAGCCGCAGCATCGGCAAATCCTTCGTCACTGACGAATGCCGGTATGGAACGTTTGGAAAACCCGGTAACGGATGCCAGTAACAGTTCGGCTGCCTGGCCAGGTCCGCCACCAATGTACAAGTCTTCACGACCATCGTTGTTCACATCTCCCTTCGCTATCACAGGGCCGCTATGCGACAACTGTTTCAGCAACTGAGGNTGCCGCTTAAAATCATTCCAGGGTGCTTGCGCATGTTNGTACCTGACCAGACTATTCGCGGCNAATAGAATCATACTNTCATCGGAGGTTTCAGAAGGGGGCACACGTGAGGCCTCTGACTCCCGCAGAGCCAACTCGGTATTGGCCGGAATATTTACCAGCAACCGTTCCTTTCCGCTGTTCCATTTGATATGCAAGGAATCAACCTGCATGTTTCCTCCCAATCCGAAATGAAGATCATGGGACACAGCAGAAAGGTATCCCCGGGCAGGCATCTGATAAAGAAATTGTCGTTGACCATTGCATGAGATGGTTATTGAGGCACCTATTCCAAGAGTATTACCCTTCTCTCCCTGGAGCTTAACCCGAAGGAAATTTTGTTTTGGCGACTGGTTCTCGAAAATGAAGGCAGGTAAATTGATATTATTCACTACCAGATCCAGATCGCCATCGTTGTCAAAATCCGCATACGCAGCACCATTGCTATTTGAAGGCGTTGCCATTCCCCAATGAAAAGTCTGATTTTCGAAACGGACTCCATCCTTATTCGAAAAAATGTAGTTTGTTACGTTTGAGCTCGGCATGTTCTTAACCATTTCAAGAACGTCTTCACGCTTCAGGCGTCCCTTTCGCTTTACGACATCATCTACATACTTGATGAAGTCGAGGTTGGTATAATCACGGAGGTATCCGTTTGTCACGAACAGATCTTTGAATCCATCATTATTATAATCTGCAAGAAGGGCTGCCCAACTCCAGTCGGTATTCGACACTCCGGCAAGTTGGCCAATCTCACTGAAGGAGCCATTGCGGTTGTTAACGTGCAACATATTCCTCATGTATTGATAATAGAAACCCGACCGTACGTTCAAATCGAACTTTGCATAATTATCAGGAGCCATAAGAAGCTTTTGCCGGGCGTTATCCTCGGGAAGCATATCCAGCGTATAAATGTCGGCGTAACCGTCGTTGTTCACGTCTGCGATATCGTTCCCCATTGAGAAATGACTGGTATGACCGAGCAGTTTCGTCAGTTCATCGCGAAATGTGCCGTCACCGTTGTTGATGTAGAGATAATCGGGTATGGCGTAGTCATTGGAAATGTAAATATCGGGCCATCCGTCGGCATTGATATCTGCAATTCCGGCGCCGAGGGCATACGTCAGGGGTGAAGAACTGATGCCGCTCTTGCCGGTTACATCCACGAACTTGCTGCTTTGTTGTCTGAACAGTCGCACACCGCGGAGGGGATCGTCCTCCTTCAACAGGGCGCGTGTACTCACCTCGTTAAGCACCGGCATTGATTCCGGGTTGTGATTGATCAGGAGCATATCGAGGTCGCCGTCGCGATCGAAATCAAAAAAATATCCCAGGTTACTGAAGCCAACGGAAGCAAGGCCATAAGCTTCTGCTTCATCTTCAAACTGCGGAACGCCAGATGGATCATTTCCTTTATTGATAAAAAGCTGATTTGCACGTTTTGACTCGTCCACAGTTCCCGAATAGCATATATATAGATCAATTCGCCCATCACCATTCACATCGGCATACGAAACACCGGTTTTCCACGGACCTGTCCGCCCTCCCGCTCCCGATTGTGCTGTCACATCTTCAAATACAAAATTCCCTTTGTTGATATAAAGTTTGTTGCTCTCCATGTTTGAGGTGAAGTAGATATCAATCAATCCGTCGCCATTGAAGTCTGCCGTAGCCACACCTCCACCGTTGTAGAAATATTCATACATAAGAATGTTGGTGTTCAACCCCTCTTTGATACTATTTGCGAACGTCACGTTTGTCCTTGCAGGGGAAAGCAACTTAAATAAAGGTTCGCTATCGGCTGTTTCATTTGTAGAGACAGGAGGTTCCTTGTGTTTGCACGCTCCGAGGATTATCAGAATGAGCAGCAAAACACAAATGATTCGTATGCGATTCATGATTTGTGGATATGATAAAAAAAGATTTGCCTCTTTCGAGGCAAATCCACCCAAACGTAGTCTACTTACTCGTATCCAGGGTTCTGGATGAGTGCCGTATTAATATTCATCTCATTCCGGCTTATGGGCCTGAAATACATCTTGTCGACCCAGGTCCGGTTTTCATTTGAAGTATTATTTTCTATGGTATACGCATACGTATACTTTGTTGGATCATACCGGTAAGGTACGTGCGGTGATTGTCCCGCCTTGAGTTTTGCTTCAATGTGGATGCTCTTTACCCCTCGGCCCAGTGTTTCCTGAGCAATCATCCATCTACGCGCATCATGGTATCGGTGTTCCTCGTACACAAGCTCAATGCGGCGTTCATTTTGATAGCGCTGACGGAGGGCATCGCCGCTTTCGGTAATCGCGGGCATCCCCGATCTGTACCGGATTTTATTCAGCCAGGTTCGCGCTTCGTCTTCCTCTCCAAGTTCAATGAGCGCTTCGACATAGTTGAGCACCATTTCGGTATACCGGATAAACGGCCAGGGGACTACCTGGAAGCTGGACTGGTTTTCGACAATTGCAGGATCCGGATCAATGAATTTCCGCGTGTAGTAATGTGTTCGGCTACCATTCCAGTTTTCGATTGCCGACTCGCGTGTATCAACACCGTTAATGAATCCTCCGCTTCCATTGTCGTAATATCCTGTTTGAATCTGATCTACGGGATCAATAGCGGCAACATCTGACGGACGTGGCTTCCAGTTTGCGCCGTCGTAAAGGATCGTCGCGTAAAACCTCGGGTCGCGGTTGTCATAGGGCGCCGAAGCATGATCGGGATTGTTCCAGTCAAATGGTTCCGCGTTGCCACCGTCCATCACTTCGTAGTCATCGACAAGTTGTTGAATGGGTGTATTGCCGGCCCAGTTGTGATACCCATTAGGTCCGTTATTTATTCCAAAGTGAATTCCGCCCAGAGGCCAATCACTCTCCACCGTATAGTCTGGAGTATGTGTTCTTTCGAAAATAAGCTCTACTGCTGCAGCGGCATCCGCCACCTTGCTTCCTCCGCCCATGGATAGCGAAACATAGTTAGCGGTTCCTTCTTCTGGTGATACAGGTCCCGCCAGATCCAGTTTATAACCTGCCCCCGCATCCAGCACAACTTTAGCAGCATCACGCGCAGCCTGCCAACGCGCCATCTGATCGCCCGATGTGTAGGCGATCAGTTCCTTGTTTTGATAAGCGGCGATCACAGGCGACTTCGATGAAGCAACGGCAGCATCATGCAAGTCACTTGCTGCATATAGTAAAACTCGTGCTTTCAGTGCCTGAGCGGCGAGGGTCGACGCCCGCCCCGGTATCCTGTCTTTGCCTTCCAGTAAGGTGGCCGCCTGATCCAGATCGCTGACGATGAAATCGACACACTCGGCAAACGTGTTGCGCGGAGTGTTGTAGTCATCGTCTAATCCAAAGAGATCCGTAATGATCGGGAACGATCCGTAGTAACGCAGCAATTGGTGGGAATAATATGCGCGTAGAAAGTACGCTTCTCCCAGCAGCATCGTGGGATCTATGTCGGTAAACTCCGACGAAGGTAAATTCGCGATGGCTGTATTTGCAGCGCGAATGGCTTCAAACATCCGTCCCCACTCATAGGTTCCACTGGTCCAGGCAATGTTGCTCGGACTTTCGGTTCCCTCCGTAAAGGTGTTGATACTCCTTCCTGCATGCGTAAACATTGCTTCGTCAGTATACGACGCCAGCATTTGTTCTTCAAATCCGCCGTAACCAAGATATGAGTATATCCCAAAAACGAAAGCCTGTGCCAATGGGCCGTCACTCCAGGTTGTCTCAGCAGGAACCTGAGCAACGGGAGTGGTATCCAGAAAATCAGTATCACAGGCGAAAGGGATCACCAATAAAAAAAGTAATACTCCTGTTTTAATTCTCTTTCTCATATTCAACATATTAATATGAAACACTTTCATAATAGGAAATATTAGAAGGTAAGCCTGACACCGGTGTTAATCACGCGTGACTGCGGGTAGTACTGCAGACTTCCGCTATCAGCCTCCGGGTCAAATATTTTGTATTTGTCCCAGGTGATAAGGTTTAACCCATTTACATAAATCCTCAGATTACTTATCGACAGGCGCTCAGACAGCGAAGCAGGGATGTTGTATCCGAGCTCCACGTTCTTCAGCCGGAGATAATTTTTTGAGAACAGGTTATATGTGTTGTTTGAATATTCACCGCCGGTATAATAGGTATCGTTTCGAATTGCCAGGCGCGGATGTGCAGTTGTCGGATTGTCTATACTCCATCGGTTGTCGTACTGATACTTGAGATAGTTACCTATATCGCCTGACTCTGTGCCAAATCGCAATAGCGCCCCCGTCGCACCCTGGAAGAGAACGGTCAGGTCGAAGTTCTTCCACTCCATGTTTAGCGTTATGCCGTAATTGAAGTTCGGTACATTGCTTTTATTCAGATTGCGTTTATCGTCTCCATTAATCTTGCCGTCACCATTGATGTCCTTGAACTTCATATCGCCGGGGAGCAGCTGATTCGTCACTTCACTGTAATCAAGCTCTTCCCGGTCAATCTCGGCCTGACTCAGGAATACTCCATCAAACTCATACGCGATATATGAATTGTGCTGATACCCGGTCTGACGTTGGTATTCAGGTGCCGCCGTAATCTCATTCATGTAAACAACCTTGTTCTTATTATAGCCAGCGTTTGCACCAACCCTAAAGCGCAGATCACTTAGCTGACCATTGTACGCAAGCGTAAATTCAAATCCACGATTGTCCATACGTCCGCCGTTAACGGGAGGTAGTCGGTTTGCAATCCCAGTGGTTTGTGGAGTCGTCCCACGGTTGTAGATCAGCATCTGCGTCCGCTTGTTGTAGAAGTATTCAAAGGTAAAGTCGACGCTGTTGTTCAACACCGTTCCCTCAAGTCCGACATTGAAGTTGTTAGATTCTTCCCACGTATAATTTGGATTCTGAACGACACCCTCCATGAGGGTTTTGACAACCTGCCCATTAATCGGGTACTCACCGGGATTATAGTTCGACAGGTAAGCGTATTCCATCAGGCTGGTTGTGCCCGGGCGATAAATCTGGTCATTACCCATCTGCCCGTACGACGCCCGGATCTTGAGGAAATTGATGACAGGCAAGTTATCTGCAAAGAATTCTTCATTGGAGATATTCCATCCAACCAGTACCCCAGGGAAGAAGCCGAAGCGTTTATCCGGAGGGAAGAAGGATGAGCCATCGCGACGCCACATAAATTCCGCCAGGTACTTCTCACGGAAGTTGTAGGTTACACGTCCATAATAACCGAGACGCGCACGATTAAACGTGTTGTTATTATCATCCCCACCTGTTATAAACTGGGTCGTTCCACCGAAGAAGGGCTGATCGATCGCCCCTGAAATATAGCCACGGCGATTGGCGGAGATGAAATCAGCTTCAAATTTCTCACGGGTAACGCCCACCAGAATTCCAAGCGTGTGGTCATTGGCAAATGTCTTGTCATAGTTGAGCATACCAGTAAGATTAGTTGCCAGTCTCGTGCCCAACGATTGCGTAAGTCGAGGGTCGGTGAACGTAGACCGCAGCACGCGATTAAGCTTCGGGGTCACGCCATCCGCTTCGTAAGTCACCTTATCCCATGTATATAGATACCACGGTGTTTCCCAACGCTTCGAACGGTCTATGGTCCGGTCAACGGATCCCATAAGCGTTAGTTTTAGACCTTCTATCCAGGGATTGGTAATCTCCAGCTTACCATTGCTTTGCAGGTAATCTGTAGGATTACGATGGTATCCTGTTGCGTTGGTCGTAATCACCACCGGGTTTTGTCCATTTTCAATATCTGGTCCGGGCAAGCCATTCGGCCAGATCTCCGGTTCTGTGGGACGTCCACGCATCAGCATGCGGAAGATCGATCCTGCAGATTGCGTTGGAAAGTTTCTCGACTCCTCGCGCGCAAGAAGTCCCAGGCTTGCATTGACGTATTTGTTGATTTGCGCATCAAGGTTGATACGGAAACTGTATTGCTTGTAAAATGTCGCTGAGTTCTTATAATATGCATCCTGATTTACGTATCCAAGACCGGCGAGGTACTTCACGTTCTCGGTTCCACCACTAAGTAAAAGATTATGTCGCGATTGAGGAGACCAAGTTTTGAATGCATCGCCAAACCAGTCTGTATCCGGGTGGCCCCAGGGATCTGATCCATCGCGAAATTTCTGCACGCTTTCAGGACTGTAGTTAGCATTCACTGTTGTTCCGGTAGGGGGCGAAGTGAACGTTCCGTTTTGCTGAATACTCTGCCAGGCTGCGGACCACTCCGACGAAGGCAGATTTTTGTAAATCGGAATCTCATTCATAATCGACGCATATTCAAATGCGTTGGACATATCCGGAATACGCGTTGGCTGAGACCATCCCTGGTTGAAGTCATAAGAAATTTTTGGTGCACCAGACTTACCGCGTTTGGTTGTAACGAGGATCACGCCATTGGCAGCCCGCGATCCATAGATGGCTGCCGATGCATCTTTCAAAACAGAAATCGATTCAACCTCCTGCGGATTGAGTCTGTTAAGACCGCCGTCCCTGTCAGGGACTCCGTCGATAACAATCAAAGGATTCGGATTGCCTATGGTGTTCACGCCGCGGATACGGATAGTCGATGCGTCGTACCCAGGTTCACCGCTGGTTTGTACGGCAACAACACCGGCCAGACGTCCTGCGAAAGAATTGGAGAGGTCAACGGCGGGTGACTTTTGAAGTTCTGTTCCTCCGACTGCGACAACGGAACCGGTAACAGTCACCTTCTTCTGTTCGCCATATCCAACGACAACAACTTCTTCGAGAGATTGAACATCAGGCGCAAGCGTTACATTGAGTGTGGTCCTCCTGTTAATCGGAATTTCCTGTGTCACAAACCCGATGAATGAAAATACGAGCGTTGCGTTTTCGTCTACACTCAATGAATAGTTCCCATTGGCGTCAGACGTTGTTCCGTTAGTCGTCCCTTTTTCAACAATGTTCACTCCCGGCAGCGCATCTCCATGCGAGTCGGTGATTTTACCCGACACCTGAATGGGTGCAGGCATCTTCTTCAACCTCGCAATACGGTCAACGAGGATAATCTGCTTGCCGAGTACTTCGTAGTCGATGAGGTCCTTAAAAATTCCGTCGAGTATATCCCGGAGAGGAGCGGCCATGAAAGAGGCGCTCACTTGGTCTATATTCTTTAGGATGCGCGGACGGTAGGTAAATGCAACATCCGTTTTTGCTTCGAGTTCGGAAAGAACATCCCTGATATCGGCATTTTCGACGGTCAGGCTGACTTTTTTCTCTAAAACCTCCTGCCCGTTCGAATCCAGAGAAGCCCCCAGCACGAAACTCGCCGACATTATCAAAATCTGAATGAGCGTAATTTTCATAGCAAATAGCAAGAGTTTGCTATCACGTTTAGGTTTAATCTTCATAAATTAGTAATGTTTTTGTTTGACAAAGGACAAAAACTAGCTGTTACGTGAGTTTCTCACGTTGCACAAGGCTGATGATGCGCCAACATCATCAGCCACTTTTTTTTAAAGTCGAGTCGTAGGATTATTGCATAGGCAGGAATTTGGTTTGGTTTGGTTTAGATTGTTTGGTATCTCTTAATTGCATCCCGCACCTTCGATTTTGATCACTGCATCATTCACCGAATAGGTGGCGCCGATTGCTTTTGTTATAATCTCTATCCGCTCCATCAATCCTTCATCGGACATCTTGGTGGTAAGAACACATTCATTCCATAACGCTTCGTCAAAATCGATCTCCACACCATAATTCTCTTCAAGCACCTGAAAAATTCTGATCACGGAAACGCCATCGTATTTCATTTCAAACAGCGTTGGCTTTTCCAGTACTATCTCAGGTTTTTCAACGAGTTGTTTTGATATCTCAACAGCTTCACGATTGTATACGATCTTCTGATTTGGCGTAAGCGTTACACTGTTGGTGGGGTTCTCTTCATCTCGGGGATTTGTGTAAACGCGCACCTTCCCCGTTTTCACTGCGACTGTGATCTCGCGGTCCTTTTCATTTGCTTTGATGGTGAAACTCGTCCCAAGTACCTTGGTAACGACCTCGCGCGTGAAGACATAAAATGGACGTTGTTCATCCCGCTGGATATCAAAAAAGGCCTCGCCTGACAGCGAAACCTTGCGTGAATCAGTATCAAATTCGCTGGGATATGAGACGCGTCCTCCTGGTTGAAGCACGATGATGCTTCCATCCGCAAGACGCAACTGTTGAGGAATCTGCGTTGTATTTTCAAAACTTAGGGACTGAGTATTATCGGGAGGGACTGGGATCGCCTGCATATCTGCCACAGTTCCGGGATCAGTTTTTTGATATCGGCTCACCACCATAGTTCCGACGAGGACGAACATCGCTATGACTGCAGCTATTTTCAACCAGGTAGAAATCGAATACTTTTTCAGGTTATTCTTTTGCTGGATTCCAGACCAGATGCGTTCTCCGGTTGAAGGAGGCGGAAGCATATCGTCCTCCGGAAGGGCGTTATACCAGGCCTCGATTAATTCTTTTTCCTGTGGTGTACAATCGCCACGCTCGTACTTTTCGAGCAATTTCCTGAAATCATCCGGTTCCATACCTTATAAGACACGAACCCCGACGATTTCCCTAAACCTGGATGGCAATTAGATGGTAAAATCTCTTAAACGGACTTTTAATGCGCGAACTGACTTGGTGAGGTGGTATTCAATAGCTTTTTCCGACAATTCGAGAATGTTTGCAATCTCAGCATTCGATTTGCCTTCGATACGGCTAAGGGTGAATACCTGCCGTGATTTCTCCGGGAGTGAACTCACGGCATCCTGAATTGCTTCATCGAGATCGTCGTAGGCAACTGCTTCTTCGGTTGCGTTGGTTTGATCGGGCAGAAAAGCACGATAATAGGACCAGTACTTTTCCTTTACAAGGTTCGCCCGAATGATGTTGAGGATATTGTTTCGAACACAGGTACGCAGGTAGAGTTGCAGGTTGTTAATCAAAAGCGACTGGCGTTTTTCCCACAACACCGAAAAAACGCTTTGAATAACCTCCTCAGCTTCTTCATGAGATTGGAGCTTGCCGCGTGCAATTCGATACAAATCGCGCCAATGCGAGCGGAAGATCTGTTCAAAGGCTTTCACGTTCCCCCTTCGCAGCTCTTGCAACAGTTGTTGTTCATTGTGAATAGGCTTGGACATTATGCGCTTACCTGAACTTAGTTTTCCACTACATTCGATTTCGGAAGTTAGAAAATTATGTTCAATCGCGCATCCCGGTCAGATGAATTTGTTGCTTGACACTAAAAGACATGATGCTCCAGGCGCCTCTGATTCAAAAAGGCTGTTTGGTCTTATAGCCATGTTAAGCGAAAGTAATTGCGCGAATTTTTCCACAAGTGCGACATAATCACCCAGCAGCCGGTGGAGGATGTTGATGTTATCGGATATGAGGAAGTCCTTTTTTAAGGAGATCAGATTCTTTTGCGGCCAGTTCACGTGTGACGTCACTCAGCGCTTCCTGCACGCTGGAATAAGCCCGTATCTTCCCATTGTCGGCGAGGAAAGGTGTCTCCCAAAGTTGCACGTTGCTGGCATCGCGCGCAGTAAGGCGGACGTACATGTGGTCTTTCGGCGTTTCCCCATCGCGAAAACCCATTCGAAACGAAAGATCATGTACAGAAATCTCAATGGTAATATTGTCGATGGTAACTTTTTTTGACAGCAATTGCATAATCAAATCTTCTTTTGCGAGTGTAAAAAATGTGATTCCAACCACGCCGTACAGCTATTGTAGCCGGTCCTTAAGAATCAGCCGAAATCCAAAGACCGGCAGCTCGCCCTGGATAAAATCCAGATCAGAAGATCTCCTGAAACCCATGCGTTCATACATCGCCCAGGCTGTCTGCATCGCGCGCGTAGAGTGAATGATCATCTGACCAGCACCGCGTTCACGCGCCTTCTCAGTACAATGGAGCGTCAGCATTTTCCCTACCCCTTTGCCACGCACCTGCGGATCGACAGCCAGCAACCGAAAGCCTGCTGCATCCTGCTCCTTGGTGGCAGTGCCTCCCGATCCGTAGTAATGCATGTCATCAAAGTATACTACCGCACCAATCACTTCCTCTGAATCATCCACTGCAACCAGTAAATCAACGCCCGGCCTGGTGGTTAATTCACCAACGTTCGCAAGCATTTCATAGTATGAAGGCTGCTCTTCTTCTTTGGGGAATCCGTCTAATTGCGAATAGACGGTGACCATTAATCTACCAATCGCCTTATACTGCGATGGATGAGCGCTCCTGATGATGACATTCATTGATGATAAAGATTTTGTCGTATTAACGATGTCAACGGGCAATGGTTCGGATTCAAAAACTCAATAGCCAATCCAACGCTGAATTCATCCCGTCAGCATCTGCAGTGAACATTTCAATCTCTGGCAACATCGCAACACCACGCTCACACCGACAAATCCCGTTGGCCGCGCAGTTACGTTTTCAAATAGCAAGAACTACTCTTTCAACGTGGAAATGAAACTCACCAGGTCGCGAATTTCGCGTTTCGTTAGCAGGAGGTTCATTGGCGGCATACTTGACTGACCATACGTTTTGCTGCGTATGTCGGAAACCTGAATCACCGTATCAGGGCGATCACCAATCTTTACTGACAACTTCTGCTTGTCTTCTCCCTGAAGGATACCGCTGAGTTTCTTTCCGTTGTTGAGTTCGACGGTAACCATTCCATAACCTGGTGCGAGCCGTGCACTTGGTTCAACGAGAGCTTGCAGAAGTTCTTCACGCGATAATTTAGATGCAATATTCGTCAGCGGTGGTCCGGCATTACCACCGTAGTCGCCGACTACGTGACAACGAATGCACTGCGCCGTTTGATGGCTGTAAAATATTCGCGACCCTCTGTTCTCATCGCCTCCGAGCAACGCGCCCTGGAAGCTTGCAAGCACTGACTTGCCCTCTTCTGCGTTCGCCTTCCGGAAACGATCCTGCAATTCTGCGGATTTGGTACTGTCAATAGCTTCGGCCAGTTCGAGATTTATTTCCACGGGTAATTTTCCGCTTTCCAACTTTGTAAGCAGTCTTTCAAAGACAGGCTTCGTACGTTCAAGCGAAAGCGTTCCAAGTGTGAGCAGCGCCTGTTGTTTTTCTTCAACAGTACGGGTATTCACAACTTCTTCCAGCAGCGTTGCCATACGATCCTGCGGAAGATTCGACATAGTCAACAAATCAAGTGCGATAACCCTGACCTGCTTCTCACGGTCACGCAACGCAGTCTGCACAGCGTCGCCGGTTCTAGGATCATTAATTGCAGCAATGGACTTCAAAGCTTCTGCCCGCACTGAATGATCTGGATCCTGCGACAACCTGGCAAACAATGCGGATGACGCGTCGCGAATCCTGAGCTTGCCGACTGCTTTCGTGGCGGCGAGTCTCACCTCCGCGTTGTTGGCTCCGCAGAGTTCAACCAATGCGCTACCAGCTGCCGTCAAGATTATCTGCGGATCACGCTGCACTTCGCCGCGATATCTTCCATCAACACGATCAAGAACGGAAGGCTTAACCCACGTACTCAATGCCGCGATTGCTTCAGCACGCATGGCGGCGCTGTTCTTTTGGTTTCTGGCGAATGTCACCAGGTTCTGAATACCTTCCTGCGTTCCCGTTCTGAAATTTGCATTGATCGCGCGGCGGATGAGAGGCTCGTTGGCAAATGGCGTACGATTGAGAATGTTACCAAGTGCTGGAAGCGCAGCTTCTATAGAATGATCATCATTAATCGCACGGGCTGCTTCAGTAACAACATATTCATTCACGTCGTCGAGGAAGTTCGCGATGCCCGGAGCCTGCATGCGGCGCAGCGCAACGACAGCACCAAGACGTACCGCTGCCGAGGGATGCGTAGACAAAGCAGCGACTGCATCGGCGTTCCCAATCCGCGCCAGCGCCAGACTTGCCGCGTGTCGAAGGTATGCATCTTCATCATTGTTCGCCTCGAGCAATCCTACGAGCGGATTTACAGCCGGGCCATACGCGATACGACCTAATGCCTCTGCCGCGAAGAAGCGCGCACGGCTGTAGTCGTCTTTCAGTAGAGCAATCAGCTTATCACCGGCGTCCTTGTATCTCACGTCGCCAATCCATTTCGCCGCCTGAGCGCGAATCTCGGGATCGCTGTCGTCAAGCAGGGGCACAAGCTCGCCGGCGTACTTAATATCAACGAGGCGCGCAAGCTGACTGATACCCCATATCGCATTCACGCGCGCGAGCTGGTGCTCCCTTTGCGAGATCGCCTTTTTGAAGATCTCCATCCCTTCCCCCTTTCGCGAAGCCAGCTCAAACTGTGCTTTCTGCCGCACCCGCATATCCGCATTTTTAAGGAGTTCGCCTAACTGCTCCGACTTGTATTTTTTGAAGTCGTCCCTGATCAAACGTTCTACTTCTTTCCTTTCTGGATCAGGATTCGCTGCATCGAGTTTCCATATACGACCAAAATCCTTGGTATTCCATCCATCGATCCAGTCTGCGACAAGCATTGAACCATCAGGAGCAAAATCAATTCCGGTAGCCAACACACCCCCCAGCATTTTTTTGTGCTCACCCAGTTCGAACGTTGCTCCTTTGGGTTTAAGCTTGAAAGCATGGATTCCGGATTGAGCAGGGTTTCCGACGAACTCAGCAATGAAGAACGTGTTACGCCATTCAGGACTCAAGGCTGTGCCGGGATTGTATAACATGCCGGTGGGGCCATTCACGAAGTTGGCAATCGCAGGCGTGATATATGCGGCCTGACCTTCAAAGCGTGGGATGTAGAGCTTTTCATCCATCCAAACTTTGTATGTATTATTTTCCGGGTCGCGGTATTTTCCGAACTGCCAGTTTATGCGCCAGCCAATATCCGCACCGTTGACGACATAAACGATGCGTTCGCTTTCACCGCGGTGATCGCCGTCGTTGTCTTCACTAATGAGATTTCCATATTCGTCGAAGACAAACTCATGTGTATTTCGGTTGCCATAAGCGAAAACTTCGAAGTCGCTGCCATCAGGGTTCGCCCGAACGATGACCCCGCTGTTGGCATGATCCCACTTTTGTCCGTCAGGGCCTTCACCACTGAAACCAATATCTCCTATCTGCCAGTAGATACGACCTTCGGGCCCCACTTCAATACCTGACATACCGTGGCCACTGAATCCCACGTGAATTCCATATCCATGCGAGATTGACGTTTTCTTGTCAATTACTCCGTCGCCGTCTTCGTCTTTGGTGAGCCAGAGGTCCGGACCGATACCGACATACAGGTTATCCCCGTGCTTGAGAACTCCACCCGCGGCGTCTGTCACCTCATCGTGAAAGTCTTCAATGACCAACTGCGAAAGGTCTGCAACGCCATCGCCGGATGTATCTTCAACACGGTAGACGTGTTCCTTTTCTATCGTAAGGTCGCGCCAGTCGCGAGATCCGTCGCCATTGAGATCTGCAAGCCATGTGTTTTTGTCACTGTTCTCGGGAGAAAGCGTCTTCCTCAGAAAGGCCCGCTTCTCTTCGATATTCTTTAGTTTGATAGATTCAATTTCCCAATCCTGATGACCGCGGATATCGAATTCAGAATTCTTTTGACGATTTGTGCGGGTATAATACAGGTGACCGTTGTCGTCGATATCAATTGACACAGGGTCAGCAATAAGCGAATCCACGCCCCAGATTTTAAGGGTCAGCCCTTCGGCGAGTTGAGGTGTCACCGTTGCTTCGATGGCCTTTGCCATTTCTGCAGCCCGTGCGGGATCAAGTCGTCTAATGCTGGTATCCGCTTTTTTTTCCTGCTCCGAACATCCGATAAAAGCAACGGAAAACAAAAGAACTGCCGCGGATGATATTCCGCGGCGGAAATACATGTTGGAGATCTTCATTGGTTTGGCGTAAACAGNTGGTGAATTAACNAAAAAATTTGGAAATGACAATCGGAATGAGCGATGGCTGCACACTGCTTCATGTGTACTACGTCAGGAAATCATGAGCTGAACCGGCGAAACGGAAGTCCGCCTGCCTACGAAAGCTGATACTCCTTGCGCAGTCGTTTTTCAATCAGGAAAGGCAATATCGGGAGTAGGGAAGCTATGAAGTACCCAACCACGCGCGTGAATGACCAACGGTACTTTATCCAGCATACCAGGAGCGATGCGCCATAGGCCATAAACAGAACGCCGTGTGCCCAACCCGTTACAGTAACGGCCATCGGCATATCCAAAAAATACTTCATCGGCATAGCCACACCGAGTAATAACAGATAGGAAATACCTTCAATAAGGGCAATTAAACAAAATGTCCTTAGATTTTGATCCATGCCGCGAAGATAGCATTTATCACCTACCAAACGACATGTTTCGGACGAGCGGAGTACAACATGTGCGTGTGCTTCAGTTGCGTTTCAGCTCACGTAGAACGATGTTTCGGAATCTGATGGGTTGTCCTTCACTCTGCAGCGCGATATAACCAGACTTTAAGGGTTTACCTGGTTGCCAAATGGCAGAATCGTATCCGTCAACAACACCGCCACCCATTCTGGGTTTGGAATATTGCAGAACGGTATCGCCATTGATGATGTGTGAAATCAGTGAATCGCCCCATACCACGAGTTCGGCCTTTATCCATTGCTCCGGCAGATATGTTTTTGAAGATGAATTCAGGCAGTGGCCGTCATACGTTTCGCCCTCGTATACAATATCTGTCCCCGGCGAACACATGTTGCCTGTGGAACGTGGAGCTCCGTCAGGAAGCCCTGCAAGAAACTGCATCTCCACAGATATAGGCCAGTTCTGTTCCTTCGGCATACTTCGCGGATCCTGCGAATGAAACATGACGCCGCTGTTTAAAATCGTGTAATCCGGTGCACCCTCCTGCAGTTCACCATAAAACTGATATTCAAGTTTAAGGTGAAAATCCGAGAAAGGTTTCTCATAATACAGGTGGCCGAACTGATCATTGAATTCGCCATACTCGTCGTAGCTAACCTCAATCATGCCATCGCGAACGCGGAATGTGTTGCCAAAATTAACGGATGGCTCGTGATGATGAATCTTGACGATCCAGTTGGAAAGATCTTTTCCATTGAAGAGTTCAACCCATTCGTCGGATTGTTTTGTTTCGGATTTGCAACCCCCGAATGCTAAAGCAAGTAACGCAATTGCCAGGCGCTTTGATACTGTAAGGTCCATCATTCCGGATTTAGACTTGCTAATATACGAATGTACCTCAACTGTACAGCTCTTACATAACGGTTTACGCCAACCCGCGAACGGGCATGAAACATTTTGGGCTGCGCTTTTAAAACCCCTGTAAAAACCAGACCTTTACTAAAATGCCTGATTATGAAGACTGCCTTCAGCACAGTAGATGACTATATCAGGACGTTCCCCGAAGACGTGCAATCACGACTGAAGACGATGCGTGACCTTATCAAAAAGCTCGCACCTGATGCCGAAGAACAGATTGCGTATGGAATGCCTGCGTATAAAACGTTTAAAAAACCGCTGGTTTATTTTGCGGCATTCAAGAGCCACATCGGGTTTTACGCTACTCCCACCGGCCACGAGGCATTCAAAAAAGGCTTGAGTGTTTACAAACAGGGAAAGGGTTCCGTTCAATTCCCTCTGGATGAACCTCTACCGACAGAGCTTATTTCGAAGATTATCTCGTTTCGTGTAAAGGAGAACGAGGCAAAGGCAAAGAAAAAATGAGAGGCCCGTCAGGCCCCCTTTTTTCGCATAGCTTCGATGCCCTTTGATATCAGCCTCCATCTTGCAAAAATTCCGGCGTCATTCCACTAGCTCTTTCAGCCCATCGATTACCGTTGCCCAGTTAGCTGCGGAATGTTTTGCCTTTTCTTCATCGTAGTTGGACTGTGTTATGGTGAGTTCGGTTCCCTCCTGAACTGACTTCAGATTATAGGTAACCAGAAGGTAATTTTCAGGTTTATCCTCCATACCACTCCAGCTGCTGAAGTACGAGTAGGATATTTTTTCCATTGGCAGAAACTCCTGCACGACGCCTTTGTCGGTATATGCGTTTCCCTCGTATTCGCCAGTCCAGATAATATTACTCCCCGGTCTCCAGTCTGTTTCCTGGTTTGAACCGAAAAAATACTGTCTCACCAATTCAGGCTTTGTCAGAGCATCCCAGACCTTTTCCACGGGAGCATGTACGATAGAGCGATATGTCGATTTGTGATTTGTCTGCATGATTATCTTGTTTAGTTTCGATTGTGTTAACGAGTTTGGCGATCTCAAAGTTGAAGATGATGTGCTAATCATGGAAATTATCCACCATAGATCGAAAATACATCATTTCCACAAAATGTCAGCACGCTCCTCTGCCAACTCAAGCAGTGGCAGCATATCAGTTTACAATTGTTCTGAACGTCAAATTAACTCTGGGACGGGTGACGGACTTCGTTGGCGGCAGGCGATGCAGCCAATAGGTTTGCGTCACATCCTTCATTACAAGGAGGCTGCCGTGTTCGAGAAGGATGTCAACACGTTGCTTTGATTGCTTATGCTTGAAGCTGAACTTCCGTTCGGCACCAAATGTCACTGAAGCAATTGCGCCGTTCTTCTTCAGATCAGGTTCTCCGTCGCTGTGCCACGCCATACCTTCATCGCCGCTGTGATAAAGATTCAGCAGGCACGAGTTATAGGTTTCGCCGGAAAGAGACTCCACCAAGTATCGCAACTCCTGCAGCACTGGAATCCAGCGCAATGCGCGCTTTGTAATGCCCGAGTACTTGTATTCAAATTCCACGTTACCATACCATGCCACCTTGCGTTTCGTTTCTATGAGCTTTCCAAATACGACAGCCTGATCGTTCTTCCAAACGGCCTCGGTCAGGAGCTTCTGAAAAAAAGCATCAGCCATCGCTGGCTCGAATACTTTCCCATAATAATTCACCACGCCGTCATACGGAAGCAAATTTTTCGATGCGTCTGCAAATAGCATTTCTGGTTTTT
>Ga0065721_10005022_pt1 | contig 25227 bp, 22 predicted proteins | sample Mesricmetagenome_FD_59108 | JGI IMG/M metagenome (GOLD analysis project Ga0065721, IMG submission 59108) | Mesophilic microbial community from rice straw/compost enrichment Sample: eDNA_1 v2 (version 2) | ecosystem: Engineered > Solid waste > Grass > Composting > Bioreactor | place: USA: Davis... | reverse complement strand
TCGGCGTGCCCTTCTGGCAGGTCAAACCCGGACGCCTGCCGGAACTGCTTCGCGAAACTGTCATGGACGTGATCTAGTGGCGCAGACCCCTCTCGGTACGACCTGACCCCATGGCAGAGACAGCGCACTCCCCCAATCGCCTGACCAATATCATCGAGCGCATCGCTGCCATCCGCGCAGACCTGGCGCCGACTGCCGGGCGTATCGCCGATTTCATCACCCAGAACGCGGCCGATGTCGTCCACATGTCGGTGACGGAAGTGGCCGAGCGGGCCGGAGCGAGCGAGGGCAGCGTCGTCGGGCTCTGCCAGCAATTGGGTGCGCGCGGCTTCCAGCAGATCAAGATCGCGCTGGCGCGCGACCTCGTGCAACCCGTCCAGTTCATCCAGGAAGACCTCAACCCGGCCGATGGCCTCTCCGACGTCATCGCCAAGATCTTCGGGGCAGGCCTTCGCGCGCTGCAGGACACGCAGAACGCGCTCGACGTCGGCGAGCTCGCCCGCGCCGTCGCAACCATCCGCAAAGCCAAACGTGTAGAGGTCTTCGGCATCGGCTCGGCCGCACCCATCGCCGAGGACGCGACCTACCGCCTGCTGCGCATCGGCATCAACGCGCGCGCCAGCGTCGACAGCCACGTGCAGGCGATTACCGGATCGCTTTGCGATCGCGACGTCGCGGTCCTGACCATCTCCCATTCCGGCTCGACCATCGAGACGCTGACGGCCACCAAGCTTGCAAAGGAGGCTGGGGCCACGACCATCGCCGTCACCAATTTCGGGCGCTCGCCGCTCCTCAGCCACACCGATATCGTGCTGCATACGCTCGCGCGCGAGACCCAGTTCCGTACCGAAGCGATGACCAGCCGCATCGCCCAGCTCGCCGTCGTCGATACGCTGATCGCGGCATTGGCTCTGGCCGACTACGAACGCGCCGTCAGCACCATCGACAAGACCTTCGATGTGCTTTCGACCAAGCGGGTATAAGCGGATGTTTTTTTGCTAGAGCCTGCCTATCCGCTTTGCGCCCCTTGAGGCCTCCTTTTCCGATTTCCTGAAAGGTGACGATCCGTTCAGATCGAGGCAGCCTTGGATTCGAGGCGTCGGGCATCGAGCGAGACATCGACCTGCGCCAAGTCCGCTCCCAAGCACAAGGACGGGATCGAGGCTGTCGCTGGCCTCATCGACCTGCATATCGCGGATATGAAGGAAGTTGGCAAGCAATTCGGTCGTTGCAANGTTTAAGTCGAGTTGCTGCAAGCAGGCCTGAAAGCCGAACCTCCCNGACCCGTGAGCGGGCNGCNAGTTGGCGATGGACTCCGACAGCTGACTTTCAGGTCTGGCCGTCCCNGGTTGGGGCGGGGGCCTTAAATCCGAGGCCAGGTGTCCGAGAGGCGATAACCGCCTTGCCATGGGTCGGAGGGATCGAGCATTTCAGTGCGCATACCGGTGATCCAGGCCCGTCCCGAGATCGACGGGATGATCGCGGGCTTGCCGCCGAGCATGGTGTCCGCCTCTATGCGGCCCAGGAATTCCGAACCTATGATCGATCGGGCAAGATAACGGTCGCCGACCTGCATCTCGCCCTTGGCGCGAAGCACCGCCATGCGGGCGGAAGCGCCCGTGCCCGTGGGCGAGCGGTCAATCTTGCCGGGCTGGATGGCGACGGCATTGGCGGCGGTCAGCATGCCGTCGCGCCGCTCGAGCGGCGCAGCAATCTGGCAGAAGGAGAAGTGCGTCCACTCCGGGTTCGTGGGATGGGTGAACTTCATCTGCTCGTTGGCAGCGCGGGTGATGCGGATGCCGACCTCTGCGAGCTCGCGGGCCTCGTCGGGCGCAATTTCGAAGCCGAGGTCCCGGGCATCGACGATAACGAAGCTGTCGCCGCCATAGGCAGTGTCCACGCTCAGGGTACCGATGCCCTCCACCTCGAGCCTTGCATCCAGCATCGCGGCGAAACTGGGGACATTGGTGACGGTGATCCGCTCGGCCTTGCCGTTGCGGCATTGCGCAACCACTTCGACGATCCCGCCGGGCGCTTCCAGCACCAGGCGGGTCTCCGGCTCGGTCATGGGGATGATGCCCGTGTCCAGAAGGACGGTTGCGACGCAGATCGAATTGGATCCCGACATGGGCGGGGTGTCTTCCGGCTCCATGATGATGAACCCCATCTGCGCCGTCGGGTCCTTCGGCGGCACGAGCAGATTGACGTGCCGGAAAACGCCCCCGCGCGGCTCATTGAGGACCAGGTTCCGCAACGTTCCGTCGCGGGCGACGAAGCGGGACTGTTCCCACAGGGTTTCGCCCGGCGGCGGGCTCACACCGCCCACGATCACATCGCCGACTTCGCCTTCGGCATGGCAGCCGACGATCTGGATCGTACGGGAGCTTCTCAAGAGGTCACCTCTTCCGGCGTTTCGCGGGCGCTGAGCCCTTGTGCCTCGAAATGTAAACTGAAGCCGTCTGCTGTCACGGGCGAGAACTGCCGCTCGCCGCCTCAACGCCTCCGGTCTATCGGAATGCCGTTCCGGCTTCGGCGACCCGCACGAGATAGCTCACGCCCACGGGAATGATCTCGTCGTTGAAGTCATAGGTGTCGGTGTGAAGGCCGCTCGTGCTGCCGTTGCCGATGAACACGTAGGCGCCCGGGCGGCGTTCAAGCATGAAGGCGAAATCTTCGCCGCCCATCATCGGGGTCATGGCGGTATCGACTTTGTCGGCCCCTACGATGCCCGAGGCGACTTCGCCGGCGAGGCGGACGTGGTCCGGGTGGTTGACGGTCACCGGATATCCGCGCCGGAAATCGAGCCTGGCGGAAGCCCCGAATGCCTTGGCGACGTTCTCGACCACGGCGCCCATCTTCGCTTCCACGAGGTCGCGGCCGGCCGGATCGAGCGTGCGGACGGTGCCCGAAAGCCTGGCTTCCGAAGCGATCACGTTGTAGGCGCTGCCCGCCTCCATCCGCGTTATCGACAACACCGCGGAAGAGAGCGGATCGAGATTGCGCGCAACGATGGATTGCAGCGCCGTTATCATGTGACCCGCCACGAGCACGGGATCGATCGCCAGGTGCGGCCAGGCCGCATGGCCGCCCTGCCCCGTGATCGCGATCTCGAACTCATCGGCGGAGGCCATGATGGCTCCGGGACAGGTGGCGAAGGCCCCCTCCGGCAGCCCGGGCAGATTGTGCATGCCGTAAACGGCTTCGATACCGAAGCGCTCGAACAGACCGTCCTCGGCCATGGCGAGCCCGCCGGCGCCGCCTTCCTCGGCGGGCTGGAAGATCACGACCACGGTGCCGTCGAAATTGCGCGTCTGAGCCAGGTGCCTTGCGGCGCCGAGCAGCATGGCGCTGTGCCCGTCATGGCCGCAGGCGTGCATCAGGCCCGGATTGGTGCTCGCGTGCCCGACCCCGGTCGCTTCGGTGATCGGCAACGCGTCCATGTCGGCCCGCAGNCCGATGGTGCGCCCGCCGGGGCGGCCGTTGATGACGCCGACCACGCCCGTGCGCCCGATGCCCNTCACCACCTCGTCCACGNCGAANCTTTCGAGCAGTTCGGNGATTTTCCCGGCGGTGCGGTGCACCTCGTAGAGCAGTTCGGGATGGGCATGGAAATCGCGGCGCCAGGCCTTGATCTCCTCATGCATGTCGGCAATCGAGTTGATGATCGGCATCGGCTGACCCTTAGAGAATGTCGTCGCGGATACAGGCTTTGAGATGTCCCGGCGCAACCTCGCGCAATTCGGGGCGGACCTGGGCGCATTGGGGCAAGGCATAGCGGCAGCGGGTTCGCAGCACGCAACCGGAGGGCGGGTCGATGGGGCTGGGGATGTCACCCTCGAGCACGATCCGTTCGCCTCGCCGATCGGGATCGGGAACCGGAGCGGCCGAGAGCAGCGCCTCGGTATAGGGATGCCTCGGGGCGGCGTAGAGGGCCCTGCTGGGCGCGATCTCCATGATCCTGCCCAGATACATGACGATCACCCGGTCGCAGAAATGCTCGACCACCGCCAGATCGTGGGCGATGAACAGGATCGTGAGCCCTAGTTGCTCCTTGAGGTCCTGCAGGAGGTTCAACACCTGGGCCTGCACCGAAACATCGAGCGCGGAAACCGGTTCGTCGGCGACGATGAAGCCGGGGGACACCGCGAGCGCGCGGGCAATGCCGATGCGCTGGCGCTGGCCGCCGGAAAATTCGTGCGGATACCGCTGCGCAGCGTCGACGGGAAGTCCCACGAGTGCGAGCAGGCGCTGGACTTCGGCCTCGCGCTCTGCCCGCGTGCCGAGCCCGTGGATCTCCATGCCTTCGGCGATGAGCTCGCCTACCTTGCGGCGCGGGTTGAGGCTGGCGAAGGGGTCCTGGAACACCATCTGGATCTTGCGCCGGAAGGCCATCATGTCCCTGGCCGACAGGTGGGAAATGTCGGTACCCTCATAGACGATCTCGCCTTCGGTGGGATCGGTCAGGCGCATGATGGTGCGGCCGACGGTGGTCTTGCCGGAACCGGATTCACCGACCAGCCCCACCACCTCGCCCCGCCCGATGGCAAAGCTCACGTCATCGACGGCATGAACTACGCGCTTTTCGCGCGAGAACGGCTTGCCCTTGACCGGAAATCGCTTCGAGAGCCCACGCACATCGAGAAGTGTGGTCGCTGCGTTCATTTGCCCACCTCCTGCCAGCGGATGCAGCGGGCGCCATGGTCCGGGCCGACATCGAACAAGGGGGGTGGTGCCGCGCGGCACGCCTCGATGGCCAGCGGACAGCGCGGAGCGAACCGGCAGCCCGCGGGCAGAGCCAGCGGATTGGGGGGAGCGCCGCCGATGGTGTCGAGCCTGCGCGGGCGTTCGCCCTGCTCCTGGCTGCGCCCCGGCATCGGTATCGATTTGAGCAGGCCTACCGTGTAAGGGTGGCGGGGCGTCGAAAAGATCGTGCGCACCGGCCCTTCCTCCACCACCTGCCCGGCATACATCACCGCGACACGGTCGGCGATCTCGGCCACGACGCCAAGATTGTGGGTGATGAAGAGCACCGACATGCCGATTTCGTTCTGGAGCCGGCGGATCAGGTCAAGAATCTGCGCCTGAATCGTCACGTCCAGCGCCGTCGTCGGCTCGTCGGCGATCAGCAGCGCCGGCCGGCATGAAAGGGCGATGGCGATCATCACGCGCTGACGCATGCCGCCCGAGAGCTGGTGCGGATAGTCGTCGACCCGGCTTTCAGGCGCGGGAATGCCCACGAGCCGCAGCATCTCGATGGCCCTGGCGCGCGCTTCGGCCTTGGACACATCCTGATGCAGCCGGATCGCCTCGATGATCTGGTCGCCGATCGACCACACGGGATCGAGGCTGGTCATGGGCTCCTGGAAGATCATGGCGATGTCGTTGCCACGTACCTTGCGCATGGCTTTTTCGTCGAGCGTGCGAATATCGATCGGCGTTGCGCCGGGCCGGTTGAGTCGGATGGTGCCGTCGTCGATCGAGCCGCCGCCGCGCGCAACGAGGCGCATGATCGAAAGCGATGTGACGCTCTTGCCCGAGCCGGATTCACCCACCACGCCCAGCGTACGGCCCGGCGCGATGGAGAACGAAACATCGTCGACGCTCCTGACGGTGCCGCGCGGCGTCTTGAACGACGTCCTGAGGCCCGAAACCTCGAGCAGCGGAGCGCTGGAGGCGAAACCGGCCATGGCCTTAGCTCCTTCTGACGCGCGGGTCGACATAGCCATAGAGGATGTCGACCAGCAGATTGACGCCGATGTAGATGATGGCGCTGAGCATGATGAAGGCCTGAACCACCGCATAGTCCTGGCGCAGGATGCCGTCGATCACCAGCGTTCCGATCCCCGGCCAGGCGAAGATGCGTTCGACCAGAACGCTACCGCCGAGGAGTTGCGCGAGGATCAGGCCGCCGGCGGTCAGGGTGGGCAAAAAGGCGTTGGGCAGGATGTGCCTGAAATGGGTGGTGACCGGCGCCACGCCCTTGGCGTGAAGGACGGTGACGAACGGCTCGTTCACCACGTCCAGCATGTTGGCGCGCAGGAGCCGCACGAGATAGCCGAAAGGTCCGAGCGCAAGGGCGAACGAGGGCAGCGCCAGATGATGAAAGGCTGTCGCAACCCCCGAGAAGTTGCCGGCGAGGAGATAGTCGAGCGTATAGAGACCGGTGCGGATTTCCTCTGGCGCCGGCCCGCGTCCGACCGGACCGGGAAACCAGCCGAACTGCTCGAAGAACACGATGAGGAACAACAACGCCAGCCAGAAGGGCGGCACGCCGACGCTGATGAACGAGACCAGCCGCAAGAGGCGATCGAGCCAGACCGACCGGAGGTAGTTGATCGCCACCGTGATCGCCACGGCGCCGGTGAAGGCGAAGAGAAAGGCATAGAGCGCCAGCTCGGCACTGGCGGGCAGCCGTTGCAGGATCTGGGACAGCACCGGCTGGCCGGCGCTGTAGGAAAAGCCCCAATCGCCGGAAAAGAACGAGACGATATAGTCGAAATACTGCACCGGCAGCGGCTTATCGAGGCCGAGCGCCGCGGTGACCTGGGCGATCACCTCCTCGGTGGCGAAAGGGCCGGCGATCAGCCGCGCGGGATTGGTGGGCACGGCGCGCAAGAGTACGAACGCCAGGACCGAGGCTCCGAAGATAGTGACGATGGCCGATCCGACGCGAGCAAGCAGGAAGTTGATCATCTCTTGCTCCTATACCGCCAGGCTCGCGCCGGACTTGGGATCGTAGATATCGCGCAAGCGATCGGCGATGAGGTTGGCCGAAACCGCCAGGGCAAAGATGCCGAGCCCCGGGAACAGGCCCAGCCACCACTGCCCCGTCAGTGCGAAGGCCAGCCCCTCGGTGATCATCGTGCCCCATTCCGGGGTCGGCGGCTGGATGCCGAGCCCGACAAAGCCCAGGGCGGCGAGGGTGAGGATGGAAAAGGAGAAGACCGAGGACGCCTGGATGAAGATGGTCGACGTGGTCTGCGGCAGGATGTGCAGGCGGATCAACCGGAAATTGGATGCTCCCAGTGCCTGCGCGGATTCCACATACATCAGCGTGCGCAGCCTCAGCACTTCGGAACGCAACAGGCGGTAATACCAGGGGATGGCGGCAAGGATGACGCCGATCGAGGCCGAAACGATGCCGGGTCCCAGACCGATCGCCACAGCCATGGCCAGGATCAGCGGCGGAAAGGCGAGGATCGCGTCCATCACACGGGAAACGAGAACGTCGAACCAGCCGCCGACCAGGCCAGCCAAAAGGCCCAGCGTGCCGCCGATCAGCGTTCCGGCGATGGTGACGCCAACGGCGACACCGATCGAGACCTGAGCGCCCTGGATGAACCGGGCAAAGACATCGCGTCCCACGTCGTCGGTGCCCATGGGGTGTTCGAGACTGGGGGGAAGGAGCGAGTTGAGGATATCGACGCGCAGCGGATCAACCGGCCAGAACAGGCGCCCGAACAGCGCCAGGAACATGATGATGCCGAACAGCAAGACCCCGAACAGCAGTTCCCGATCGTTAGCCAATTGAGCAAGAAGGCGTCGCACCAGACCTGGCCTCGTGTTGTTCGGGATTGGTGAGTGACGCGGGTGAAGCCCGCATCACTCGGGATCGCGCTTACGCAAAGGCGTGAGGGTAATGCTCTCTTGCGTAGGCTTCGGTGATGTAGCCGTCTTCGAGGTCGCGCCTGACCATCTCGACGGGCCGCTCGGCCGGATTGCCGTATCCGCCGCCACCGCCGGTCCTCATCTGCAGCACCGAGTCCTTGGGCATGTGGAAGTGGGTCGCCTTGGCGATGGAATGGACTTGCCCATCCGGCATCTCGGCATAGCAATTGTTGGGCCGCGCTTCCTTGCCGCCTGCCAGGCCCCACGGAGCGTTGAGGGAACGTTCGAAAACCGTCGTGATCAGCGTATCCTCGGTCATGCGGATATCGAGGTTGAGCCCCGGCCCGCCGCGCCATTTCCCTGGCCCCACCGAGTCCTCGGCGAGCGCAAGCTGCTCGATGATCCAGGGATTGCGGTGCTCCCAGACCTCGGCGGGCGTGAACCGGGTCGCGGATTCGGCGATGTGGAGCATGGTGCCGCCGTCGCCGCCGTCCCAGGCCCCCTGCCCCGTCGGCAGCGGCGTGCCGTCGGCCCAGGGCTGGCGCGTTTCCTCGCGCTGCCCCCAGGCGACCAGCGAGCAGATGCAGCCGCCCGATTGAGCCGGCACGGCCTTGGGCAAGGCATTGGACACCGCGTTGTAGATCACCTCGATCGATTGCAGGCCCGGCCAGCCGTAGATGAAGGACGGAGCGGGCGGCAGCGGATCGAACATCGAACCCGGACGGGTGATGACCGTCAGCGGCCGGAAGTGCCCCTCGTGGGGCGCTTCGCCATAGCCGGCCAGCATGGTGATCGCGACGCGGCTGGCCGAAATGGTGGTCGGCAACGGCGAGTTGGTGGGACCGACCTGTTCGTCGGGGACGCCCGAGAAGTCCAGCGTCACGTCCGACCCGTTCACCTCGAGCACGATCTCGAACGGGATGCGGTCCTTGGTGACGCCGTTGTTGTCCATCTCGCCCTTGCCGACATAGCGGCCATCGGGGATCTTCTCGAAATAGGACCGTACGATGCGCTCGCCGTGATCGAACATGTTGTCGACGGCCGCCCGGTAAGTGTCGAGCCCGAAGCGTTCGACGACTTCGAGGAGCGACTTCACCCCCACCCGGCAGCCGGTGACCTGGGCGTCGAGGTCGCCGCGCACCATGTGCGGCACGCGGGTATTGGCCATGATCATGCGGAAGACGTCCTCGTTGAGGACGTTCTCCTTGTAGATCTTGACGCCCGGGAAGATCACGCCTTCCTGGAACACGTCGGTGGTGTCGGTGCAGTAGGGATCCTTGGCGCCGATGTCGAGCCAGTGGCCCTTGATCGCGGTGTAGCCGATCAGCTCCTCGTCGCGGAAGAACACGGGCATGATGATGACCATGTCCTGGGGGTGCGATCCGGTGCCGAAGGGCCAGTTGTAGATCAGCGCATCGCCGGGCCTCAGCGTTTCGGGCCCGCCATTGGCCTTGACCGCCTCGGTGATGCAGAAGGACAGCGTGCCCATGAACATGGGCAGCGACGGCGCCTGGGACAAAAGCCGAATGTCCTTGTCGTAGATCGCCACGGCGAAATCGAGCACTTCGTAGATGATGGGCGAGAACGAGGTGCGGATGAGCGCCCGCTTCATCTGGTTGGCGGCGGAATTGAGCGCATGCCGGATCACTTCGGTGGTGATCGGATCGGCCTTGGCTTCGGTCGTGCGGCCGAACTTGCCTGCGTTATGGACGACGGGTTCGTATCTCTTGGCCATCTTAGTGTGTCCGCTCCAGAATGATCTCGCCGGCCTTGCCGCTCGAAATGGTCCATTGGACGTCGACATAGGTCGTCGTCGTTTCCTCGGTGATGATCGCGGGGCCCTTGACCTTGCCCGAGATTTTCCCGCGCGGAATGATCCGGAAGGGCACCCGCGCCTTGCTCTCGAAGGAGTAGACGTCCATCACCCGATCGTCCTCGCCGTCGGAGCGCTTGGGCGTGTAGCTCAGCTCGCGCCGCGGCAGGAGCACGGTGGTGCTGGCGCGGATCGAGACGAGCTCGACATCCTGGTTCATGGTGGCGCCGAAGGTGCGGGCGTACTCGGAGACGAACCGCTCGAGGATGACCTCCTCGGTTTCGGTCACCTTGCCATCTTCGACTTCGACCTCGATCGAAAGCGTATGCTCCTGGCCCTTGTAGCGCAGGTCGAGACGGCCCGACTGCACGGCATCGTCCGCGTGGGCGGCGCTGCGTTCGGTGAGCGTCGTAAACAGTTCAGCGAGCACCGAATTGACCTCGGCAAGGGCACCGGGGACAAAATCGATCACCCGGGTCCGCGCCGCCGATTGCACCATGTCCGCGCCCAGAAGCCCCCAGGCCGAGAAATTGCCGGCCAGCGGCGGGATGACGACGTGGTTCATCTCGAGTTCGTCGGCCAGAAGCGTCCCCATCAATGGCCCCGCGCCACCGAAGGGCAGGAGCGTGATGGTGCGCGGGTCGAGCCCCTGATCGAGGGAGATCTCGCGCATGGCGTTGGCCATGGCGGCCGACGAGATGCGCATGACGCCGGCGGCGGTCGCCTCGACATCCTGGCCAATATGGGTACCGACCGCTTCCAGAGCCGTGCGGGCCTTTTCGATATCGAGATGGATGCCCGAAGCGAGGTCGCCCGGCCCGAGCATGCCGAGCCATGCGGCAGCGTCGGTCATTGCGGGCTCGGTACCTCCCTTGCCGTAGCAGGCCGGCCCCGGTACGGCGCCGGCCGAACGCGGGCCGACGCGCATCAGGCCACCCGGATCGATATGGGCGATCGAGCCGCCGCCCGAGCCGATCGAGCGCACGTCCACCCAGGGGCTCTGGATCGGCATGTTGTCGATGACGCCCTCGAAGAGGACCTGCGGCTTGCCGTCGATCACCAGGGCAGTGTCGAAGCTCGTGCCGCCCACATCGGCGGTGACCAGAGCCTTGATGCCCAGCATCCTGGCCAGTTCGCTGGCGCCCTGGGCGCCACCGACCGGACCGGACATGATGGTCTCGAACGGCCGATCCTCGGCCTCTGCGAAGGTCATCGAGCCCGAGCCCGAACGGGTGATGAGCGAGGTTCCCTTAAAGCCCAGCTCACGCAACCGGCCATCGAGGCGGCGCAGGTAGTTCGACATGCGACCGCGCACGAAGGCGTCGATGCAGGTGGTCGAGGTACGCTCGTATTCCCGGTACTCGCCCGAAATCTTATGCGATAGGGAAATGCCGCCCTCGAATCCTTCGCCGCGCAGGATGCGCTCGACGGCCAGCTCGTGCTCGGGATTGGCATAGGCGTTGATGAGGCTGACGGCGATGGCGTCGACCTTTTCGGCGATCAGCTTCCGGGCAGCGGCCTTGACCGTTCCTTCGTCGAGCGGGCGATACTCGGCTCCGCTGCCGAGCATGCGGCCGTCGACCTCGAGGCGCAGGCGGCGCGGCACCAGCGGCTCGGTCTGCTTCCAGAACAGGTTGTACATCTCGGCCCGGTCGCCGCGACGGATTTCGAGAACGTCGCGGAAACCGGTGGTGGTGATCAGGCCGACCTTGGCGCCCCGCCGCTCGAGCAGGGCGTTGAGGCCGACCGTGGTGCCATGGAGAAAGAACCCGGCTTCCTCGATGATGTTCTTGGGCACGTGCTGGATGATCGCATCGACCACCCCCTGCTCGGGCGCGGAGGGAACCGTCGGGACCTTGCCCTCCACCGTCTCGCCCGTCCGCTCGTCGAAATAGACGAGATCGGTGAATGTGCCGCCAATATCGACACCAATACGCGTTGCCATTTAAGTATTTTTCTCCTGGAAAGGTCTATTTCGCCCAATAGCGATAATCGGGGAGCGGAGAGAAGGTGAACTCGGTCACCGCATCGGAGAGCACGACCACCGGCTGATCCTCGAAGAACAGGATCTTGGGGTATTCGCCGCGCCAGATTTCGGTCACCTGGTCCATGATCTCCTGGCGCTCGGCCTGGTCGGACGAGGCGCGAAGCTGCTCGATGAGGTTGTCGACGTCCTCGTTGCAGTACTCGGTGAGGTTGTTGGAGTTGTCGCAGTCGACGTCGTAGCCCCAGTAGTAGCCGACCTCGAACACGCCCGGCCCGTCGAGGCGCATCAGTGACTGCACCTGATGGGACTGGGAAAGGTCCTGGAACTCGGCTGCCGGTGCGACGCGGATGTTGAGGTTGATGCCCAGTTCGGCCCAGGTGCTCTGGAGGATGGTGGCGAGCTGCTGCTGGGTGGCATCGCCCTCCTGGATCATCACCTCGACATCGACCGGAGTGGCGACGCCGCTTTGAGCGATCAGCTCGCGCGCGCGTTCGAGATCAAACGGGATCGGCTGGCTCAAATCGGCATTGAAGCCGGGAAGGCTCGGCGGGATGGGCCCGTAATAGAGCGTGCCGTAGCCATAGGCCACGCGCTGGACGATATCCTCATAGGGCACGGCATGGGCGACGGCTTCGCGGAACAGCGGATTGTCCCAGGGCGCCTTGGTGTTGGGCAGCATCATCTGCTGCACGAAGGGATTGCTGTAGGCGATCACCCGGGTGCCCGGATTGTTATCCATGGTGGTCACGGCCTGCTTGGCAAGGCCGAAGGTGATGTCGGCCTGGCCGGTCCGCGCCTGGAGCAGCAAGGTGGGCGCCGCGGTGATCCAGTTGACGTTGATGACGTTCGAAGCGGGGGCTTCGCCGGCAAAGTTGGGGTTGGCGACCATGCGGGCGCTCTGGTTGGCGGTGTAGGATTCGAGCAGGAAGGGGCCGGATTCGGTGACATTGGCCGCCATGTACTCGTTGGGCTGGCCCGGCACGACGCCACCGTTGGCCTCGACGACGGAGGGATCGACGATGGAAGCCGCGTGGGTCGCCAGATCGCCCAGCATGTTGCCGTTGGGCTTGTTGAGGGTGATGACCACGGTCAACGGATCGACGGCTTCGATGGATTCGAAGATCACCGGATCGATATGGCCGTCCGTGAGGAAAAACCGGCCGCAGCCGGCCATGTCGAGCACGCGCTGAAAGGAATAGCGCACCGCCTCGGCATCAACGGGGTTGCCGCTTTCGAAGGTGAAGCCGTCCTTGAGATGGAAGGTATAGGTCAAGCCATCGCCGCTTACTTCCCAGGAGTCGGCGAGATAGGGCTCGATGGTCGAATAGTCGACCACGCGGGTGCCCTCCGGCCCCTCGGTCGTCCCGTGCTGGACGAGCCGTACGTAGAAATTCTGCAGGAAGCTGATCTCCTGGAGACCGCACGCCCATGCAGGATCGAGCGTGCTCGGCGCCACGGCGCTGTTGACGACGAGATCAGAGCTTTGCGCCAAGGCAAGCCCGGAAAAGCCGCTGATACCGACCAAAAGCGCTGCCGCGAGCGGCAATCTCCCCTTGTTTCCGATACGCATCCGATAATCCCTCTCTCGAATTGCGGGCGTCAAAAGAGATGCACGCGAGCGTGCCCGGGCGCTCTCTACGCCCCTCGAAGAGCGCGCCTAAAGGAAACTATTTTCCGATAGTACACACCGCCCACCCCCTGTCAATCGACCTGTGAACAAAAACTCGCCGTCCCGCGCAGCAGCCTCTATTTTGCTCACCGCCTGAAATGTCCGGATTTCCGAGCGCATAAGCTCCTCACGGCCGGCGAACGTGCATCGACCACCTATTGCAAAGGCGGCGCGGATCACCCTATATGTTTCGCATAGGAAACATCGTTCCACCGGACTCAACCGGAGTTCCTCGTGCCCTCGACCATCGCGTATTCAGACCTTGTCGCTCTCTTGCGATCCATTTTTCTGCGGCATGGCACGCGCGACGACGTCGCGGCACTCCTGGCCGAGAACTGCGCCATGTGCGAGCGCGACGGCGCTCATAGCCATGGCATCTTCCGGATGAGGGGCTATGTCGACTCGCTCAGTTCGGGCTGGGTGAACGGGAAGGCCAATCCCGTGCTCGAGGATGTCGCTCCCGCGTTCTGCCGCGTGGATGCCGATAATGGTTTTGCCCAGGCCGCGCTTGCGCTCGGACGAGATATGGCGATCGAAAAGGCCCGTACGAACGGCGTTTCCATTCTCGCGATCCGCAATTCCCATCACCTGAGCGCCCTTTGGCCCGACATCGAGCCGTTCGCGCGCGACGGGCTCGTCGCGCTCAGCGCCGTCAACAGCTTTGCCTGCACCGTTCCCTTCGATGGCAGGAGCGCCCTTTTCGGAACAAACCCGATCGCCCTTGCCACACCCGTCGCGGGATCGGGCGAACCGCTGGTCTTCGACCTTGCAACCTCCGCCATGGCCAATGGGGACGTTCAGATTTCCGCCCGCACCGGGACAAGCCTGCCGCCCAATTCGGGCGTCGACGCAGAAGGCAAACCGACCACCGACCCGCAGGCCGTGCTCGATGGCGGAGCGCTCTTGCCTTTCGGGGGGCACAAGGGCTCCTCGATCTCGATGATGGTCGAGCTTCTGGGCGCCGCGCTCACTGGAGGCAATTTCTCCTTCGAGTTCGACTGGTCCGGATACAAGGGCGCACAGACGCCCCATACCGGGCAGTTCATCCTGCTCATCGATCCCGTCCGTGGCGGCGCCGAACAGTTCGGGCTGCGGGTCGAGACGCTGATCGAGCGCATGAAGGCGGCCGGGGTCTCCCGATTGCCGGGGGACAGGCGGATCGCAAATCGGCGGAAGGCCGCCGAGGACGGCATCCCCATTTCACATGACGACCTTGCGGCGCTCGAGGCATTGGCCGTAGCCTAGAAACGCAAATCGAGAACTGGTCGCCCTGATGAACAATCCCCTCGGCAAGCCGAACGAACATCGGCCGCAGCGCAAGCCGGCCTCATCGATCGGCGATACGCTGCGCCGGATGCGTCAAGCCCGCGGACTGACCCTCAACGAGCTGGCGCGCCGGTGCGATCTGGCACCTTCGACGCTCTCGAAAATCGAGAACGGCCAGATGTCGCCTACCTACGATACGATTCTCAGCCTCGGCGAGGGGCTGGAAGTCGACGTGGCGGACCTGTTCTCCGAGCGTCAGACAGCGGCGGTGAGCGGCCGGCGCACCGTCACCCGCGCTGGTGGCGGGGTGATGCACCAGACCGACCAGTATGACTATGAGATGCTGTGCACCGATCTGGCCAACAAGCAGTTCGTGCCGCTCAAGGCTAGGGTCAAGGCCAACACGATCGCCAGGTTTTCAGACATGCTGTCCCATCCGGGCGAGGAATTCGTCTACGTCCTCTCCGGCGAGGTCGAACTGCACACCCAGTTCTATGCTCCTACCCGGCTCGTTGCCGGCGACAGCGCCTATTTCGACAGCACCATGGGCCACGCCCTGCTCAAGGCCTCCGACGAGGACGCCGAAGTGCTCTGGATCTGCTCGCGCGTCGTCGAACCGCTCCGGAGCTAGCTCAGGACCGCGGCGGCACTCGCGGTTCGGCCTCCGGCTGCCGCCCCGCGGCGAAAAGACCGAGATGGGGCAACCCTCTTCATACAAGCGCCGTACAGTAGCTGAGATTTCAACGGCCCACCCCACCGTCACGCCCGATATCGAGACTGGATAATCGAGACCACAGCACGCTCGTACCGGTGCGGCTATCGGCTCGCCTTCTCGTGACCGAATGTCCTTCTGTAGGAAAGCGGGGTTGTGCCGACCAGACGCTGGAAGTGATGGCGCATGGTGTCGGCGGAGCCGAGGCCCGCCTGGTAGGCGATCTGGTCCACGGTCATGATCGTCGTCTCCAACATCTCCTTTGCGAGCCTGATGCGCTCACGGAGCAGCCATTCGTAAGGCGTGTGGCCGGTCGCGGCCTTGAAGCTCCTGAACAAGGTGCGGGAGCTCATGGCCGCCAGCCTCGCGAGTTCGTCGACGGTGTATTCCCGTGTCGGATCGCGACGCAGCTGGTCGATAAGCCGCGCGAACGCAGTTCCCGCGGCTGGCGGCACAGGACGGTCGAAGTATTGAGCCTGTCCACCGTCTCGGTGCGGGGGAGCGACCATCATGCGCGCGACCTTGTTCGCCTCGCCGGCACCGAAATCAGCCCGGATCACATGCAGCAGCATGTCGATGCCGGCAGCACCTCCTGCGGAAGTGACTATGTCCCCCTCGTCGGCGTAGAGAACATCGGGGTCGACACGGACCTCCGGATACGCGTCCTGCAGCTCCTGGGCCCACCTCCAGTGAGTTGTGGCCCGCCGCCCATCCAGCAGCCCGGCCGCAGCCAGGACGAATGCACCGGTGCAGATCGAGGCGATACGGGCGCCGCTCGCGTAGGCTTCCTTCAGCGCTTTGCAAATGCTCGCCGGAACAGGGCCCATTCGCCATCCGGGCACCACGACCAAAGCAGCGCCGACAAGGGACGACAACGGGGACCCTCTCTGGATGGTCACGCCCCCCTCTCCGCTGAGGGGCAGCGTTTCCGCACAGATGTCGAGGCTATACCAGCGCGAGCCGATTTCATCGCCGCGTTCGCGCAGCGCATCCATGGCGATCGCATACTCGAACAGGTTCAGCCCCTCGTAAGCGAGGACGGCCACCTTCGGGCGGGGATGCAGGTCCAGGTGATGCACATTCATCTACGGTGCAAACTCCAATGTCCCCCGAGCATAGTGCGTCGCTTGTGCACAGCCACCATGCCGGTGTCCGCTTGGCAGCATCTTCCCCAACAATGGCAATAACGCCAGCCCTCAACCGGAGACCGGCGACGTACGATCGGCAGCACCACAATGCAGAGTGCCGCGATGATCCTCTATTTCCATGACCTGCTCTATCCACGCAAAGCTTGTGCCGCGGCGGCCTACCTCGAGGCCCCCGTCACTCTCGAATGGGTTGACGTGGGCCACGATCGCCACAAATCGCCCGAGTTTCTCGCGCTCAACCCCAACGGTCTTTTGCCGGTGCTGGTCGACGGTGAGCACGTCATCTGGGAGTCCAATGCGATCCTGTGCTACCTGGCGGGCAGGACCCGCCCCGATTTCTGGCCTACCGACTCGCGGCATGTCGAGTTGATCCGGTGGCTGTCCTGGGATGCGGCCGCCTTCAGCAACTATGCCGGTGCCCTGTATTTCGAACTCTACGTGCGCCGGCGGTTCGATCTGGGCTTGCCGGACGAGGGCGCGGTAGCGGAAGCGCGTCAGCGCTTCGATGGTTGCGCCGCTGTTCTCGATGCACATCTATCCGGTCGGGATTGGGTCGTCGGCGAGGCGCCGACCGCGGCGGACTTTGCTCTCGGCGCTTCGCTGCCTTACGCGGAAGCAATCGGCCTTCCCATCGCGGATCATGCCGAGATCGGAAAGTGGTATGAACGGCTGAGCGGCTTGCGCGGATGGAGAGACCCGTTCGCGGTGCCGTGACGGGAAAACCGGAACGATCTCGCCACTGCGGCGTCGTTGACTCCCACGCTGGGCGCAGAGGGATGGGCGAAAAAGCTTCATGCAATCGGGTAAAACCACCATAAAGCCTCTGGACCAGACCATGCTGGGTGATCTGGCGGCGCTTTTCCGCCGCACCAAGGCAACCGACGGCTGCTGGTGCATGTGGTATATCATCCCGGTCCGGGACTATCATGCAGGTCGGGGTGCGCTGAACCAGCGNCTCTTCACCGACCTCATGCGTGACAGCGACGNACCGATGGGCCTTTTGGCCTATGTCGATGNAAACCCGGCCGGATGGATAGCTTCGGGTCCCCGNTCGCGGTTTGTCCGAGCGCTCGGGACACCGACNTTGCAAGGCGGGGATCCGGGCGAGGACGCCGGCGTCTGGCTCGTCCCCTGCTTCTTCGTGGCACGTGAACACCGCCACAAGGGCCTGGCCGGACGCCTTCTCGAGGCTGCCGTCGAACTGGCGAGGGCCTCCTCGGCGAAAGCCATCGAGGGGTTCCCGACCCAGGGAAGCAAGAGAGCGAGCAGCGATGGTCAGGTCGGGACCGAACAGATGTTCGCGAGGCATGGCTTCGAGGCAATCCGCCGTCCGTCGAGCAACCGCGTCGTCATGCGGCTGGATCTTTGAAGGTGCACCGTAGCGGCGCTATCCCAATGCCCGGCAAGGGATACCGATGCTGACCAACTCCATTCGCAGGGACCGGCAGGTGGAATGATGAAAACGATCGCGGACTTCGAGCATTTCGTTGCCGGTGTACGGGACGGCGAAGTTGCGCTTCACGAGATCGAAATGGCATTGCAAGCGGCCCGTCAGTCCGAGCAGGAGGCCGACGACCACACCGCCGGGGAGTGGCAGCACATCATCGTCCAGTTGGAAGATATTCTGGCTGACCTGCGCAGTTGATCCCGACGCCCCGTCCCACGATGCTACGGGCTCGTCCAAAGCGTTTCGCCGGTCGAACTGACCAGCCGTATGGAATGGACCGCCGTCGACCTGGCCGCGGCCGCGAACAGGCCGTCCGTGCACGTTCTCTCGACCAACCGACCGTCATCGAAGGTCACCGCGATGCTTCGCAGACCGGTCAGGCGGGATGCTCCGAACACAAAGGCGAATTCCAAGCCCGAGGAGATGCCATGACCCACGGTCCATTGCACCGCTCCATCGAAGACATCCCATGGCTCGAGGTCAAAGGCGCCTCCACCCAGTGGAACTGCAGGCTTCGCTGCATGAAAAACCTGCGCGTCCAGCGTCAGCGGCGCGTCGATGCCCGCCCCGTCACCGCCGGACCGGAAAAGACGCAGCACGACCCGAAGATCATCCATCGCCTCCATTCTCAACCCCTGCAGCTAATTTGCCGGTGGTGCAGGAAGGAGCGTAGCCCCCACGCGAAGCCTGGAAGTATCTACCGTTTTCGGACGTCACCAGCCATAGTCCAGCACGGTAAGGGTGCGCACCTTCCCATCGTCGATCCACTCGATGGTCGAATTGCGGTGCATACCGATCAACGCGGCGCCGACCGGGCCGAGAATGGGCACGTTGCCCCGCTCGCCAATGGGCCGGTTGGGATAGGTCAGGCGGCCCAAGCGGGTCTGCGGCTCATCGTCGATCCTGAACATCACCCGCTGGCCCATGGAAACGCCCGCGGGATCCCAGGGATCGCAGATGTCGGCGCGAGAGAGCTCCCTTTCCAGATAGGCCGAGACATAGGGCATCGTTTCGCTGGCACGCTCGGCCAGCAGCAGCACCCGGTTGTAGTCGTCGGAGTTGATCAGGATGTCGGGTAGCGGAAGAGAGGGAAACACGTCGAGGCGTCCGGTGAACCTTACGGCAGTCTGGCCAAGCCGAAATGCACCGTCAATAGGCGAAGGGACGAATCTCTATGCACACTGCGTCAGGCTTGTTGACCCATCCGGCCATTCCGTGGCACGCATGTGCTGCAGATTTATGCACTATGCACATTTACTGTTCATGAAAGCGTGACCCTGATGACCGACGACACCCTGCTCGACCGAGCCTTGATTCGCCTCGAAAAGGCTGCCAGCCACCTGCAGATCGACCAGGACGTCATCGAGAAACTGAAATACCCGCGCGAAACCACGAAGACGCGGTTGCTGATCCGCATGGACGACGGCTCGCGCAAATCGTTCCTGGCCTGGCGTTGCCGCTATGACGACACCCGCGGCCCCACCAAGGGGGGCATCCGCTTCCATCCGGATTCAACGATCGAGGAAGTGGAAACCCTGGCTTTCTGGATGACGTTCAAGTGCGCGGTGATGAACCTGCCCTATGGAGGCAGCAAGGGTGCGGTGCGGGTCGACCCGCGCACGCTCTCCAAGTCCGAACTCGAGCGCCTGTCCCGCGCCTATATCCAGGCCTTTGCCCGCACCGTGGGCCCTGACCGCGATATTCCGGCGCCCGACGTCTACACCAACGCCATGATCATGGGGTGGATGGCCGACGAATACAGCCAGATCGTCGGCAACGTCTCGCCGGCCGTCATCACGGGCAAGCCCATTGCGCTGGGAGGCTCCCTCGGCCGCAATGACGCAACGGCTCGCGGCGGGTTCTATCTCGTCCAGCACCTGGCGCGGGAGCTCGGGCTGGACCATGCTCATAGCGTGGCCATCCAGGGCTTCGGCAACGCCGGCCAATACTATGCGCGCCTGACAGCCGATGCGGGCAACAAGGTCGTCGCCGTTTCGGATTCGACGGGCGCCATCCACCGGGCCGATGGCCTCGACGTGGAAAAACTCATAGCCGGCAAAGCCGCTGGCGCGAGCGTCACCGCCCTCGCGGGTGAAGTGGGCGCCAGCGTGATCGAGGCGGCGGACCTCATTGCCGTCGAGGCGGACCTCTTGGTGCCGGCGGCGCTGGAAGACATGATCACCCGCCAGAATGCTGCTTCGATCAAGGCAAGGGTCGTGCTCGAACTTGGCAACGGCCCGGTGACTCCGGACGCCGACGGCATCCTCGACGAGCGCGGGGTCGTCGTGCTTCCCGATATCCTCGCCAATGCGGGCGGCGTGACGGTTTCGTACTTCGAGTGGGTGCAGAACCGGCAGGGCTTCTACTGGGACCTCGAGGAAATTCATTCGCGGCTGCTCAAGATCGTCGAACGCGAGGGGCGCGCCGTTTGGAGCATCGCCCAGGACCGTCAGGTGAGCATGCGCACCGCAGCCTACATTCACGCCCTGGGCCGGCTCGCAACCGCCATCGAAGCTCACGGGACGCAGCCCTTCTTCACCAGCTGAACGTCCGTCCTCTGGAACCGAGCGGCGTGCGGCATCACGCGCCGCTCAACTCCAACTCATTGACTTTGCTCATGGCCACCATAGGTTAACGGTCATGATGGCCTCTAACGTGACGATCGACCGGATATTGCGGAACCGTACCGCCGCGAGAACGCGTCCCTAGACCCGGAGGCAGCGCCTGCGCCGGGTTTAGGGAAGCCAACAGTCAGGCGACACCCCCTTTCCCGTCTCGTCCCACCTCCGACCAGGTAGGGCAACAGGAGGCTGTCATGACAACCATCTCCTTTTCCGATTTCAACCTCTCCCCCGAGATCGTCGTGGGCTGCGAAGAACGCCAGCGGTTGACCGTGCTCGCCATGAGCGCGGTCGGGCACGCGCCCGAGGATTCCGACTTCCTGCTTTATGAGCTCGACCGGGCGAAAACAGTTCCAGACGATGCTCTTCCCCCTGATATCGTGCGCGTCGGCTCGTTCGTCCGGTTCCGAAACATCGAGGGCGAGGAGCGGACGATGAGAGTGGTCCTGCCGGAAGAAGCCGACCCGGCCAGGAGCAGGATATCGGTCCTGAGTCCTCTGGGTACGGCATTGCTTGGCCTCCGGCCAGGCCAATCGATAACCTGGCTGGATGGGGACGGGCAGAAGCAGTTCCTCACCGCCCTGGCGGTCCTGCCGCCGCACGAGGCCCGCGCATCGGAGTAGTGCCGGCGCCGGGAGTTCCTGCAAGGCGCCGACCGCATGTCGGCGCATTCTTTTTCAGCCTTGCGACGATTGTACTCAACGACCGAACGGGTTTGACTGCTAAATGACGATGAACAACACCTAGTCGGGAAAGCCGCTTCCAACCTCCAACCTTCAGGAATTGATGCCCCCTTCGCTCGCGCTGACCAGTCTCGTTGCACTCCCTTTCGTTGCGGCCGTAGCAGTGTGGATGCTGCCGGCAAGTGAGCGAAAACTGGAGTCATGGCTGGCGGGGATCGTGGCTGTCGCCGGGTTCGTCGTCACGCTGCAGTTCTTTCCCGCGATCGCGGCGGGTGGGCGGGTTCGCCATGAGATCGAGTGGATACCCTCGCTCGGGCTCAATCTGGTGCTCAGGATCGATGGGCTGGCATGGCTGTTCTGCGTGCTGGTGACGTTCATCGGCCTGCTAGTGGTGCTCTATGCGCGCTATTACCTGTCGCCCAAGGACAACGCCCCACGGTTCTTTGCCATTTTTCTCGCCTTCATGGGGGCGATGCTGGGGCTTGTGACCGCCGGCAACATCATCCAGCTCGTCATCTTCTGGGAAGCGACGAGCCTGACCTCATTCCTGCTCATCGGGTTCTGGTACCATCGCGGCGACGCGCGCGACGGCGCGCGCATGGCCCTGATCGTCACCGGAACGGGCGGCCTTGCCCTGCTCGTCGGGATGCTGATCGTCGGTCATATCGTGGGCAGCTACGACATCGATGCCGTGCTCGCCTCGGGCGATGCCATCAGCAGCCATCCCCTCTATACGCCCGTCCTCATCCTGATCCTCCTCGGCGCATTCACCAAGAGCGCCCAGTTTCCCTTTCAGTTCTGGCTGCCGCGCGCAATGGCCGCACCCACGCCGGTCTCGGCCTATCTGCATTCGGCAACGATGGTGAAGGCCGGCGTCTTCCTGCTCGTGCGCTTCTGGCCGGTCCTTTCCGGCACCGATGCGTGGTTCTGGATCGTGACGTTCACCGGGCTCATCACCCTCGTCATGGGCGCCTATTCCGCCCTCTTCCAACGCGATCTCAAAGGATTGCTCGCCTATTCGACCATCAGCCACCTCGGCCTCATCACCACGCTCCTCGGCATGAGCACGCCGCTGGCGGCCGTGGCGGCGATCTTCCACATCGCCAATCACGCCACCTTCAAGGCCTCGCTCTTCATGGCCGCCGGGATCATCGACCACGAGACCGGCACCCGCGACATCCAGCGCCTCAGCGGCCTCTATAGGCTCATGCCCTTCACGACCGCGCTCGCCGTCATCGCGAGTGCGGCCATGGCCGGCGTGCCGCTGCTCAACGGGTTCCTTTCCAAGGAAATGTTCTTTGCGGAAACGGCGCTCTACAATCCGGACGCGTTCGTCAATCTGGCGCTGCCGATCGGGGCGACGATCGCGGGCATCTTCAGCGTCGCCTATTCGCTGCGCTTCGTGCACGGCGTGTTCTTCGGCCCGCCTCCGCAGGGGCTGGAGAGAACGCCGCACGAACCGCCCGCGCTCATGCGCCGCCCGATCGAGCTGCTGGTCCTCATCTGCCTCGCCGTCGGGATATTTCCCGCTTTCTTCATCGGTCCTTATCTTGCCGCCGCCGTTCAGTCGGTGCTGGGTGACCAGGCGCCGTACTACAGCCTCTCGGTCTGGCACGGCTTCAATCCCGCCCTGATGATGAGCATCGTGGCTATGGTCGGGGGCGTGCTCGTCTACATCGTTGGATACCGCTATCTGGCCCGGGGCGACGAGGGCACCCCAGTACTGCGGCATCTCCACGGACAGCGCATGTTCGAGCGCATCCTGATGACCCTCACCGGCAGGTGGGCGCGACGCATCGAGGAGGCGCTGGGAACCCGGCGCCTGCAGCCGCAGCTGGTGATCGTCGTCGTGGGCGCGTGTATTGCCGGTCTTTGGCCCCTTCTCGGGCAGTTGCCGGCCATTGCGATGCCGTCGAACGACAATATCGATTTTGCGATGCTGCTTGTCTGGGTCGTCGGCGGGGGCTGTGCATTGGCCGCCGCCTACCAGGCCAAGTTCCACCGGCTAGCCGCGATGATCCTGCTCGGCGGAGCCGGGATGGCCACCTGCATCACCTTCGTGTGGTTCTCCGCCCCGGACCTGGCGCTGACGCAACTGGTGGTCGAGATCGTCACCACCATCCTCATCCTGCTCGGGCTGCGCTGGCTGCCCAAGCGGCTACCCGACCGGCTCCTCGACAGAGAAGGCGCGCGCACGCGCATCCGCCGCTATCGGGATATCGTGATCGCGGCCGTCGCGGGCTTCGGCATGGCGCTCATCGCGTATGCCGTCGCGACCAGCGCCGCGCCCGAGGGTATCTCCCGTTTCTTCCTCGAGAACGCCTACAGCCAGGGTGGCGGCACCAATGTCGTCAACGTCATGCTGGTCGACTTCCGCGGCTTCGACACGCTGGGCGAGATCACGGTGCTGGGCATCGTCGCCCTCACCATCTATGCGCTCCTCAGACGCTTCCGCCCTGCCGCCGACAGCGTCGAAAGGCCCGAGCAGCAGCGTATCCAGCTCGCCCGGGAGGTGGACGGCCCGGACGGTCGCAGGCGCAATACCGTCGACGAATACCTGCTGATCGCATCGCCGATGATGCACTGGCTGTTTCCCGTCATCATCGTGATCGCAATCTACTTCTTCATGCGCGGCCACGACCTGCCGGGTGGCGGGTTCGTCGCCGGCATCATCATGTCGATCGCCTTCATCCTGCAATATATGGCCGGCGGCATCAGGTGGGTGGAGGAGCGCCTGCGCATCCTGCCGATCAAGTGGATCGGGTCCGGTCTCGGCATCGCGCTTTCCACGGGGCTGGGCGCGGCGATCTTCGGCTATCCCTTCCTCACCTCCCATTTCCAGTATGCCGACTGGGGCTGGCTCGGCCGCGTGCCGCTGGCAAGCGCCCTGCTCTTCGATCTCGGCGTGTTCATGCTGGTCGTCGGAGCGACCGTGCTGATCCTCATCGCGCTCGCCCACCAGTCGCTGCGCAAACCCAGGTTCGAGGGGGAGCACGCCGTCTCGCAGCCCGCCCCGGCGGAACGCGCAACCGTCGAGGACGCGTCATGACGGAGCTGATCCTTGCCGCCGCCATCGGCCTGCTGACCGCATCGGGCGTCTATCTCCTGCTGCGTCCGCGCACCTTCCAGGTCATCGTCGGACTGTCACTGACTTCCTATGCCGTCAATCTCTTCATCTTCGTCATGGGCAGGCTGAAGATCGATGCGCCCCCCGTGCTCGACTCCTCGGTATCCGATCCTTCCGCCTACACCGACCCGGTGCCGCAGGCATTGGTGCTGACGGCCATCGTCATCGGCTTTGCCATGACGGCGCTCTTCCTCGTGGTGCTGCTTGCCGCGCGCGGCCTGACGGGCACCGACCATGTCGACGGACGGGAGCCCTGATCCATGGTCGCGCTCAGCCATCTCATCCTGATGCCCATCATCATCCCGTTGGCGACGGTCGTCGCGACGCTGCTGCTGGGCAGCGACCGGTCCCGCGAGATGAACATCGGCCTCAACCTGTTCTCGGCNGTGGTCCAGGTCGCCTTCGCGGCGATCCTCGTCGCGCAGTTCGCCAACACGGCNGCTCCCGGCCACGTCCTGAGCTATCCGCTGGGCAATTGGCCCNTACCTTTCGGCATCGTGCTGGTCGCCGATCNGACGGCGGCGCTGATGGTGCTCACCACCGCCATCCTCGGGCTGGCGGCGATGACCTATGCCACGGCGCGCTGGCACAAGGCTGGCCCGAGCTTCTTTCCGCTGTTCCAGACCCTGCTCATGGGCCTCAACGGAGCATATCTGACCGGCGACCTCTTCAATCTCTTCGTCTTCTTCGAGGTGCTGCTCGCCGCCTCCTACGGCCTCGCCCTGCACAGCGGCGGCTCCGCCCGCGTCAGGGCGGCGCTGCACTATATCGCGGTCAACCTCGTGGCCTCCTTCCTCTTCCTCATTGGCGCGGCGATCATCTACGGCACGACCGGCACGCTCAACATGGCCGACCTCGCGCGCGTCATTCCCTCGATCGCGGCCGAGGATCGCGGGCTTTTCGAAGCCGGCGCGGCCATTCTCGGCGTCGCCTTCCTCATCAAGGCCGGCATGTGGCCGCTGAGCTTCTGGCTTCCGCCGACCTATTCGGCCGCCGCCCCGCCCATCGCCGCCGTCTTCGTCGTCATGACCAAGGTGGGCGTCTACGTCATCCTGCGCCTGTCGCTGCTGCTGTTCGGCTCCGAAGCGGGGACATCGGCCGGATTCGGCCATGACGTGCTGTTCGCCGGGGGTATCGCCACCGTCG